>LUMS01000439.1_pt2 | contig 10348 bp, 10 predicted proteins | sample 729711 | NCBI WGS metagenome assembly LUMS01 (sample SAMN03860298, study PRJNA289734) | marine metagenome | biome: seawater column; feature: ocean; material: water; isolation source: Red Sea water column Station 192 - depth 25m | place: Saudi Arabia: Red Sea | collected 2011-10-15 | depth 25 m | reverse complement strand
ATCTTATCGCCTCAACCTATCAGCCATTGGAAGAATGGCGGGAAAACATTGACCATTAGAGCTAGGATTACGAAGCCTATTGCCCCCAGCACAAACATGCCAATTCCACAAACGATTACAGTTTGCCTGAACTCTTGCTTAGAAGGCATCTTGGCCATCTTCAGGATTCTAGCGTATGAACCGGTCTGTAGTCCCTTGACGCGGCCCTCGATCTCGTCCTGCCAGGACTGAGCCATCTCTTCGATAGGGCCCACCTTAGAGTTCTCAACCGCCATGCTAACACCTAGAAGCATCCCGCCGACCTACAGATTCCATTTAAGGACAACGGGAAGCAATCAACCTTCATCTATTCTAATTCTGATAGGGTTAACTCACGAACTCTACCGTTCTATTTCTTAGGTTCCTCATCTGAGTGTGTAGGGAAGCACCGTGAATCTGTTCGCTCTTCACTCCGGTCAGGACGAGAAGAACTCTGATATCGCTACCCATTGATTCGTCTGTAGTTACCCCCCAGATCATTCTCGCATACGGATTGATGCTCTCTCGGATTATCTTAGCACACTGCTCCGCTTCTCCAAGTGTCAGACCCGGTCCACCTACTACATTGACAAGAGCTCCTCTGGCATCTGAAATATCAATATCAAGAAGAGGGGATTTTAGTGCCTCCATGGTTGCTTTCTCTGCTCCTTCTTCTACTGAAGCCTCTCCGAGTCCGATCATCGCCACTCCTCCACCGTTCTCCATGACTGAGCGGAGGTCCTGGAAGTCGAGGTTGACGACTCCTTCCTTGGCGATCATTTCAGAGACTCCGGATATGCTCCTCATCAGTAGCTCATCTGCAACCCTGAATGCTGCATCCAGAGGGAGATCCCTCACTCCCTCGACTTCGAGCAGTCTTTCGTTTGGAAGAACTATCACAGTGTCGCATACTTCCCTTAGTCTCTCTAGCCCCCATTCCGCATTTTGTCTACGTACGGCGCCTTCTGATACGAAGGGGTAGCTAACTACTGCAATAGTCAAAGCTTCGGATGCTTTTGCGAGCCTGGCGACGACATGGGCACTGCCTGTCCCAGTGCCGCCACCTAGGCCCGCGGTGATGAATGCCAAATCGCACTCCTCAACCTCTGTTTTCAGAACACGCTCTGACTCGTACGCTGCCTGCTCTCCCTTTTCTGGGTCGCCCCCCGCCCCCCTGCCTCGGGCGGACCGACCAATCAGTACCTTGTTCTCGACATTCACTCTCAACAGATGTTGAGCATCTGTGTTTACTGCCATCCCCTTGACATATTCATCATCGAACAGGCCCTCTTGCTCTAATCGGGCAACCGTGTTTGATCCACACCCACCGCAACCAAAGACCCTAATCTTCGGTTGTAGCGATTTCAGAAGGTTCTCGAGGTCTGGGACTTCCTCGACTTCGGGAACTGTCGGTGACTGTGCCTCGTCATCTTGGAGCTCCAGAACTCTCTCAATTAGGTGCTTCACGGAAGTCAGGGGCGTTGAATAGAGGATAACCATTGCCCCATTGTATATGGTCCAGACAAGCGTTTTTGTGCCTCAGTCTTGATGCCACTCAGGCCAGTAGACCGTTTCTCGTTTTGACGAATCTGACTAGGAATGTGTATACTCCGCCCCAAGCTGAAATACCCAAAGCGAAAGTCATGCCGTTCAACTCACTGTTCCCCAGTAGCGCCCATTCTCCTAACCAGTGGAGATCGGACATTTCTATTCCTGATACCCCCCAGTGCGCCTGCCATGCGGCCAGAACCAGTGCAACTAGAGTTAGCACCATCCTGTCAGCTCTCGAGAATCCCCCATAAATTCTGTCTAGACCGACCGATTGAGCCTGGGTACCCATGTAAGAACCGAATAGGGTGAGGAGGCCAGCCAGATATCCAGAGCTGACGTTGTCCACGAATGCTGCATTCATCCCAATTGCAACTAGAATTCCAACGTCGACTACCCTGTCAATAGTGTGGTCGAGAAAGTCTCCATATGGTCCATCAGTTCCTTGGTGCCTTGCCAAGGCTCCGTCTAATCCGTCTAAGACTCCGGCGACTAGAATTACGACCACACCTCCGACGATCAGGATTGCTCCATTGGTGTCATTACCTGCGGTCATTAGCAGATAGAATGCGAAAATAGACAGGATGAGGCTGGTCCATGTAAGTAAACTAGGATCGACGCCCCCCATTCTGTGAACTAGTGGATTAATCACTTTCGTCCACCTCTCCCTCATCTTCTCGAACATCCTAAACCTCTCCTCTCTCTATCCAGTCGATTAGTCTGAGTGGCCTTCTCGGCTTGAAGTCATCTGCTATCCAATCCATAATTCGCTGAAACACTGTTTCCACTCCATCTGACGAACTGTCAAACTCTATCGCCGGAACAGTATCATCCATCTCGGCCCAAGCCGATCCAAGTATCTCCCAGTCAACATTACCTGAGATTTTTTGTTCCGTATATGATCTCCCAGTCAATCTTTTCCTGAGAACAGATGGACTGCAGCGAAGAACAACAACGCAGTCAACCGGTAGTAAGTGAGAGAGATGACCGTCAATAACGATTGATTTAATCGGATTATTTTTCCATTCAGAATGAATCTGGTTATTCAAGTCGTCAATATCGATAGGTCTTGCGCCATCCTCTGAGTCAACATCGTCAATACAACCAAACCTCTCTGCAATGTCCTGCACTGTTTCGACCTGATATTCAACATCAGCGAGTAGTGAGGATATAGTGGTCTTTCCAACCCCCGGGGTCCCCGTAAGTGCCAACCTTAAGCACCTATCCATGAACACATCGAGTGGTCCGAACGACAAGAATACTCCGTGCCGAATCGCAACATTGACCTAGAAAACTACTGTCCCTACCAGTATGGCGGAGTCAGTTAGCTGGTTGAGAGCAATGGATCCAAGGGAAACAAAGCTGAACATACTACTATTCGCATTACCGATAACTCTCTACTTCAACTACGTAGATCAGAATCACTCCATGGCATTCTTCTCCTCTCTGATAGCAATCATGCCTCTGGCATTCCTCATGGGTAGAGCAACAGAGGAAATAGCATTGAGGACAACCGAATCTCTTGGTGGATTGCTGAATGCTACATTCGGAAACGCTGCAGAACTCATTATCGCGGTCCTCCTTATCTTGGAGGCATCCAGGGTTGCTGACCCTGAAACGCAGTCCTTCTTCATCCAACTTGTCCAAGCCAGCCTGATTGGTAGTATCCTCGGAAACCTCCTGCTGGTAATGGGACTCGCATTTGTATGGGGTGGAATCCATCATTCAGAGCAGAAATATTCCGAGACACAAGTTAGCTCCAACGGCTCCCTCCTCCTCCTCTCAATGATTGTCCTGGTCATTCCTACGGTATTCCAGTCTTCGGTTGGGGGTGAGGGGGGAGACTCCAGACTTCTGGATCTGAGCCATATCGCTGCGGCGATCCTTCTCTTGGTCTATGGCCTGTTCCTGCTCTTCCAATTCCGTACCCATGTACACCTTTTCGCTACGGACGGGTCTCACCACGAGGAACCGGAAATGACACAACGAGACTCAATCATCCTGCTGGTTGTTGCGACCGTCCTGGTATCGTGGATGGCAGAGATCCTTGTTCACTCCGTCGAGTATGCTGCAGAAGACTTCGGACTTCCCCACCTTTTCATCGGCGTCATACTTCTTCCGCTGTTCGGAAACGCTGCAGAGCACTTTACCGCAGTCACAGTCGCTGGTAAGGACAAGATGGACCTTTCCTTCGCGATTTCTATGGGATCCTCGACCCAGATTGCAGTTTTCATCGCTCCCCTGATGGTAATCATCGCATGGGCACTCGGTGTTCCACTGACCTTCGAGTTCGGCACCCTAGAGACAGTCTCGGCCTTCCTAGCGGTGCTAATCGTCAACTCGATCGCAGCAGATGGGAAATCTAACTGGTTGGAAGGAGCCATGCTCCTATCATCCTACGGAGTACTTGCTGCAGCGTTCCTATTCCACCCTTGAGTCAAACTTCTTGGTAGTACTCTGTCACGGACTCTTCCAATTCCTCGGCAACCAAATCCTCGTCGAGAGTCAAAGTCCTCCCATCCCTCCTGACCGCCTCTCCCTCTACGAATACGTCCAGGACCTTAGCCCCAGAGTAGATCAGATTTGATAGCAACCTCCTCCCGTCCCTTCCAAACGGCCTCATCCTGATGTCCGAAAGGTCCCATGTAATCCAGTCCTGTGACCCCTTTGTTGCCAGATCCCAGGTCTGTTCAGGTCCGAGAATCCTAGCATCCCAGTGATCGTGCCTCTGTACGAGGCTAGCAGCCTTGGCCTCGGCTCTCAGATCCAGTGAATTATTGCTTGCTGAACCATCGGTTCCAAGCCTAACGTCTACTCCCGCCTCCTTCATCGCGGGATACGACATGGTACCTCCGCATGCTAACTTCTGATTCGAGGTTGGACAGTGTACAGCGTGAGCCCCGTGCCCGGCAAGAATCCTCATCTCTTTCTTGGTGACCCAGCCGCAATGGGCGCAAACCGTACCTCCGCTTTCTGCGTCCTGGAAGTAGTCAAGAGAGTCAAGATACTCAATGGGGTACATGCCGTGTTTGGCATGACAGTCAGCCACTTCCTTCCTAGTCTCAGAAGTATGTATGTGCAACAGTGATCCTGTCTTTTTCGCTAGCTCTGAACCCTTGCGAAGTATCTCCTCGTCACAGACGTAAACTGAGTGTGTGCCTATCCCGTATTCGATTCTACCAGGACGTGGGGAAGGGTCGGTGATCAGACTCTCCATATGGCGCAAAGCATCTCCAGAGCCCGGCTTGAAGTTGGGTGTCAAGCCATCTGTAATGGGCCCGCAGAGCGTCGCTCTGACACCTGTTTCTGCTAGTGTCTCACCAACGGTCTGAGTGTAGTAGTACATGTCACAAGCATAGGTTGTACCGGTTGCAATCATCTCTGCAGCAGCAGCTCTTGTTCCGATCTCCACCAGCTCACTCGTAAGTCTTTTCTCGACGGGAAAAATCGCTGTTTCCAACCACTCCATAAGAGGCAAACCCTCTCCCATTCCTCGATTGAGAATCATCCCGAGATGCGTGTGCCAGTTCTGCAATGAGCGGGTTATCAAGCGACTCTTACCATCGATAGTCTCGATAACGTCCTCGTCACCCTTGCTATCTGACACAGATCCATTGCTGTGTAGCAGGAAGTCCCCTCTGCTGGCGGATCCACCCTCTCCAATTAACCACGTATTCGTGATTCTCCTAGTGCCGGAGTCCATCTTAGCACTCCTGAAATCCCTATTCGCATACTGCATTCAGTACGCTGATTCTCTCTCCTTCCGAATTATCCATCCAGGCATTCACTGAATCGCCCGGGCTCATTGGACCAACTCCCTTCGGAGTCCCCGTCCATACCAGATCCCCCGGCTCTAGGTCGTACCAGTTGTTGAGATGCTCCAACAAGGACTCAACCGAGTGAACCATGGTCTCTGTCGAGGCTAGTTGCCTAGTCTCACCGTTCAATGACAGGCCTATCTCCATCGGCCTTTCGTCCCAGTCAGTCCAGGTTCCAAGTACTCCAGACCCTCTGAAACCCTTTCCCTCGAGCCAGGGCCACCCTTCCTTCTTTGCCATGGTCTGGCGGGTCCTATTAGTCGTGTCAATCCCCACACACATCTGTACTGGAGTAAGATCCTCTCCCAACCTGAAGACCATCTCAACTTCATGGTCTATGTGCTCGTCCGGCTTAAGAAGAGTCACAACATTCTCTCCAGCTTCAGTCGCCTCTACCATCGCGGAGGGGGGCATCAGGAAGAACCTCGGATAGTCAGTCACGTCCCCTAGTATCTCCTTCGCATGTCCAGCATAGTTTCTGAAAACGGCCCAGCCAACTCCCATGGTTGTCCTAGTCAGGCACCAATGATTAGAACATCGGTGCGTCCTCCTCACTCATCAGGTTGAAGGACGATGCCTTGGTGACAACTGGCATGACGGGGGACCCATACAGAACACTCGATGTGTCCAAGGATGCTTCTGATGCAGAGATAAAGAGGGCTTACAGGAAGCTAGCCCGGCAGTATCACCCCGATAGAAATCCGGGAGATGCTGCAGCAGAAGAGAGGTTCAAGTCCATTCAGTCTGCATACGATAAGATTGGGACCGCGGAGGGAAGAAGCGAGTATGACCAGCAGAGGAGGATGGAAGAGATGTTCCAGGGGGGGAGATCGCGCTCCCCGTTCGGAGGAGGCGTGGATATAGGTGATATTTTCTCTCAGTTCATGGGTGGCAGGGGAGCCCAACAGCCCAGTTCAGGATTCAGGTTCGATAGCTCGAACCGGGGCCCTAGAGAACCAAAGAAGACAACCAAGGGAGCAGACATCGAGGCTGGTTTGGACATCACATTGGAACAGGCTTTGACTGGAACCGAGGTCAAATTCAGCCATAGGAGGATGAGGAGGTGCTCAGATTGCGATGGTTCCAGCTTCGGCACTTCCAGAAGATGCTCAACGTGCGGAGGAACGGGGATTCAGACAAAGGGGAGCACCATTACAGTCAAAGTTCCGAAGGGCGCTGAGCATGGCCATCAACTGCGCCTCAAGGGAATGGGTCATGAGCACCCAGAGGGAGACTCAGGAGACCTCCTGATTACAGTGCGCCTGGATGCTGAGGAGGGTCGGCGATGGGAGGATGGACGTTTGATCCAAGAAGTTCGAATTCCATACTCCATGCTATCATTAGGGGGGAAAGTCAGGATCACCACTCCTTCTGGGAAGAGGCTCCAGATCGAGATTCCCAAGGGGACGAGAATAGGGGACAGGAGACGTTTGCAGGGGCACGGCCACGCCGGTGGCGCACTCGACGTGGAGTTCACTCTCTCAGAGCCAGAGGAACTGTCTGAGTCACAGGTCGAGGCACTCAACAGCCTCAGAGATGCCGGACTGTAAAGATACAATCAGTCAAATAAAGAGATTCTCAGGATATTGCATGAGAAGTTTCGAAGGCCTCGCGGACTATCTCATTCCTAGAAGGAAAAAGGTGCACTTCCTCGTTTTGGTAGTCTCGGTACTCATGATTCCCGGAATCATTGCCTCCTTCGAACCGATAGACATTGAGTCCTACGATATGGAATCGCCAGAACTGGAGGCGAATCAGGTTCTACGAGACGAGTTCACTGCCGCTGGCAACATCTGGGGCTTCGGGATCTTTGTCAGGGACCCAGCGTACGTAGGCGATCCTGACTCGGATGTCGACATGATCGCGGCGTATCCCGGAGTTGGAGGGGGTGTCACAGATCCTCGGGGTGGAATCCTGAACCTCACTGTCCTGAGAGAAATAGACACTGATGCGGACACTCTGCGTTCTAGCGAGATCTCCCAGTTCTACCTCCCCCTGGCCTCGGAGATATCGGGCGATCCAACCTTCGGGATCCTGGACCTGGCAAATAGACCCATACAAACTGTCTGCAACTCTTGATATCGAGGCATCCACGGACCCGGCCCCGACGAATTGGAGCGATTGTGGAGAGTTGGAGTGTCTGACCTTCGATGATCCAAACCTAACCCAGGACCACATAGACCTAGCCGCACATAGGATGGCCAACAACAGCAACGGAGCATTCCTGAGATTCCTATCCAATGACAGGGCTTTCCTACCAGACGAGGATGGATTGGTCGTAGGGCCAGTGGGACATCGAATCTCCGAGAACGGGTCACTTGTTTCGGACAACTGGGAGAGGGGACGCTGGTCGGCGTCAGCCGCATGGCTGATCGTGAACTTCGATCGCGATGAGATGCAGAGGAACGGCTGGACCTTCACTTGGAAGAACGCAACCTCGCAGTTCGGATACGAGAGGAACGGGCTGGAGCTAGAGACCGACCCCGTACGGAACTCGGTAGAATTCTGCAGGGAGAGGGAGGCGCAAGGGCAGAAGCTCTGCTCTGTCGAGTGGCTATATCTCTCTCTCGAGGAGGACCTTCGCGAGTCCGACGATTCGATTGTCTCCCTGATGTTCGCCGAGGCAATCAACGTCGAAATCAACCGAGAGCTCCTCTCCAGCGCTCACCTACTCCTCCTGATGGGAGTAGCGATCATGGTTCTGCTCTGGGCTAGCCTCAGGAGGGTGTCCGATGTCGCGATAGTTGGCACAAGCCTGGCTCTCTCTTTGGTGTGGATGTACGGGCTAATCGGCTGGGCGATAGTCCTGGGCAAGGCCACTGGACACGAGTTCATCTTCCGGTCCCAGTTCTCCAACCTGCTTCCCATACTGATACTGGCGTTGGAAATAGACGACAGCCTGCACAGCTTGCACAGGTACAAGGAGGAGCGCAGAGGAGGGGCTTCCTCGGAACAGGCAGTGCACAAGGCGATCAGCAAGGTCGGACTAGCCATCATGCTAACTTCGGTCACCACGATCGTGGCGTTCATGGCTAACATGACTTCGAGCATAGCCGCCCTCAGGTCTTTCGGGATAGAGGCGGGGATCGGGGTGTTCTGCGCCTTCTTCCTCACCGGGCTCTGGGTTCCCCTCACCAGGCTAGACATCGACAACTGGCTGGAGTCCAAGGGTAGGCTGGATGAAGAGCCGCTCGATGTAGTCCACATGATACCTAGCTCCTGGCTATCCAACCTAGCCTCCCAGTCAGCCAGATTCGCTCCGGTGGTCCTCCTTGCCTCACTGATACTCACTGCTCTGGCTGCCCCAATCATGCTCTCGCTGGAGGGGGACTTCCAAGTGGAGGACTTCGTAGAGGCGGACTCCGACCTGGCAGTGGGGGTTGGCATGATCAACGACCGCTTCAGCGATGAGGGCGAGCCTGCTTACGTGCTGGTCGAGGGCAACATCACCAACCCACTGGTAATCCAGGCAATAGAGGATGTCAGGAGGAACATGAACTCTCATGGGCCCGACGACCCCGACCAGATCTCCAGGATGCCGAACGGGGACGTGGAGCTTCTGGGGGTAGACCTGCTGCTCTGGTACACCAGGGCTGCGATGGCGTGGAACCAGACCCAGTTCGAGGAGGCGGGTTGGGACTTCGGATCCTCAGACGGAGGGATCGGGTGCGAGACGGTAAACATCCCCAACAGGGAGATGGACTTCATCTACGTCCCGATAGTCCAGGACAGCAGGTGCCTCTCATTCCTCTTCGGGTTCATGCTGACCAGGGGAGTCCCTGCCAGCGGGGGATACCCCTCCCTATCGCCCAGCATAGTGGGGGAGTTCCTGCAGGTGGAGGGGGAACTGGATTTCGAAAATCCGTGGCTGACCGAATCGGGAGAAGTGCCAAGGTACCCACGGACGGCGATGAGATACGGAATCTCCAGCCCCGAGCAGTTCTCCCTTGTGGAGCCCGCACTGGAGCAGTTGGAGGACGACCTGTCCCCCCTCCAGAACCTCTCCATGACCCCCAATCGCGTGAATGCAGGATGACCTTCAGGACACCCTACTTCTGGGGCTGGTCTTCTGCATAATGGCCCTCTGGTGGGGCTTCCGCGAGGAGTCCCCGCTCTCCGAGAGACTGGGCGAGCTCTCCGAGAACAAGGTGCCGACCGCATCGAAAATCACGATAAATTCAGTTTTGATGGCGTCAATCACATACGTCCTCGCAGGCCCGAACTATGCTGCCGTGTTCGGGCTCATCGCAGTGGGGTGCTCGTTGGTCTGGGGCACCAGGCCCCTCCTGCTAGCAACCATCACCTCCGCACCGATCTTCCTGATGATCGTGTGGCTCTATGCCATCGTGGGCCTTACCGGCTACGGTCTCAACATGGTCACCGTTTCAATTGCCGCGATCTCCCTGGGAGTAGGCATCGACTACGTGATCCACGTCATCGAGCGGTTCCGGGAGGAGATGGAGAAGGGAGTCGGGACCATGAAGTCGATCGAGGCGGTCGGCGGGGCGTCCGGCATCGCCCTATTCGGATCGGCAGTTTCGGACACAACCGGGTTCGTGATAATCAACCAGTCAGAGATGGGATTCTTCTCCACGTTCGGACTCTTCTGCGCTGTGATGATCGGACTGTCCCTGATTGCCAGTCTGATTCTTGCTCCAGCAGTGCTCAGACTCGCTTATCCAGAGAGTTCGACCAACCCTGCTACTGCTAACTTGTAATAATTGTCGAGAAGTAGAATCTCTGTGATTGCGATAAATCATAGAGTGCGAATACAACCGGGACTCATGAAGAAAGCCATCCTGATTTCCCTATTGATGGTACTCTGTCCACTCTCCGGATGTACGGATATGAGTCCTGGCTCTACCGATAGTGAGAATGAAGACACTGGGACTTCCTCCGAGGAGGAGCCCGAAGTAGCCGAGGAGGAGCCCGAAGTAGCCGAGGAGGAGCCCGAAGTAGCCGAG
>LUMS01001629.1_pt1 | contig 10369 bp, 14 predicted proteins | sample 729711 | NCBI WGS metagenome assembly LUMS01 (sample SAMN03860298, study PRJNA289734) | marine metagenome | biome: seawater column; feature: ocean; material: water; isolation source: Red Sea water column Station 192 - depth 25m | place: Saudi Arabia: Red Sea | collected 2011-10-15 | depth 25 m | reverse complement strand
CCGTCCCGCCGACCGGCTCTATCTCGTACATCAACTACTCCCCCAGCTCCATCCACCCGGTGGCGTCGAAGATCGAGATCCGCAAGGAAGGCAAGATCGGCCGCGTCTACTACCCGGCGCCTTACATGACCGGCGAGAACCTCGAGTATTACCGTGACGCCTACGAAATCGGGCCCGAGGCCATCATCGACACCTATGCCGCCGCCACCGAGCACGTGGACCAGGGCCTGTCGCTGACCCTCTTCTTCCCGGCCGAGGCCTCGACCCGCGACATCAACCGGGCCCAGATCTACGCGTGGAAGAAGGGCATCAAGACGATCTACTACATCCGCCTGCGCCAGGCCGCGCTGGAGGGAACCGAGGTGGAAGGCTGCGTGTCCTGCACGCTTTGAGAAAGACAGAGAGATGAAAGATACGCACCTGACCCGCCCCGTTCCCCGCGCGATCAACTGGAACCGTCTGCAGGACGACAAGGATCTGGAGATCTGGAACCGCCTGACCGCCAACTTCTGGCTGCCCGAAAAGGTGCCGGTCTCCAACGACATCCAGAGCTGGTCGCAGCTGACCGAGGCCGAACAGACCCTGACCATCCGGGTCTTTACCGGTCTGACCCTGCTCGACACCATCCAGAACACCGTGGGGGCCCCGGCGCTGATGCCCGACGCGGCGACCCCGCATGAAGAGGCGGTGCTGACCAACATCGCCTTCATGGAGGCGGTGCATGCGCGCTCCTACTCCTCGGTCTTCTCGACCCTCTGCCAGACCGCGCAGGTGGACGAGGCCTTCCGCTGGTCGGTCGAGAACGAACATCTTCAGGCCAAATCGCGGCTGATCCTCGGTCGTTCCTGTTCTATTCGGGTTTCTACCTGCCCATGCATTGGTCGAGCCGCGCGCGACTGACGAACACCGCCGACCTGATCCGCCTGATCATCCGCGATGAGGCGATCCACGGCTATTACATCGGCTACAAGTTCCAGCGCGCCATGGAGCGCCTGCCCGAGGCCGAGCGCACCGAACTCAAGGACTTTGCATTTGCGCTGCTGTTCGACCTCTACGACATCGAGGCGCGCTATACGGAACAGCTCTACGACCCGCTGGGCCTGACCGAGGACGTGAAGCACTTCCTGCACTACAACGCCAACAAGGCGCTCAACAATCTCGGCTACGAAGGCCTCTTCCCGAAGGACGAGACGGACGTCAATCCGGCTATCCTGTCGGCACTTTCACCGAATGCGGACGAGAATCACGACTTCTTCTCCGGCTCGGGCTCGAGCTATGTCATCGGCAAGACCGTGGCGACCGAGGACGAAGACTGGGATTTCTGAACCCGGACCAGAGACGCGCGGCGGTAGGCGCCGCGCGTCTTGGTTGAGGAGGGGGAATCGGCTGGCGCGAGCGGGTGCGCGGCCGGGGTGAGAGTCGCAGCCTGGGGCTGAGCCTTCGAGGGGTTGGTTTTGCTTGGGAATGGTGCCCGGGGGCGGAATCGAACCACCGACACGAGGATTTTCAATTAGCCTTGTGATCCGTGCAGGCTGTCTCAGGTGTGCTCAACCTGTAACGTAGCCGATTGAAAAACTTGTTCTTTCTGAATGGCAGATCGTCTCGCCCTGTCTCACGCCGGAGCATTCAAACTCACCGCTTCGGCTACCCCAGTGATACCCACCGGCCAGAAAGACCACACGGGTATCTCGTTTCGGCACAAGTCGAACCAAAACCCTGCAAGCCGTCTAGAGTTGTCCCTGACGCGGCTTGCCCGCCTATCTTATCATGGGCTTATGAAACGCAGACTCACCACCAAATTCATCGAAGGGCAGAAGCCCAACCCGTTGAAACGGCTCGATTTCCGTGACGAATTGATGCCGGGTCTCGTCCTGCGCATCAGCACGTCCGGCACCAAGACGTTCTGCCTGCACAAACGCATCAACGGCAAAATGCGGCGACTGACCATCGGTCGGTTTCCCATCATGTCGCTGGCCGATGCGCGAGAGCGGGTGCGGCAGGTTCTCTACGAGATCGAGATAGGCCGGTTCGAAGAACTCACGGGCATCGAGGTCGAAACCAAACCGTCGCTGGGCGACGTGATCCCCGACTACATCGAGAAATACGCCAAAGTTCACAATCGCGACTGGAAGCGCAAGGAAGCGCTGCTGGTCAAGTTCACCACGCTGCACGGAAAACGGATCGATGAGATCAAACGCGCCGATGTCGTGAAAGCCTGCGACGTGATCCACAAAACCGCACCGACGAGCGCAAACCGTGCGCTTGCCCATCTCAAGCACCTGATGGGCTGGTGCGTCGAGCGTGGTATGATAGAGGCCAACCCCATCGCCGGGATGAAACCGCTATCCAAGGAACGGTCGCGCGAGCGCGTGCTGACCAACGATGAGCTGGGCGCGCTGTGGACGGCCTGTGACGCTGAAGGCTATCCTTTCGGGGATTGCATGAAGCTGTTGATCCTGAGCGGCCAGAGACGTGCCGAGGTTGCCGAGATACGTTGGTCGGAACTGGACCTCGAAAAACGCCTTTGGACCCTGCCTTCGCAGCGCGCAAAGAATGGCAGGCAGCACACGGTGCCGATCACCGACGCGATGCTTGAGGTGTTGCGCAAGACGCCGAGGTTCTTCAATTCTGACTATGTGTTCACGACCATCGGCAAGTCGCCTGTATCGGGCTTCGGTCGCCTGAAAGATCGGCTCGACAAGGCGCTGCCCGAAGGCACGGAACCGTGGATCATCCACGACCTGCGCCGCACGATGTCCACGAACATGGCGATGCTGGGCGTCCCCCAACCTGTCACCGAGGCGCTGCTGAACCACAAAACGGGTGTGGTCTCGGGCGTCGCTGCCATCTACAATGTGTACTCATACGCGGACGAGAAGCGCGAAGCCCTCGGCTCGTGGTCGCAGCATGTCATGAAGTTGGCCCAAAGACACGATGAAGAAATAGCACCTGCTAGACGCCAATCCATTTGAGGGTCCAAGGCAGGCATTCGAAGTCGTTGGCCGCGAAGTGTTCCGCGACGCGTGGCGACCCACATGCGTCGAGGACCCGAAGGGCATCGAACATCGTGAGGTGCTAACAATCCTGCGAAATGCGCTTCGGTCCGGGGATGTAAGCGCGCACTGGCACACTCTCGATTTCAAACACACCGGCGACCTTCGACCAAAGGACGCAGACCAAAAGTTTTTTCGCTTTATCCTTCGTGATGACACCGTCTTTCACCATGGCATGAACGAACCGGTCCGATGCAAAATTCACATCGAGCAACTGCGGCGATGGCTTCGAGGACAGGAAACTCAGCCCTCCACCCCAACTCAGTTGGCAAAGAACCAGTGCCTAGACTGGCTGATCGAAATCTTTTCGGTTCCTGAGCGGACAATACCTCCGTCCCAAGCGTTGAGGCTCGAAGCCAAAGACCGGTTCCCGCGCTTGTCGGACCACGCATTTAAAGAAGCGCGCAAACGTGCCATCCAGATAACGGGGCGTGACGACTTGGCAAAAGCAGGACGGCGCAAAAATCCAATCGGTAAATAAACTGATTTCCTTCCAATTTTTTACTGACTCCGCATCCGCTACCTTCTGACCATCGGCTGAGAAGACGGAATGCGCATTCCTTCACCCCAAGTTGAAGGAAACAAACATGAAAATCGAAGACGGTCGCAAGACTTTGGCAACGCGCGACGACCTGAAGCGCTTCGGCATCCACGTGAGCCGCACCACGCTGTTGCGGTGGGAAGCGCGAGGGCGTTTTCCTAGGCGGATACGCATGGCCGGGACCAGCGTTGCTTGGTTCATGTCCGAGATCGAGGACTGGCTCGCTGAGCGCGACGCCGAGCGCGCCCGCACGCATTACGCCGAATACTGACCGGCAACACCCAACCAACCAGCAGACATCACACGCGGGTTTTCCGCCTCGTGTCGCTATGCCTATTTGAGGAAATACCAATGAACTATTGCTTGGACGACTATGCCACCCCCGCGCTTTGGACAGATGGGTGGCCGGAGCGCGTTGTCATTAAGGACCAAGAGGAATTTCTCCTCGCCCTTTGGGAACCCCATCTTGAATGTCCGGATGAGCTTTTTGTCAACCTGTGCTTTCGAAAAAGGGGGACGCGAGGCATTATCCATAAGTTTCGATCCCTGAAATCTGACATGCGGCTATCAACACTTCTGTGGAAGATGTAGACAGCGCAGATCCGTATGCATTCAAGCCGCATCCTTCGATGATCTGGCAGACGTCGCCGGGGCGAACGCAGGCTATTTGGTTCTGGGACGACTTCCACGACTATGCGGAGGCCTCGGCACTCTCCAAGGCGCTTGCCTACCGGCATGGCGGCGACAAAGCGGGAAGCCCTGCAAACAAGATCCTGCGACTCCCCGGTTCATTCAACCACCAACCGGAATATGGGAAACCGTTTATACCGATGCTGCATTTCGCATCTGATCCGATCTCTGAACGGCCGAAGCTTTTGGCATCGAGTCTCCGGAGAAGGGCCGCTGCGGTTCCTCGCACCGATCTTGATCCATATCTGCATGACCGGATGGCCGTACTCAAAAAGTATCGACGGCACTTGAGTGCGTCCACCAGGTCACTGATCAGGCACACGGAAGTGAGGGCAGAGAACCGTTCCAATCGCATTTACGCGATGGTGGCTGGACTCGGTGAGGCGGGCGCCACGCCTGATGAAATAGCATCTGTGATCTGGGGCAGCCCATATTTTCGAGACAAGTACGGCGACAACCTTGGCAAACTGGAGGAGGAGATTTTCCGCATTCTCGACACGGTGGAGGTGCCCAAATGACGAAGGACGACACATTCCGCACGCTCGCCGAGATCGAAGCCAAAGAGATCGACTGGCTCTGGAAACCTTTGATCCCATACGAGAAGACCACGATCCTCGAAGGCGACCCTGAACTTGGGAAATCTTATCTGTGTATGCACATCGCCGCGCTCGTTACGCGGGGCGGAAAGCTGCCGGATGGTTCGCGGGTTTCGGAGGGCAATGTGCTCTTCATCAGTTCAGAGGACGACGCCGCTGACACGATCAGGCCACGCATGGAGCAAATGGGGGCGGACCTAAAACTGGTCCGCGTCCTAGACGACTTCATCGTGTTTGACGACAAGGGCCAAAGGCGTCTGCGGCAGGAACTGGAAGACCACACGCCGGACCTCGTGGTGATCGACACGCTCTATTCCTTCCTGTCGGAAAAGGTGGACCTCGGAAAGCCAACCTCTATCCGGGCCGGGCTGCACCAACTCGACAAACTGTTCAAGGAATACGGCCCGGCGGTCATCGTCATCCGGCACTGGACTAAGGGGGGCAAGGGGAAGGCTATATACCGGGGCGTCGGGTCAATCGACGTCATCGGGGTGGCCCGGACGGCGCTGGCGGTCGCCAAGCACCCTGAGAACGAAAAGCTGCGCATCCTCGCACAGGTCAAGAACAATATCGGCGCGAAGCCCCAAAGTTATGTCTACGAAATCGTGGCACAGCCCGTGGGCTTGCCGGTGATCGAATGGCGCGGCACCACACACTATTCCGCCGATGATCTTGAGCGACAGGGGCAGGATGACCAGAGCGAGGAAGCGCGGGCCGTCGAGTTCCTCCGCGCGGTGCTGGCAAAGGGGCCGATGCCCTCGGCGGAGCTATTCATACGGGCCGCTGACGCCGAAATCTCGCGCACGACACTGAACCGGGCAAAGAGCGAGGCGGGCGTGAAGTCCGAGAAGAAGGGGAAGACGTGGATTTGGAAACTCGCTGAGTCCTAGAGCCGAAGATGCTCAAGCTGATCAACATTCTCAGAAATATCGTGAGCAACATCGAAATCCAAGGTTGTCACGTAATCGGTGAGAAAGATGAGAAGCTTGAGCATCTTCATTTCGAGGGCGGCAGCGGCTAGGGGCCGAAAACCTCGGCAGTATGCATGACCCCTTGTCCGTCCGCAGGGCGCGCGCCGATAAAAAACGCCTCTCCCCATCCCCCTGTGGTCGCCCTGAGACGGTGCCGCGCGGAACGCCTCGGACCGACCCGTTGACTATGTATCAGTCTGTCGGGTGCGAGGCGGACCTGAATTGCTGAGTCTTTTCATGTGGTCCGCATTTCAACGGCCTTTCCCCACCACGCGCCGGGTTTCACACGGGTAGCATACTGCGCGGCGCTGATGCGGCCCCGGATTAGACATATTTGCCGGATACGTTTCGCGCGGCATCACGACCCGAGCATGGCGCATGGCCCGAGTGAAAGAGAAGTACAACAGGCAGAGGGCGGAAAAGCGTTTCGCCCACGTGTATCAAGCGACCGGCGGCGACAGGTGTTGGTACTGCGGGATGCCCAGCGACGGCAAAGTAGACCACCAGCCGCCCGTCTATGTCCTTCACCGTTTCGCCGATGGTGGCCTCGTCACCAAGCGGGCCATCCGGGAGCGGTTCGGCGAATGCAGGCTCGTGCCGTGCTGCACGATCTGCAACATGGGCCTCGGCGCGTACCACGGCAAGGACGACGCCGACCGGCGCAGCGAGATCGTCAACTGGTTCTTGCTAGATGAACGTTACCCCGAGGACCGCGTCGTGCTGGCGTTGGGCTATCGCATGCTGCAAGAGCGCGTGAACGGACAGCGCGGCCCCGCAGTTTACCGGTTTCCGGGCGTCGGTCGCGCCGTCTACATTTCGGCGCTCGTCGGCCTGATCGAAGGGGAGTACGACTCGTCGGCGGGCTTTCCCGACTGGCTCAAGCTTGCGCAGAGCGAGCTATCGGAATGGCTTCGGGGCGCACCGCGCCGGAAGTCACAGTATTTCTTGGCCATGGCCAACCTTGCGTCCTACGACCTGCTGCCCCATGCCCGTGACAATCCTCGCGGGCAGTTCGGAAGTCAGACCGGTTAGTCTGCGACGGCTTGTCCAGTTACCCGGCTCTAGCCACCCCTCCAACGCGGAGCGCAGGAGCGGGCGCAGGAATGGCGTCACGCGCGTTTGGGTGGTGGCGGGGGCGGAAAACGATGCTGTCGCCCTCAGCGGTCATCTGCGGGCCTCTGGCACGGTGCTGCGCGCTGGGCGCGGCCATGATGATGCATAGCACGGCGCATGGCGACCCAGCCGGGGCGTCCGGGGTGATACTTGGCACGATATGCGCCCCGGCGCTGCTGGGCCAACACAACGCCGCTGCGCACGCATGTAACTCTCGCCCCTCGGTGTTCGTTGCAGCAGCGGTCAGTTTCGTCCCAGCGCACCGCGCAGATCGCTCAGTGTCGATTTGAACGGATGTCCTGACATGCTCAGGTTCAGGGGCAAGGCTGGCCCGTTCCTGATCAGCGTTTCCTCAAGGGACCACGGTTCGTCATGTTGCACGACCGAGATCGCGGCGTGCGTGGCAATCCATTCTGATAGCCTGTCCTCTTGGTGGCGTGATGATGGCTCCCCAGAAAATAAATTGCAGCGACTCGGTGGCGGCCACGCTGCGCCCGAGCGCCTCGGCGCACTGGCCGATCCTTAGGGGGTGCGATGCCAATGTAGAGCAGGTGTTTCCCTTCACGCTCCATGCATCCATCCCTCGGCATCAGAGGCAGGCACTGGTCGAACCACCAGCCGTAGACGCCGTGCGTGACCACGTGCCGGTCGATAAAATCCAAGACTTGATCGGGCAGCAGGAGGGTCTCAGGCGACAGGACGGCCCTCGCTTCATCATATAGACTATGAGTCAACCACGAGGGCGCACGCCCCCCTGCCTTGTCGTGCATTCTTGAATGTCGCCAGTGACTTCGGGCCTTCCGTGAGCCTAAGTCGAATATGACTTATAGTCTATGGCCGAAGGCGTGACCGGCATGCGCCATGCCGCGCATGTCAATTCAATCGCGCGTTTCGAGAAATATCCAGAGGATCAGGAGGGAGAAGGACCTTTCGCAAGAAGAGGTCGCCCATCGCGCGGACATACACCAGACCTACCTGAGCGGCGTTGAAACCGGGAAACGCAACCCGTCGATCTTGGTTGTCGAGCGTATCGCCAAGGCCCTTGGCGTGGACGTTTCGGAAATCTTCAAGCCGGACTAGGGTTGTCCCTGACACGCTCTGGCCTTGCGTCTTATCGATCTTCATCAGCAACTTAGGAGATCGACATGTCTGATATCGTGACTCTCAAGGCCATCTGCGACGAACTCAAGATGGACCCGCGCGAAGCCCGCGAACGCTTGCGTGCCGCCGCCAGCGACGCCAAGGTAAACCCCGATCTGGCAAAGGCGAGGAAGCCGCGCACCCCGTGGCAGTGGGTGAAGGGGTCCGCCGCCGAGAAGGAAGCGCGGCGCGCTTTGCAGTCGAAGAAGCCTGCTTAAACTGGCACCGGGCAAAATTGAGCAGTGACAGGGGCGCACAACATGCCCCTGTTGGAGTTCGTAGTCGCTGATCACAGCCCAGAGCATAACCGCACCTTTTTGGTGCAGACACGTTGGAATTTCACCGGCTTTGATCGACCCCGTCGCACAATGACCCTTCGGCCAACTACAAAGCTGGGACAAGTCACCGTCACACCACGGTGAAACCTGCAAATATGGTTGTCAGTCTCGTCTAGATCGACCATATCTGGTGTCAGACCGCCAAGTTCACTTCTAACTCATGTGCGATCATTAAGCAGCTGCCAAGGGGCAAAGTAAGTGCCGAGGGACGTATTTTCAGAAAAGCGCGAACGACTGCGCTCAGGCAAGTCCGTCCGTGTACTTGATCTCTTTGCTGGTTGCGGCGGTTTGTCCCTGGGCTTTCACGCCGCTGGCTTCAGTGTTGTGGGCGCTGTGGAGTTCGATCCCGACGCGGCACGTTCGCATGGACACAACTTCCATCCCGGCCAAGCGGCCCACGCCCAGGCCATTGACATCACGGAAACCGGTCCCGATGCGCTGGCTGCAAAGCTGGATCTTGGACAAACCGATCAAGCGGTTGATATTATAATCGGCGGACCGCCCTGTCAGGCATTCGCACGGGTCGGACGTCCGAAACTTCGTGAGGTTGACGAGCACCCTGAAGCGTTTCGGCACGACCCGCGTGCGCGACTCTATCAGGAATACCTCCACTATGTTGAAGCCTTCAAACCCATCGCTGTTCTCATGGAGAACGTACCCGACGTGCTTAATCACGGCGGTCAAAACCTCGCGGAGGAAATCTGCGAAGTTCTTGAGGCAAAGGGTTATGTCGCGGGCTATACGCTCCTGAATGCCGCCTACTATGGCGTTCCGCAGATGCGCGAGCGCATGTTCCTGATGGCCTATCGCCGTGAAGTGGCGGATCGGATCGTCTTTCCCGAGCCGACCCCTTGGGTGCAACTACCATCGGGATATGAGGGCTCGCGCGCCGTTGCTCTGAAGTTTCTCAAGAAAGACGGACTGCTTGAAGATGCCTTCGATTATCTCCCGCCGCCCGAAGCGACGCCTGATCTGACGCCAGCCGTAACGGCGGAGCAGGCCCTTGCCGATCTGCCACCCATCGACGCCCGCAAGGAATTAGCCGAGGGGCGGCTCAAGCGCGGCGCACGGCGTTTCGATCAGGTTATGCCTTATGGCGAGGTGGCAAAGCTCTCTTGCTATGCGCAGCTCATGCGGTCCTGGCCGGGCTTTGAAGCAGGTAACGGCCTCACCGACCATGTGATCCGCTACCTGCCACGCGATTATCCGCTCTTCGCGCGGCTCAATCCGGGCGACCAGTATCCAGAAGCCTTCCAGCATGCCAATGCCATGTTCGAAGAAGCACTCGCTGCGCGCGCCGCAGAGGGAAAGCCCTTGCGCAAAGGATCAGCGGCCTATGAGGCGCTAAAGAAATCTATCGTCCCGCCCTATGATCCAGGCAAGTTCCCCAATAAGTGGCGCAAGATGTGGGCAGACGCGCCTGCGCGGACGTTAATGGCGCATCTTGGAAAAGATAGCTACAGCCACATTCATTACGACCATGACCAGGCGCGGACGATTTCTGTTCGCGAAGCAGCCCGCTTGCAATCATTCCCTGACGGCTTCACCTTCTCAGGCACAATGAATCCCGCCTTTAGGCAAATTGGCAATGCCGTTCCGCCGCTCATGGCAAAAGCAATCGCAACGCAAATGGCCGCAACCCTGAAAGAATCCGAAGAGAGTGATTATGGACATTGCGCAGCGGCAGGACCTCTACAGGCAAGCGCTTAAAAAAGACCCCGGCGCAACAGCCAAGACAAGCTTTCGGGATGCCTTTGGCGTATCCAACAGTGCCAAGATTATCGGGCGCGGTCTTTTCTGCTTTAATCTGAATCTCGAAAATCTCGCTGCCGACGTCGATCAGCTTGTCGTCCACTGCCTCTTGCGCTATCCGCCCGAGGACGAGATTTACTTCTCGATCTTCATCAAATCGGACATGCCACAACTG
>LUMS01000966.1_pt1 | contig 10392 bp, 9 predicted proteins | sample 729711 | NCBI WGS metagenome assembly LUMS01 (sample SAMN03860298, study PRJNA289734) | marine metagenome | biome: seawater column; feature: ocean; material: water; isolation source: Red Sea water column Station 192 - depth 25m | place: Saudi Arabia: Red Sea | collected 2011-10-15 | depth 25 m | reverse complement strand
TTCCTATGGTTTCATTCAGAGCTACTCCTGATGATTCATGACACATGTTGGAACAATCTGGGAGGTTGTTGGTGCCATACCTCCTAGCGAGTAATTGCCACATGAAAGCAGCCTCGTTACTTGTCCTACCAGAGGTATAGAAAACAGACTGATCCGGCCCTAAAGGAGACATCTCAGTCGCAATTTCTTCAAACGCATCATCCCATGAAATGGACTCGTAGTAATCCGACCCTTCCCTTAGAATAAGGGGGTGTGTTAGCCTACCCTGTGAATTGAGCCATTTATCGGATTTCAGCGATAAATCCCTAACAGTCCATTTGGACCAGAATTCAGGATCCGCTCTTTTCTTTGTCCCCTCATCAGCTATTGCCTTGGCACCATTCTCACAAAACTCAGCGATTGTACGCGAACCGTCGGGATCTGGCCATGCACATCCCGGGCAGTCAAAACCCTGGAACTTATTGACTTTGTAAAAATTAGTCAATGAACCGATCAATCCCATTTTCGAGAGGCCGTGCTTTGCTGTTGAGATAATTGCCGGAAGTCCCGCAGCAGATTTACTCTGAGGCTTCCTCTTAGGTAATGCATCTTCGAGCGGAGTGGTAGCCTCAGGTGTCAGCCTCATGTGACAAAACACATGGCAGCACTCTTCAAATTAATGCGGTTAAGATAATGTCTATTGGCCTATTCCCAACATTGTGGCAAAAGATGCTCACGTTGTTACTGGAGCATTTGGCTATTCAGGACGTTGGATAGCCAAGGAGCTTCTGAATTGCGGGTACAGAGTTAGGACTCTGACAAATGCGATAGGAAGGGACGATCCATTTAACGGCCAAGTGGAAGTAAGACCAATTGATTTTTCAAACCACGATTCACTGGTATCATCTCTTTCCGATACAGATGTTCTATACAACACATATTGGGTAAGGTACAAAGACAGGGAAGGAGGATATGCGCACGACTTAGCCGTTTCAAATACAAGGAAACTAATCTCTGCAGCTGAGGATGCAGGAATAAGGAGGATCGTACACTTTTCAGTAGCGCATCCTGATAAGGCTCCCGATTGGACATATTTCATTGGAAAGATGGAGGTTGAGAAAATGATAACATACTGCGCCCTACCGTATTTTTCGGTGGTGAGAGAGATGTATTGATCAACAATATGGCATGGCTAATACGAAGATTTCCTGTTTTCGGTGTCTTTGGCCTCGGATCCTATCCGATACAACCTGTGCACATATCCGATGTTGCTCGAATAGCAGTGGAACAAGGAGCCCTGAATGATAATGTAATTTTGGACGTTGCAGGACCCGAAAAATTCTCCTATTATGAGTACGTAAAGTTAATTTCAAAATCTATGGGGCTTAGAAGAGCAATAATTCCAGTTCCCCCGATAGTCGCGTGGGTTGTTGGCAAGGTTGTAGGAATTCTTGTCAGTGACAGAGTCATTACCAGAGCTGAAATTCGCGGACTGATGAATGGACTGATGGCATCAGATGACAAGCCACTAGGGGTAGTAAAATTCTCAGAATGGATTGAAGAAAATGGCACCACATTGGGACTCAGGTACCAGAATGATATGAAGGAAAGGAAGTACCAATCCCCATCACTATTCTACAACTCTCCTAACTCCACTGAATAGAGTCAAACCATCATTCCTTGCGAAACAACCCAAAGTAAGCCCATATTCGTTCGATATATCAACAGCAAGGCTACTTGGAGCGCCAATTGCAATCATTATTGGAAAGCCCCCCCTTATGCACTTCTGTACCAATTCAAAAGAAGCCCTTCCAGATACGAATGCACCAAATCCAGGTTTTGGTATCAAACCACTTTCCAGGTAATATCCCACCATTTTATCGAAAGCATTGTGCCTCCCGACATCCTCGAAAACACAATCAATCGACCCGTCGCCTCTGAAGCTTGCACAAGCGTGGGATCCGCCTGTACGTGAGAAGATAGGCTGGTCAGAATGAATTGAATTAAGGCAGACCGACACTGCATCAAGTGAAATTGACATTTCCTCATCTAGAAGAGTATTTTCCGATTCAAGTAGGCCATTAAGGTCCGTTCTTCCGCAGAGTCCACAAGAAGATGTTACGGTACTATTCCTTTGATGTAAATCAGAGTCGAAAGATGAAGACTCATTGAGAACTACCGATGCTATTCCATCATCGATGTTTATACTGGAAACGTCTGTAATTGACTCGATCACCCCTTCTGAGTACAGGAATCCTAGAATCAACCTCCTGTCGTCACCTTCAGTCCTCATGGTAATTCCCATCTCAAACGTACTATTTTTACTGTCAGTTACGTTAATCGATAGGGGAGATTCAGATGTTACATAGTCCAATTCTCTAGCAATCCCTGCATGACTTAGTCTTGCAATCTCCCTAGACTCCATCCCGTCCACGGCATTACGATAGCAGGGTGATTGATATGTGTGACGAGTAATTTAAGCAACTGTTGAAATATTACCGATTGTACACTTCGTTCATGGGCATACTCGGTGGTGAGGGGTTCTCCCTACCTGTCGTTTCTGAAACAGAAGTCGTTGATGTTAAACTGAACTTTACTGACAAAGCAATACGAGCGCTAGAGCAAAACATGAATGGAGACGAAGACACACATGTCTTGGTGATCAGCGCGCAATCCGGAGGATGCTCGGGGTATCTTTACGACATGAAAATCATAAAGAGGCCAGAGGATGAAGGATTCCAGCAGATTTCCATAGGCGGGATTAATGTGTTCGTTCATAATAAGGACAGCTCTATGCTAAATGGTATCCAGATTGATTTCAAGGAGACTCTGATGGGTGGCGGATTCCAAATAGAGAACCCCAATGCTGACAGGGCATGTGGCTGCGGGCAGTCATTCGGCTGAGGTAGTTCCTTGAGCAATAACGCCTCTGGAGAGGAGTATTACGTACGCGCACAGAGTGTAACACTCTTGCAGGGCAATGACTCAACCAATGTCATCGATAGGGTCGTCTCAACCAGGATTGTTGATCCTCCGGATAGCCACGGTATAGACGTACTATTCTGCGATTACAACGGCCGGATCACAGATCTCGGATCGATATACAAGATACAGGAAAAAATACTACTTTTGTCATCAGAAGAGATGGGCGATAAAACAAGAAAGACCCTAATCGATGGGAAATCTTGGGACGAGCGATGCGATTTAATCATCGCAGATGAAGCGATAGGAAGGGTTTCTCTAGTATCTGCTGACTTTCAATCAATAATTACTAGGATGGGGTTCGAGGGAACACACCTAGAAATAAATAGAGTAATGGAAATCGGTGATATGATCGCTGTAAAATCCGAATTTCCCGGCGGCTCGGTACTCGATATCCTATTACCACGAAACCAGATGAGTGATTTGATCTCGATACTTGAGGATGCGGAATATTCTGAAATGAGTGATGATAGGTGGAACTTCGTCAGATTAGCAGTTTGTATACCAAGCTTAATTGATATCGGGGGGAATCTTCCTAATGAATGTGGGATGATAAATCGGATCAGTAATGATAAGGGGTGCTATCCGGGACAAGAAGTTCATGCAAGGTTAGACAGCCGAGGCAGGACTGTCAAGAGGCTTTGCCTCATTACTGGTGAGTCTGCTATTAGTCCAGGGAAATACCGGTTATCGAATGGCTCACCTGCGCATATTACATCGTGCGAGTCGTCAGAAAATATTTCCTATGGAATTGCGAAACTGCGTGTTGATGATATTGATGCGGGATCTATAAATCTGGATGGGGCCAACTGGAAAGTCGAGGCCCTCACGTATCTTTGAGTAATTCATCGTAGTCCTCATCTGTTTCCAGCCAAAGTGATAGGGGCATTAGTGGTACAAGTCTCAAAGTCCCTAAATTTCTATTGAAGAGGTATACGTCCGGTTGAAAAACATCGACCATTTGTTTTTGAAATGTCATTCTTACCTCCTCGCCCCTGCTCCTGAAGAAAAGTATCTCAACAGTTATTCCAATTATTGTGGCTGTATACAAGACAAGTAGAACACTAATTGAAAATGGAACTGGATCAATTAAGAGTTCGCCTGTTCGAATCTTCGATCCATACATGAGCTGCCTAGACAACAAGAAAATCAGCCCTACTCCTACCCATGGCCCTAGCTTCTCGTCAACATACGACTCCATAGGAATGATTCTCCTATTGGTAGGATCTGCAAATGTTAGGGTACTCTCTGTAGCAGCCCTGATGACTGAAATTGCAGAGACCAAAATGATGTATACCAGTGCGCTTAGTAGTAGAACATTGAAAGAACTCATTGGCGAATATGACACGATTAGGTAAGCAAAAAGGCCGAGAAATACGGTTGTAGGCATTCTGTGAATTGAAGCTAGAGCCTTGCCGAACTGCTTGGAACCGTCATCAAGTCTAGGTATTCCTATGATTTCCCATCTTGTATACCTCTGAATAATAATCGCGACTCCAGATAGCGCCTTCTTTTTGATCAGAATCCACTCGACTAGCTTCAGCAAGGGCATCATCGGTATGCTGATGATAGCAGCGAAGATGCCGACTAGAGGCCACAAAATGAGACTAGGGAAAAGGAGAAAATGTTGCAATCGGAGTCTATGAAGTAAATCCGATTCTATCCTGCCTTGCCTATCAGATGATATGTGTACCTTCCTTGCTTCTGCGTCCAACTCCCCCCTGTAACGTGCAAGGGGCATCCCTGCATCGAGTACCCTGCGAACCTTTTCTCTATAGTGCTCATGCTCTGGTTCAATTCCGACCCACCATCTCCATGCGAACGACACAGGGAGTGCAAAAATAACGGGTGATACCAATATCAATACCGCTGTCAACATAGCCTCGTAATCGTCGACCACGCTGTTGCGTGTCCAAAGAGCGCTATAATGGAACGGTAGGCATTACATATATTCGACTATATTGCGGCATGGTAGTTATCGGTCACAGCTGACCAATTTACTACATTCCACCAAGCGGTGATGTAGTCCCCTCTGCCCGGTCCGTAATTCTTGTAATAGGCATGTTCCCAAACGTCTAGACCTAGAATTGGTATACCTTCGCCCAACATGAGGGGATTATCCTGATTTGGAGTGGAGCATATGGAAAGTTGCCCATCTGAAACGCATAGCCATGCCCAACCACTGCCGAATCTTGTCATGGCTGCATCGCTGAACTGATCCTTCATAGATTGGAAAGATCCGAAAGAGTCTGAAATTGCATTTGCAAGATCTCCCTCGGGTTCTCCACCGCCATCGGGGCTCATTGTCTCCCAGAAAATTCCATGGTTCCAGAATCCCCCTCCGTTATTCCTAACTGCAGCGTTATCCATGTGATTAATCATCAAATCCTCAATACCCAAAGAGTCCATTTCTGTACCCTCGATTGCAGCATTCAGTTTAGCGGTGTATCCAGCATGATGCTTGGAATGGTGTAGCTCCATTGTCTCCGCATCAATATGGGGCTCTAGTGAGTCATAGGCATATTCAAGTTCAGGTAATTCAAATCCCATTGTATCTGTAATTGAATTAGGGGTACTAAATATCAACCCACCGGCATGATACTCACAATGTTGATGCACGTAATGTTCCAGGTATGCACATGGCGCGTATCGCTGTAACAGATGGGATGTCCGATGAAGCAGTTGAAATTCTTGAGAATGCGGGTCATGAGGTAGTCCTACGGCACCACGAGCCAGAAGAAATCGCAACTTCCATCAGAGCAAATCTCAGCCTCAGTGAATGATAGCGGCGGTATTAGATTCATTGGGAGGGCAGGAGTGGGAGTGAATAATATCGACATCGTCGAAGCGACGAAAAAAGGCATCACAGTGTGCAATACTCCGGGAGCATCTACTCGCAGTGTCGTGGAGTTAACCATTGGACATCTGATAGCCTCTACAAGGCATATAGCAACAGCAGATCGGACGCTTCGAAATGGAGAGTGGGCAAAGAAACAATTGCGAGGCTCTGAGATAGGTGGAAAAAGGCTGGGCCTAATTGGGTTCGGAAGAATAGCCAGAGGAGTTGCTTCGATTGCTTCATCATTCGGCATGGAAGTCCATGCTTTCGATCCCTTCGTCGATGAAGCACCTGAGGGCGTTCAATTACATGATGATGTGGATGAAATTTTCAGATATTGCACCCACATATCTGTACATTGCAATCTGAACGAACAAACAAGGAATCTGGTAAACTCAGAACGAATATCCATGATGCCTGGAATAGGCCTAGACGGGATTGAATGCGGTAATCACATAGTTAGTTGCGCAAGGGGCGGTGTAGTCGATGAGTCCGCTGCTTCTATGGCTCTTGAGTCACGTCAACTAACATCACTAGCACTCGATGTTTTCGAAGTTGAGCCGCTTGCAGAGAGTGACCTGCTACGCCACGACTCCTTCCATGGTAGCCCACATATTGCAGCTTCGACTCTGGAGGCACAGGCTCGGATTGGAACTGAAATGGCAGGACTGCTCATAGAGTATTTCGAAACCGGAAGGTGCAATAATTCCCTTAACTGACCGACTAGAACTCTAGATTGTGCATCTTTACCAAAGCGTCGGAGAATAAAGTCAGGGATTCAGGAATTTGGACATCTGAAATTGGAGATTTAAGAGAAAGTCCACGATCCTTCTTTGCTCTCCAAACCATTGAATTGAACTCTTCCAAGGACTCAGTTTTGTCTCTAAGTTCTACAAACAAATCGGTACCAGTAAATGAAGGAAGCCTTGGGAATGCTCTGACATCCACTGAACTAGAATCGTAAAGTGTTGTACTTAGATAATGTGTGAAGAACGGACATATTGGGCTAAATGCACTGAGAAGATCACGCACTATTCTGTGCATTGTCCATGTAGCCGAGATATCCCCATCATAGAGCCTAGTCTTTGACATCTCGAGCCAGTGACTGGGGAAAATCCCCGTACCAAAGGACTTCAGCGTCTGCGCTGCAGTGTAAATATCCACATCTTTCCATGCATTCTCCACTGAGGCCATGGACTGATCAAATTCAGACAGAATCCATATGTCCTCTATATTCAATTCGGGAGGTGAAGAAAAGTCTTCAGGAGCTTCGAATTGGCTTGCGAACCTAGCTACGTTGAATATCTTAGTAAGTACGCCGTAATACTTAGTCTCAATCTCTTCTGGATTGATATGGAAGTCATCACCCACCTGCGCATCGCAGGCCTTCCAAAGTCGAAAGCACTCACTTCCGATTTTGTTTGCCTTCAGCACTACTTGCTTGCCATCGGCCCCCCTAATCTTCCATGAACCGGTCCTACCGCCAGCTCCGCATTCGAGAACGCTATCTGCATCTATTCCATTTCCTAATGACTTCGACATCTTCCTACCCCATGGATCCATTCCAAGTCCGTCTACCCAAATACTCTGGAAACCAGGACGATCGAGTAAAAGTGCACTCTTCAGCAGTGTGTAGTATAACCATGTTCTGACAATTTCCTTGCCCTGAGGCCTAATTGAAGTCGGAAATGCCCTATCAAACAATTTCGGATCAGTCAAGTAACCAGAGACGTAAAGATTGGAATTTGATGAGTCCATCCATGTGTCAAACACCTTCTCCTCGCCTGTCAGTTTCCCAAGTGTCAAGCTCAATTCCTGATAGGTTCCAAGCGTTTCCTTGCTCTCCCTGTCAACCACTTCAGCGTCATTTGGGGGTGAGTCCCTCCATGGTTGCACATAGGATCCTCTTGGCGGAACGACTACTTTGGTTCGGTCCTCAGAGTACCAGATGGGGACTTCTGTATGGTACCACCTACGTCTGCTGATGGGCCAGTCAATGGATATGCCATCTATCCAATCATGCAAGTACTGCCGGTTCCTCTCGGGTATGAATGTGCTTTCCTTTGAAAGTTCCATTAGTCTATCCAGAATATGGGTCTGTCGTACATACCACTCCTTTAGTAGAATAATCTCTATTGGGTTTCCTCCCCTCTCGCTGACGGGTACTTCTTGTAAACGGTCTTCCGTAGAGACTAGATTTCCTGATGTTCGTAGTATTTCTATTGCTCTTGTTCGGGCTTCAATTACTTTCATCCCAGATAATGGCCCTGCGATTCCTGTCATCTCACCGTCAAGATTAATCGCTACGAATGGCCTTAATCCAAGCTCTCTGAAAATAGAGACGTCATTCTGGTCACCATAAGAGCAAACCATCAGAATCCCACTACCGAAATCCATCTTTACTGACGGATGGGAGGCAATCTCGACATATTGGTCTCGTTCTGCTACCTCTATGGGGAGTTTCACTCTCTTACCTAGTAGGTGACCGTATCTATCATCCTCAGGATGTACTACTACTATTCCACAAGCACAAATCATCTCGGGCCTTGTAGTTGAAATTATGATTTCTTCGCCATCCTCAGTGTGCCACTTCACATTGCAAAGTTTGGATTCTCTCTGAACCCTTTGGACCTCCGCATCGGCTATCGTGGTACCTTCAACTGGATCGTAAATATTGGGCCTAAGGTCTTCTACAATATCGCCACTCTTGAAAAGCTCAACGAAAATAGACTGCGATACTGCCCTGTAGTCGGGGGCATCTGTGAGATATTCGTTCTCATAGTCGCAAGATAGCCCGACTCTCTTTGCAGTATTTCGCATAGCCTTGGTGTATTCCTCAATAGTTTCCGAACAAAGCTCTAGGAATTCAGCCCTATCATAAGTCCTCATCTTCCTCCCTGTCTTCTTTTCAACGGTGAATTCGATATTGATGCCATTCCTATCCACTCCCCAGGGGAACTTCACTTCTTTACCCAGCAGCCTCTGGCTCCTCGCAATAACGTCGATCATGCTGTACTGGGCAACCGCTCCAATGTGCCATGTTCCACTGGGATACGGAGGAGGAGTATCAATAACGAATATTTCCTTGTCTGTTTCTTTGTTGAATGCATATCTTTTTCGATAAGCCTCTTCATCATAGTGGTCCGCTTGAATTCGTTTCTCGAGGTCTACACTCCACCGCTTATCAGAAATCTTAGGCTGTCCCACGAACCCCACCGAATAATTGGCAGAGAGTCGTGTTATTGACCATTGCCGTGTAGTTGTAAAACGTATTTGAGACAATCATCTTTGCCGAGGGGTTGAAGGTATGCCGTTTCACGTCATGGCGGGAGGGACATGGCTAGGGAAGATTCTCAGGACACCATTGGCCGACATGGCTAGGGAAGATTCTCAGAACCACATCGGTCGCTTTTTGTTAAGCGCAAAGGAGAGATTTTCCAACACAATTCCAGAGGATTTCCAGCTAATACCTTCACTTTCACGAGTGCCCAACAAAATACGCAGGAAAGTTAGAGATCATGAGGGAGCCAGTTTCCTGACCATGTTTCCTATTATGGCGGTCCTGGTTTCACTGGCATTCACAGTATCACTTTTACCTCATTCAGGAGTATTGGACTGTCGAGATGGTTTTGACAACCCAAGCTACTGCAAGGAAGAGCCTGCACTAAACGTGAATGGGGACCTGGAGGTATACCTTCCAACGGATTCAGATCCGCTTAGTGTAAAGAACCTGATCGCGCAAGTTGAGAAAGATTGGACGACTAATGTTATGGTCATTTATGTAGAGTCTTATGATTACAATGTTACATGCGTTGAGTGTGGTTCCAACGGCCAGATTAACATCCTGGAACAGATAGACAACGTTGAGCGAGCGATCAACTATGTTAGGAACGACAAGGGCGAAGAAGACGATGTGGAATACGTACTTTCCATCTCAAGCGTAATCAAGGAAGTAAACTCTAGCGGCGGCCGCGTCGTAAAGGCCTTCTTCTCGGGGCTTGCCGAGGCAACTGGAAATCAGCAACTCTCGGATGAAATTAATGAGACAATAGACTCGCAAAGCGACCTCATTGGTAATTATGCAATACCGGATGAGCAACAGCGGGTAGATCAAATTCTACAGGAGATGCCTCAGAATGCTCTTAACAAGCTGGTCAGGAATATAGGCGCGGGTAATCAAATCAAGACCTCATACGGTTGGAGTCGAGCCGTGATCATCATAGGAATATCTGATGACACAGGGAACAAGACAGTTGGCGATATCGTATCAGAAACCCAAGGCACTATTGATCAAATTGCAGTGGACAATAACTGGGGCACTCCTGGTTCAGAAGGGTGTGAACCCAACCATGGATCATTATGCCTTAGGATGACTCTAACCGGTCCTGCACCACTTACCAACGCAGTTACTGAAGAGTCATTCAAATTATTCTGGCAAGTGTTTCCAGTAGGTGTTGTAATTGTAGCAGCGATGCTATTCCTCTTCCATTGCGATTTACTACAGACAGGGAGAATTCGATTTGTTCAAGGTGTTAAGGTTGTCATAATATCTGGTTTGCCCACACTATGTGCAGTCTGGGTAACCTTGGGAC
>LUMS01000238.1_pt1 | contig 10411 bp, 8 predicted proteins | sample 729711 | NCBI WGS metagenome assembly LUMS01 (sample SAMN03860298, study PRJNA289734) | marine metagenome | biome: seawater column; feature: ocean; material: water; isolation source: Red Sea water column Station 192 - depth 25m | place: Saudi Arabia: Red Sea | collected 2011-10-15 | depth 25 m | reverse complement strand
CCATTATTGAGAATGCGATTCCCGACATTGTTGCATTTGCCATTAGCACTGGATTACTCTTCCAGGTCTCCCTTATGCCAGCGATGATATACAGCGGATTTGCGCTTGTAGACTTGAACACCTTCTTGTATTGAATTTGCTCTAGTCCTCTAATCCAGAAGTATAGAGCGATCGCCAGGAAGAGCATGGCAAATGAGTCGTGGTCGGCATAAGCGAACGTGGATCTGCTAAGATGTCCGGGCATTAGTGCAATGAGCCAAGCGGAAATTATTCCCGCATTCCTACTATGTGCACGCGAGGCTATTCCAGCCACTGGGACAACAATAAGTGCCCCATATATTGCTGGAAGTGAAGACATAGCCCACCATACTGCCTGTTCTGAGGGCATCTCAAGTAACCAAGATAGAGCGATGCCACCGAGCGCCAAGGACCAGGAGAATAGTGGTGGTCTCGGATTAATCCCGCCGGTTGGGTAAGCTCTGTCATGATCGTATATCAGGTGGCTCCTCTCAGCGATTACGTAGTCTACGACCCGCTTCATGTACCATGGATCAGAACCCCCAGACATATCCCAAAGTCCAGTCCCACTGGCGTTCATGGCGGGAATTACATTCCACGCGACTCTTACTACCAGGGCAGTGATAAATGCCAGAGATACCATCAGGAAGTATGAGTTATCATTCCACCAGACTCTGAAAGAGCTTTTCTCCCTCCGGGGGGCAACGTCACCGAATACCCCTCTTGATGAGAAGAAGAATGCGAAGAAGTTCAACCAGAAACCCAAGAAGAACCATGTGAAGGACTCGATGAATCCACCTTGCGAGAATAGGGAAGGAAGTTCATTTCCGATCTCATGAAGGTGACCGATTGAGTAAAGAATCCAGTTGACAGTTAGAAGAGAGGCCAGAACGTGCCATCCCTCAGACCTGAAGAAGGCATGAGTGAAGATTACTAGTGCGGTGAATGAAGCCCACGCCACTCCGAGATGGCTCCCCTCGGAGAACTCAGCCAGACTGTCTAATTGTCCTAACCAAACCAGTGGGATCATGAAAGAGGCGAATGTCAATGCAGAGTATGCTGCAGCATCTGGACTTTCTCTAATTGTGGGGAGCATTCGGAAGAAGCTTCCTGAGCCCTTTTTCTCGACAGTTCCCCTGATGAGAACCATTGCCAAGAAACCGAGAGAAATTGAGGCCAGCCAGAATGAGAAGAACGCACTCCCTATTGACTCTCGGACCCAATCCACTACTACCTCTGAGTCGTTTTGTGCGATTGCCAGCCCGGATGCGTAAACCGCGGCTAACCTCATCCCTAGGATCAAACTGATGAAAAGCGAAGATTCCTCTGTCCTATCGGATTCATTCAGTAGAGCCGTAACTAAGCCAACGAAGAAAAATGTAGTAACGAACATGTGATTGAAGGAGTCGGGGTCGAGATAGTGGGACGCCGTTCCCACTACAAGAAGAGCAACTGTAAGAGAGCCGATCCGTGAAGCGCAATTCTCCAGAGGAATCAATCTAGAAGATCTGCCGATGCATGCCGGCACCAAAACAGAAAGCGTGACGAGTATAGCAGAATTTAGTTCATTGCCCAAATCCCTGCCATCGAGTGACGAAGTGGCCAGGAACAAGAATAACAGAGATGCGGCGATTGCAACAGGGGAAATCAGGTTGCCAAATTGGGCAACCTTAGAGTCATCTTTCTTCGATTCCATCCCATCCACGGACCTATTTGCCAATGATTCAGCATCGCGCCGACCTGAACGGTTGTTTTAACCGTTCGTAGAACGGTTGGAGATTGGGGCCTCAAGAAGAATGAGTATCACTAACCCGAAAGTGCCCTGAAACCGATATCTTCGCGGTAGTGGGAGCCATCGAGAGTGATGCCTCCAATTATCTGGTAGGACGCCTCAAGTGACTCGCTGAGTGATGGAGCTAAACCAGTTGCGGAAAGAACTCTTCCTCCGTTGGAAGTTAGCTTGTCTCCCTCATCCATTGATGCTCCTGCGAGATGGACAAAACCCCTAACTAGACCCTCATCAATTTCGGTGTTCCAACCGAATATTTCCCTTCCAGTGACAACTTCTCCGGGATATCCCTCTGAAGCAAGGACGACAGTGGAAGCATGGAGCTTCTTGAATTCTACCTGAGTTTCCGAGACCCTCCCCTCTGCCGCTGCTAGAAGCAATTCTCCCAGATCCGACTGAACTAGCGGAATAGTGACCTGAGCTTCTGGATCCCCTAGTCTGACGTTGAACTCTACGACGCTCGGAGAGCCCTGCGAGTCAATCATTAGCCCCACATAGAGGCATCCTCGATAGGGGGTGCTCGAGTTTCTTAGATGATGGTGCATTGGTTCGATAATCTCCTCCCTCGCCCTTGCAAGCACAGAAGGTGTGACAATGGGGGCGGGTGCATATGCCCCCATGCCACCAGTATTTGGCCCAGTATCGTTATTCCCCACTCTCTTGTGATCTTGACTAGGTGGCAACATCACATATCCAGACTCGTCCATAATTACTAGAATCGATGCCTCCTCACCTGAGAGATGCTCTTCAATAAGCACGAAACCGTCTTCTTCAATTCCATATTTTAGGGCCTCACGGGCATCTTCTCTAGATGTGGTCACGGTAACTCCCTTCCCCCCTGCTAGAACATCTCTCTTGATTACCCAAGGAGGTTCGAAAGAGTCTAATGAGCTCTCTATTTCATCCTGATTCTCAACCCTGTGAAATGACCCTGTCGGGACTCCCAATGATTGCATTAGCATCTTTGCATAGATTTTCGATCCTTCGAGAAGAGCCCCTTCCGAATGAGGTCCGAAACTAGGAATCGAATTTGCTCTGAGCCTATCAGAAAGGCCATTCACCAGTGGAGCTTCTGGACCTACAACAACCAGAGAGACCGAGAGTTGGGTCGCGAGATCCACTATCCCTTCGATATCGGTATCGGGGACTTGATGGTTCACTGCCACCATGGAAGTGCCGGCGTTTCCTGGTGTGCAGTGAACCGTGGAAACGGAGTCGCTCTTTGAAAGTCCCAGAGCAAGCGCGTGCTCTCTCCCCCCACTACCGACTACGAGTACTTCGATGCCAGCCATGCATCGCGCTGGCTATTTCAGTCATAATGGATTGCTCTACGAGGTTTGGCTAGTAAGGTACTGACTTAAGACCGAGTCTGTGTCCTAAGATATTGAAAGATCTGTGTATGATTGGAGTGAAAACCAGTAGTATCACCATGCCCATCAGAAGTTCGGAGCTTCCGATCAAAGAGGGAGAAAGGAATAGTTGTCCGAATATGAATGCAGAGGCGGCGAATGGAAGGGTGTCTAGAAGTGGTGCTTCGGAGCTGACGTCTCCCTCCCTCTTGTGGCCTCTTCTTCTCTTGACGAATGACCCCGCTGAGTCACCGACCATACATCCTAGCCCTAAAACACAGCCCATTACGAAGGCTGTCATTGGCCCTCCGCCCATGTAGAACCATGCATCTGAAATTTCTGCAGAGCTGGTTCCGTAGGAAGAAACAGGGTCCAGAAACGGAGCAGAGGCCACAAGGTTGTCTCTGGCAAATGAGTGAGTCAGGACTCCAATGATGCCCCCTCCAATAGCCCCCCCCAGTAGTCCATTCCAGGTTTTCCCATCGCCTAGCATCCTATTTCCGTCTGAGAGAACCCTGCCCCCATCTATCGTGTAAACTGGAATTCCAGTCATATCTGGAATCCACTTCCCACCAAGCATTGCAGCGGTGTTCGAGAGATATCCAGGGAGGTAAAGCCACAGGACGAGAAGAGGGGCAATGAAGGGGTCATCCCAAGGCAATGAGTCGGAGGACATGGGAGTGGCAGGTAAATCAGGAGGATGAACCTTCGCACTTACTTCGGCACTATTCAAACAATGGATTGTTCAAACCAGTAGGGGTGATGTTCATGTTCCTAATTCTGAACGGAGCGATAATGAGGAAGATGGAAGCCAAACTTTTGATCGCAGTCCTGTTACTCTCGGTTTCCGTATTTTCGATAAATGCGTCAGCAGAAGGAGACGACATAGTCATAGAATCGGATATGACCTGGTCAGACGATATGTCTCTCTCGCAAAATGTGAGGGTGTTGAATGGAGGGTCCCTGAGCTTGGTAGACTCACACTTGACTGTTAGTAGTAATGTGCAGATATTCGTCGATTCTTCCTCTTCTTTGAGGCTAGTAGACTCGGATATCACTTCCGATAGCCCTCCTGATGGACTAGCAGGATTCGGTTACTGCGACGAAGCTAACATGTCGGCAGTCAGAGCGACAACTGCATCGGAGCAAAATGTAAGGATGTACATCCGACCAATACAGGGATTTTCCCTAGACGGAGCAACGGCACATTTCGGAAACGAGACTAAGGAGCTTAGTGGAGAGGAGGATTTCATACCATTAGGTAGTGGCCCTGTTGACGTTTGGGTGGGTCTGACCGGACCACTCTGTCACCCAGTTTCTCTGAGTGAGATTAGCATCGAGAGGGTTGGTCAGGAAAGGATTTGGCGCAGTGCTGCAGATTTCCAGCATCGAAATATGATGGTGTATGGAGATACTGGCTTTACCATCGAAATTAATGGGCACATGGAGTCGATCGGGTCATCCGTTTTCGGTGGGACGATTAGTGCCTCGGGAACACTGAGCATAAACGATACCACACTTGACAGGGTTGGTCCGATAATTCTGGAGGAAGACGATTCTGCAATCATCTTGGGAGGTAACACTGAGTTCACTAACAGCACCGACGACCACGATGTTAGAGCTAGAAGTTTCTCAACCATTGGGTGGGGGGATGATGTCATCGGCTCTGGTGGATTAACGGACAAGTGGGAAAGGAGATTGGCTGGTCAGAGCCTTTCATTTGATGCCATGTACGTTACCTACGAGATCACAGGCATGCATAGGTTCCCAAGCTATTCCAACTTCAGTAACGAGATGGGGATTTCGTTCATTGATGGAGGAAGGGAGAGGGTCGTAGAGATTTCATGGTCGGATGACAATTCATGGGAGTCTGAAAGGATTTGGAGCGAGCAAGCGATCGTCACAATTACAGATTACAGAACTGCATGGAATCCTGAAGAGTCAGGAATCGGGGACTACGGAGGTGGGCAATTCCTTCTCGGATGGGAGAATCAAGTTGTTGTAGACAGTGGAACCCCAAGTATTGGGTGGGTTTCTTTGGGTGCGGTTGATGATAGTGGAAATCCTACTGAAAATATCTCTGTCGGCAATTCCGCAAATATGGTTGCTGTGATAGAAAACACCGGCTCGGCTGCCGCATCTCTGGCAATAAACTGCGAGGATGTCAGCACTGGATCTACGGCACAGATTTCACCATCCTTCCCCAATGCCCTCATAGGCTCAGGAGAACAAGTTAGTATTCCATTCAGCTGGAGAGTAACGGTCGAAGGCACTGACTCCCTTAGTTGCAGGATTCTAACTCCCACTCAACTAGTGGAAGAGCTCTCTTTCGGAGGGGGCCAGTTTTCTAGCAGTAGCATAGAGTGGACTGAAGCTGAGGAGGAGGGGGGTTCGACCATGATGCCAGCTCTAATCGCACTGATCGTGGCAGCAGGCATAGGGGGTTACTTCCTTCTATCGATCTACACAAACACCGAAGAGGAAGTCGAAGAAGAAGACTATCAGAGAACTCCCTGAGCCATTGTAGCCTCTGCTATCTTCAGGAATCCGGCGATGTTCGCTCCAGCCACATAGTTTCCAGGCATGCCATACTTCTCCGCTGTCTCGAAGGCGTTCTTGTGAATGTTGACCATTATGCTCTCTAGCTTCTGGTCTACTTCCTCCCTGGTCCAACTCATCCTTAGGCTGTTCTGACTCATCTCGAGACCCGAGGTTGCCACCCCTCCCGCATTGCTGGCCTTACCTGGCCCGAATAGAATCCCGTTTTCGTGGAATACCTCGATTGCTTCGGGAGTACATGGCATGTTCGCACCCTCCGCTACTGCAATCACTCCACCCTCGACCAGCATCCTGGCTTCTGCCTCGTTAACCTCATTCTGAGTAGCGCAAGGGAGGGCAACATCGACTTCAGTCGCCCACAGTTGGTTATGATTTGGCTCGGGCTTCGATTCGGTGTACTCAACTCCATCGAAATGATCGGCATACTCCTTGATCCTGCCTCTCTTGTTATTCTTGAGATCCATGATCCATGCAAGCTTTTCCCTATCTATTCCAGATTCATCGTATATGTAGCCGCCACTATCCGACATTGTAACGGGCTTGCCTCCGAGATCCAGGATCTTCTCACAGGCGAACTGCGCTACGTTTCCGGAGCCGCTAATTGCTACTCTGGCACCTTCGAATGACTTGCCCTTCGTTGACAGCATTTCTCTTGCAAAGTATACCAAACCGTAGCCAGTTGCTTCTGGCCTGATAAGCGAACCACCGTAGGAGAGTCCTTTTCCTGTTAGCACGCCGGCGGTGAACTCGTTTGCTAATTTCCGGAACATCCCGAACATGTACCCTATCTCTCTGCCTCCAACTCCGATATCTCCCGCAGGCACATCGAGATCAGCACCAATATGCCTCCAAAGTTCACTCATGTAGGACTGGCAGAATCTCTTGACCTCGGAGTCTGATCGCCCTTTGGGATTGAAGTCTGAACCCCCTTTTCCCCCACCCATTGGCAGCCCTGTTAGGCTATTCTTGAACACCTGCTCAAATCCCAGGAACTTCAATATGGATAGATTGACGCTTGGGTGAAACCTAAGCCCGCCTTTGTAAGGCCCTATTGCACTGTTGAACTGGACCCGGTAGCCCCTGTTCACCTGTAGGGACCCCTCGTCGTCGTACCATGGTACTCTGAACTGAATTACTCGCTCGGCCTCCACCATACTCTGTACGACTTCCATGTATTCTGGATTCTCAGATATCACGGGTCCGAGGCTTTCTAGTACTTCTTCCACTGCCTGATGGAACTCAGGCTGGTTTGGGTCTCTCGTTATCACTGTCTCGTAAACTGTCTTTATCGCATTGTCCATTTGGTCACCAACGATTATGTTGATCCCGAGGTCGGGCGGGCGCCCCTGCGGATGTCCCCCTTTTCAATGTTCCAAGAACCTATACCGAAATGGAGAGGTTATTCGAACAGTATTTTTTGAGCGATTTCTGAGACTCTACGCTCATTTCCTGAGGTTGTCATCACATATACTGCCTCTTGGCTTACCTGCCTCCTCCTGAGAGCCTCGGCCATTGGGGTTACCTCCTTCAGCCACCTTGTTTTTCCGTCATCCCCTAGGATCTTTACATCAACCTGGGCCATTCGCGGCTCGGAGAGTAGGAGTTTCACGCTAGGAACGTCAATCGCCACATATCCAGGTTCTAGACCGGCCCTATATGCAATATCGTCCTCCAACTCCCTTCTTTCTGACAGGTTATTGGCCGCCTTTGCTAGCCTTTCTACCTGCTCTTGGGTCATATCTTCTTTCCTCCTGCTCAGGCAAACTTTCAGAAGATTCCTGTACTTGAGTCTAGTAACCATATCTCTCGAGAATCCCCCGACATTGTCCAATTCTGCCCATATCTCGGCATCCACCCTCCTCTGGAGGTCCAAGGAGTCAGGGAGATTATCTCCCGCTCGCTCGACTGCTCTTGAAAGCATCACTTCTGTAACTCTGGTGACCCTGTGGAAGTAAACAGCACTGTACATCAGCCCTCTGGCAACAAGCATCCCTTCCAGAGAAGATAGCCCCCCTTGTTCTACAACAATGTCGCCGCTCTGACTTCTCAGGCACTCTATGAGGCGATTGTGGTCCACTACTCCATGCTTGACTCCAGTGAAGTGGGAATCTCTGAGAAGATAGTCCAGTTGATCGCAATCCACAGGACCATGTACGAGGAGAGCAAGGGTCCTATCCTCTCCAGAGAAATCGGATTGCCCCTCTGACCAGCTCAGCAAGGACCTCTCGGTTCCGGACGCATCGGGACCAGTGATCAGCGAAGAGACGAGTTTTGGATCTAGACCTCTATCCTCCAATATATCAGGAATGGATTTCCTATTATCTAGGGATTCGCCTTCACCCTCGACTATGACATCATATTCGCCGAGGATTATCCCTTTGGTGACCTCCATGTGATCAAGGCCTCCTCTATCCGAGAGGATATGCTCCAGAGTGTGCGAGTACGGGCCATGCCCGACATCGTGCAACATGGCTGCAACTTGTAGGGTATCCTTGTCTAAATCGTCCATTGAAAGAGATTCTGCCATCCTTCCCGCGATGTGAGAGGCCCCCAACGAGTGTTCAAAGCGAGTGTGATGCGCTCCCGGGAATACCAAATGAGCGAGCCCCAACTGCTTGATGTGACTGAGTTTATTCATCTCCGGCGTTGAAAGAAGATCCTTTGTCACACCATCCAATTTGAATTGGCCGTGGATTGCATCGTTGATGACCTTCACAGTATCACAAAGAATGCCGGACAGTCATGTGCCTTGAAACGCACGTTGCCGGATTGAAACGGGGCATTTCAATAAAGTCAAATTGTAATTCAATTGCATTTCAATTGCAATACAATTATATCCTGTACGCTCCTCTCGCAGTTTCAGGAGGGGCATGTAGGTGGCCGGCAACAGTCCAATGGTCTCGCTAAGGATACCGGAGGATCACCTCCTGGAGCTAGACAGGCTGGTTGGTTTCGATGGCATGAGGAACAGGTCTGATGTAATCCGAGAGGCTGTCCGGAGGATGCTTTCCACCCCACTTCCTGGTAAGGGAGATAGGATTGAGGTTGACTTAGGTCCGGATCTTACTGTCAGGCTCAGGGACTACTGCAAGATAGTCGGGGAGTCAGCGGATGTAGTCCTGAGGCAATCTGCTAGGGAAATGATCCGCAAGGAGATGGTCGAGGGGGCCACTGTTGTGGACCTATTGAGGAGACGCATGGATGAGTTGCGCTCCAGACATGATGAAGATTCAAACATTTAGGAGTGAGAGAGATATGGACGATGTTGGGATGCACGTACAGAAATCGGGGGAGCGGTACGTCCGCTCCCCCAACCACAAATCAAACGGAACCGGTAGGTTCGAGACCGGCCTGAGGAAGATCAGAGATAGGGCCAGGAGGCTAAGCAACGCAGTCGGATATGACTCCAAAGATGCCCCTCGAACGCAAAGGAAAGCAGAACAGAGATAGAACTCAACACACACACCGTCCCGCACGTCTCGTGCGGGGCAACCCCACTCTGCCCAGATGAAATGCTGATTGGGGATGCAAACTTATGGACGGTCAATTCTCCAGAAGAATTCCATGTCGGAGGGAGAGTTGGAGAATGGCGGCCTGTTCTTCGCGCATGAGTCTCCAAGAGAATCGCAGAAAGAGATGATAGCAGACGGAATAAACGCACTGAAAGACGGTCGTTTCCTACTTGCTGCGGCCCCAACAGGGATTGGGAAAACGGCTGCAGCACTAGCGTCCGCGCTCAAGGTGGCTAACCTATACAGCACTGGTTCTGAGACTCCGAAGATACTTTTCCTCACTGGACGACAGTCGCAGCATAGGATAGTTGTGGATACAATCAGGGAGATTAACAGAAGGATTCCTCAAGGATTCTCCAGAGTGAAGTTAGTGGATATCATTGGTAGGGAAGGAATGTGCAAAAACGTTGACAAAACTACTGGAAAATGCAATTGTGAGGCCGGAGTAACAGAGTCAGAAAGAAGATTCCTAAGATCTGACTTAGAAGAGTATATCCACTCAGAACCTAGACACGTTGATCAAATCCTGAAACGCGCTGAAAGGAATGACGTTTGTGCTTGGGCCACCGCCAGAGATGCGGCTAAATCAACTAACATCATCGTTTGCGACTACAATCACGTTTTCGTAGAAGGGGTCAGGGAGGCCTCCCTTCCAGTAATGGGTGTTGAATTAGGCAACTCGATACTAATTGTTGATGAGGCACACAACCTTCCTGATAGAATTAGAAGTGGTTTGGAGAGGAGGATAACCGAGAGGGTCTTCCAGAGGGCTTTGACAGAAGTAGAAGAATACAAGGAAAATATGCAGAAGAATCAGAAGGATTTGGACATACCGGAGTCAAGCCAACTTAGGGAAGCGATCTCATTGGAGAAGCAAATTAAGGCATTAAAAGAAGACTCTAGTCTGGTAAAGTGGTTCGGAGACAAGAGGAGTAAAATTGGCAATTCTAAGAGTGATGATCTAAGGGTTGATACACAAGAATTCCTAGATGTTATCGCTGGGGCAATTGAAGGAGTTCTCGAAGATGATTCGGAAGATGGCATCCAAAGAATCAAGATGATGATATCGAGATTAACGAAACATCTGATGAGCTTTATAGTGAAGCTGTTCAGATAGTGAAAGAGACAAAAAAAACATCTATATCTTTTTTACAAAGGAAACTTAAAATTGGTTATAATCGTGC
>LUMS01000404.1_pt1 | contig 10417 bp, 7 predicted proteins | sample 729711 | NCBI WGS metagenome assembly LUMS01 (sample SAMN03860298, study PRJNA289734) | marine metagenome | biome: seawater column; feature: ocean; material: water; isolation source: Red Sea water column Station 192 - depth 25m | place: Saudi Arabia: Red Sea | collected 2011-10-15 | depth 25 m | reverse complement strand
CAATAATGATAGTCCTGAAATAAGTGATGCAGAGTACGACTCTCTGATAAACGATTACAAAAATATCAAAAAACTTTTTCCTGAAGAAACTATGCAATCTGATATTTTGAACAAAATTGGAGGTAGGGCCTCTGATTTATTCTCAAAATTTGATCATCCCACAAGAATGCTATCTCTTGATAATGCAATGTCAGAAGAAGACCTGCAAAATTTTCAAAAAAAAATATCTAATTTCTTAAACAAAAAGGGTATTGATTTTGAATTTTCATCTGAACCTAAAATTGATGGTCTATCAGTTAATTTAATTTATAAAAATGGAAAACTTGTAACAGCTGCTACCAGAGGCGATGGTCAAATTGGGGAAAATATTACAGACAATGTAATTACAATCAAGGATATACCAAAAATCTTAAAAACAAAATATCCACCAGTTTCTATTGAAATTAGAGGTGAAATATTCATCACTAAAAATGATTTTATGAAGCTGAATACAGATAACAAATTTGCAAATCCAAGAAACGCCGCGGCAGGAAGTCTAAGACAGTTGGATTCAAAAGTTACCGCAAAGCGTCCACTCAAATTTATCGCTCATGGGTTTGGATCATTTACTGAAGAAAAGAGTAATTATTACGATCAATTAATTGAATTCAAATCGTGGGGGATCCCAATCAGCCCATTCCTAAAAAAAGCCAAAAACCTAAAAGATTTAATAAAGATTTATGATGAAGTTAACAAAAAAAGAGCAGAAATACCCTATGATATTGATGGACTTGTATACAAAGTGAATAATTTATCTTTTCAAAATAGATTAGGCATTGTTGGCAAATCTCCTCGATGGGCTATAGCCCATAAATTTGCTTCAGAAACTGCACAAACTGAAATTAAAAAAATAGATATTCAGATTGGAAGAACTGGATCGGTAACACCTGTCGCAAGACTGAAATCAATTAACATTGGCGGTGTACTGGTATCAAACGCTACATTGCATAATTTTGAAGAAATAGAAAAAAAAGATATTCGTGAGGGTGACTCTGTGATTGTTGAAAGAGCAGGTGATGTAATTCCTCATATTCTTGAAGTTGTATCTAAAAATAAAAAAAATAGACCAAATCTTTTTAAACCACCTAAATCTTGTCCAATATGTAAATCACCAATAGTTATTGACCCTGATGAAGTTGTTGTCAGATGTTCAGGTACTTACGTATGTGATGCGCAAAAAATTGGCAGGCTGAAACATTTTGTATCAAGAAGTGCACTAGATATTGAGGTTTTGGGGGATAAACAAATCAATCTATTTTATAATAAGGGACTAATAGAGGACTACGCTGATATTTTTGCAATCTATTTTATAATAAGGGACTAATAGAGGACTACGCTGATATTTTTGATCTTGAAGCAAAAAGAGATGTAATTGTTAATATAGAAGGATGGGGCACACTTTCGTTTAACAATTTAATAAATGCAATAGATCAAAAGAAAAAAATTGAGTTATCAAAATTTATTTATTCCTTGGGAGTTCGTTTCGTGGGGCAAATAAATGCAAAATTAATCGCATCAGCTTTTTCAAATATTAAGAGCTTTATAAGTTTCTTTGAAGGAAAGAGCGATATACTTAGCACCCTTGAGAATACAGATGGACTGGGTCCAAAAGTTATTCAATCATTTATTGAATACTCAACAATTAAATCTAATAAGGCACAAATATTAAAACTAACTCAGAGAGTTGATCTATTTATTAAAAAAATAGATACCGTTAAATCAAAAATAACCGGAAAGAAAATAATTTTTACTGGAACACTGTCATCAATGTCTAGGGCTGAGGCAAAAACAAAAGCTGAGAAACTCGGCGCAAAAGTCGTTTCATCAATAAGTAAATCTACAGATATACTCGTTACAGGTGAAAATTCTGGATCAAAGTTAAAAAAAGCAAAAGAATTAGGTGTCAGGGTAATGAATGAGAAAGAATGGTCAAATTTAGCTAATTAATCAGGGGGGAAGTTTGGTCTATCAGCCATTTTTTCTCCTGTTCATTCATAAATCGCAATAGATTTGATTTTACATCTGAGTGATACTTATCAATCCACTCAATTTCCTTTTTATTCAACATTTTTTTATTTATTAAATCTCTCTCGAACGGAGCCATTGTTAATGTTTTAAAATGCAAATAACCTTTACTTATTTGAGACATAATTAGGCTCTCAATCCTTATACCGTAGTCATTTTTTTTATAGAAACCAGGTTCATTTGAAACAACCATACCTTCTTCAAAAGATATTCTAGAAAATTGTGAAATAGAAGGGGGACTTTCGTGTACATTTAAGAAACAGCCGACCCCATGTCCAGTTCCGTGTTCAAAATTACAATTTATTTCTTTGAGATATTTTCTTGCAAGATTATCTAATTTTTTACCTTTTTCTCCGTACTTAAATTTACTACGTGCGACCGCAATATGACCTTTTAAGACTCTAGTATACATATCTATTTGGTCTTTTCGCGGCTTATTAAAACTTATTGTTCTCGTTACATCCGTCGTTCCATCAAAGTACTGAGCGCCAGAATCAACTAGAAATAAATCTGATTTTCTTATTTTTTTGTTTGTTAATTTATTTGCACCTGTATGACATCCCCTTGAAGTTTTAATGTCCCATAATTTTTAATTGCATTAGCTAGATTAAAATTAATTGTATTGATGTCACATATGAATGATTTATTAATTCCACACTTTTTGATGAATGGATAAATATCTTTTTGCTTTTTAAAAGAGACATCAATTTTCAATTGCTTTCTTAAATTGTTTTTGCAATCAGAAAAAATGTAACATTTTCCAGTTTTATGAATAATTGCTTGAGATAGAAATATAGGTGTATACTCAATATCATTTGATCTTATATTGAATACCCACGAAATTGAGTCACATGCAGTTAAAACATAGTAATCTGTTTTAGATTTTTTTAAAAAATCGACAATTTTATTTATTTTACTTTTAGTACTTTCACCTGAAAATTTTTTTTCTAAAACAAATGGCTTTGAAATGCTTTTCTTTGGTTTCGTTTTCCAGATTTGATCAATGAGATTTTTCTCTAGTGGTATTAAATTTGTTTTTTTACCTAAAGATTTTGAATATGATTTAATTTTAAAATAAGGCAAAATGTTACCATCAAACCCAACATTTTTAGCTTTTTTTAATTTTAGTAAATTTAATGGAGTGAGTTTATTGTAATTAAATATCTTATATTGTCCTTTATTTACCTCATTCTGAGCTTGGATGGTATAACGCCCATCAACAAATAAATAAGCTTCTTTTATGCCTACAATGACATCTCCGGCTGATCCAGTAAAGTTGCTAATCCACTCTAGTCGTTTACTGTAATTTGGCAAAAATTCATTCTGATATTCGTCTGAGTGTGGAATTAAGTAATAATCAATTTTATTTTTAATTAACAGTTTTCTTAATTCAGCAATTTTTTTTGAGGTATTCAACATGGTTTTAGAAAATCAGATATTAATTTTTTTGTACCATGTTTATCAAAATCCACAACTGCCTTTGTGCCGTCAATATCTTTTATTCGACCAATACCAAATTTTTTGTGTTCAACTGTTTGCCCTATTTGAAGTAAAACATCATCGTTTATATCTCTAACATTTTCTATTTCCAGATCAACTACTGTTCGATAACTTGAAGATGGATTATTTTTAAAATCTAATTTTCTTGGTTTAAAATCAAAATCTTGATTAAATTCATCAAATTCTTGATTTTGGAATCTGTCCATATGGCTTGACGCGTGATTAATAGTTTTTATTAATTCTTGATCTAACTCCTCAATAAATCGAGATTGCAATGAAGGCATCCAATTATTTTGAAATCGACGACTCATTGATGTTGAGATATTTATTATTTTTTTAGCTCGCGTTATGCCGACATATGCAAGTCTACGTTCCTCTTCAATTCCTTTATTGCCAGTTTCATCAATTGTTTTTTGGTGAGGAAAAAGCCCTTCTTCCCAACCTGGCAAAAAAACATAATCATATTCAAGACCTTTAGCGGCATGAAGCGTCATGATACTTACTTTATTGTCTTCATTATTTTCATCTATAGCTGTAACTAAAGATACATGCTCTAAAAACTCCTCAATGCTGTTATAGTCTTCCATTGCAATTATTAATTCCTTAATATTTTCTATTTTCGTTTGAGCAGAGACATTTTTATCATTTTTAAGCATATTCATATAACCAGACTCATCGAGCAGCATTTTTAATATGTCATAAAACTGCATATTATCGATGGATGATTTTCCTCTATCGATAACAGAAATGAATGCTTTTAAGCTTTCAGATATTTTTTTGGTAAATTCATCTGTATCAACCATTTCTTTTGAAGCTTGATACAATGAAATTCGTTTTTGTTTTGCATAAGATAAAATATGATTAAATGATTTTTCTCCTATACCTCTTTTAGGGACTGTTAAAGCTCTTTCAAATGCGACATCGTCTTGACTTTCATATACCAGCCTAAGATATGAAACAGCATCTTTTATTTCTGATCTCTCATAGAACCGAATACCACCTACAATACGATAAGGAATTGAATATTTAATCAGAGACTCCTCTATTTCACGTGATTGAAATACTGCCCTTACTAATATTGAGATATTGTTCAGGTCAGGGTTATCGTCACTATACTTCATAATATCCTGAGCAACTAAATCGGCCTCGTCTCTACTTGAATTAACTAAATGTAAATGTATGGGCTCTCCATCACCTTGGTCCGAAACAAGCTCCTTGCCAAGTCTATATTCGTTATAACTAATTAATGATGATGCAGACTTAAGTATATTATTTGTTGATCGATAATTTTGTTTAAGTCGTATTACCTTTGCATTTTTAAATTCTTTTTCAAATCGAAGCATATTATCAACTTCAGCGCCACGCCAACTATAAATTGATTGATCATCGTCTCCAACACAACAAACATTTTGATGATGAGAACCAAGAAGTTTAAGCCATTTATATTGTGCAGCATTGGTGTCTTGGTATTCATCCACATGAATATATTTAAAATTATTGCTATAACGTTTGTGAATATCAGGGACTTTAAAAAGATTGATACATTGTAAAAGCAAGTCACCAAAATCTAAGCAATTAATTTCAAACAACCTTGCTTGGTAAATTTTATAAATAGAGAGACTCTTTTCATCGACTAAATTATCTAGTGACTCAGATTTTATATCATTTGGATTAAGAGCTTTATTTTTCCAATGATCAATTTTAGATTGTATTAATTTGGGTGAAAACTGAGATTGGTCTAAGTTTTCAGACTTGATGATTTGCTTGATCAGGGAAAGCTGATCATCCTTATCAAGTATCGTAAAACTTTGTTTAAGACCAATTACCTCTGCGTGGTTTCTAATTATTTTTGCTCCAATTGAATGAAAGGTTCCCATCCAAGGCATCTTTTCCATATTTTGACTTACCAGTTTTTGAACACGTTCGGACATTTCTCTGGCAGCCTTGTTAGTAAAGGTTACGCAAAGAATCTGAGAGGGGAATGCCAAGTTATTATCTATAATATGAGCAACTCGCGTAGTAAGTACTTTAGTTTTTCCAGTTCCAGCTCCTGCAATAATTAGATTTGGACCCTCGGTGCTACAAACAGACTCATATTGTAGTGGGTTAAGACTTTCTAGGTAATTTACTTCAGTCATAACTGACCCTTTAAGTGATTCAGAACATATAGTCTAATTGCGCTTGATAAATTGGAAGTGTTCTTAGTCTTATCTATTTTTGAGATTATTTTATCTGGAGTAGTATTTTCTTTTTTGCTTAGTTTTAATATTTCTTCCCAAAATTCAGTTTCAAGAAATACACTGGTAATGTGGCCATCTATCTTGATAGTACGCTTATTGGAATTGGGCATGAACGAACTATGAAGAAGAAATCATTTTTGATGGATTGAGAAGAGACTTCATCTTTCTTACATCAATATATTTTAGGATTTTATTTGCCTCAATTAGCGTAATATTTTTCTTATGTGCAAGCTTTGCGAGTTCTGCAGCTTTTTCGTATCCAATTTCAGGAGCAAGGGCGGTTACAAGCATTAAGGAATTCTCAACACCTTCTTTTATATTTCTTAAATTCGGTTTAATTCCCTTTAGGCACTTATCGCAAAAGTTTGTAACCCCTGAGGATAATAAATTGATTGAATTAATTATGTTAAAACCAATTGCTGGTTTAAATGCATTGAGTTCAAAATGACCTTGAGTTCCTGCCATTGATATTACGTTATGACTACCCATAACCTGTAAACAAGCCATTGTTAAAGCTTCACTTTGAGTCGGATTTACCTTACCAGGCATTATAGATGACCCGGGTTCATTCTCAGGTAAATTCAGTTCTCCTAGACCTGATCTTGGTCCAGAAGCTAACAGCCTAATGTCATTTGCTATTTTGAAAAGATCCGTTGCAATAACATTTAATACTCCCGATAGTTCTACAAGAGAGTCATGAGAGGCCAAGGCTTGGAATTTATTGCTTGCAGGTTTAAATTTAATTTTATTAATTTTACTTATTTCATTTGCAACAAGTCTATCGAACCCTTTTTTTGTATTCAGACCAGTTCCAACGGCCGTCCCTCCTTGGGCTAAATAACTTAAGTTAATTAGGGCTGTCTTCAGTCGTTTAATGTTCATATCAATCTGAGATTGATAACCTGAAAATTCTTGTCCAAGTGATAAGGGAGTTGCGTCTTGCAAGTGTGTCCTGCCGATTTTGATGATACTTTTCCATTTCTTAGACTGGCTACCTAAAGTTTTTTCCATTTCATTTAAAGCCGGAATAAGTTCATCTATAACTTTTTTTGAGGCCGCTATATTAATTGCAGATGGAAAACTGTCATTAGTTGATTGACTTTTGTTGACATGATCGTTTGGGTGAACTGGACTATTCGTTCCAAGTTTTCCGGTAAGTTTTTTATTGGCAAGATTAGCGATGACTTCATTTACATTCATGTTAGTTTGAGTTCCAGATCCAGTCTGCCAAACCGAAAGAGGGAATTGATCATCATGCTTCCCGGTAAGAATATTTTTTGATGCACTAATTATTGCATTTGCTATTTTAGGAGCTAAAGACTTTTGTTTTTGATTTACTTTCGCGCAGGCCATTTTTATTGTGACTAGTGCATGTATAATCTCTATAGGCATTAAATTATTGCCAATTTTAAAATTCTTTAATGATCTTTGAGTTTGAGCTCCCCAAAAATTACTATTTGAAACTTTTATTTTGCCGATACTGTCTTGTTCTTGTCTTGTTTTTTGATTCATTTGAATTGTAGTATACTACCTTACATATATATATGGTAACGATTTAAGTTTTTTAAAGGCCGAGTGACTAAAAGTGGGAGACTTCTGTTGCCCGGTGCCTCCCGAACCGCGCTTACCTAATTAGATTAAGCAGCGAGCGCTAATTCATCGTTAGCATTTATAAAATAGCCCGATAACGGTGGTACAATACCGAGAGAAAAACTTACCTTTAAGCATTCGTCGATCCTATATCACCCCCTAATTTATGGTGGAGGTGCCGGGTACCGCCCCCGGGTCCGTAATGGGTATTACGCAAGCCGTTTATCCCTATAGCTGGGATATCCCCAGCAATCTGAATATAGTTGGATATTGAGACTTTTTAAAGAGAGTAATCTTAATATAGTATGTGTTTATTATTTGATTCAAAAAAATGCCGGTAAACAAAGAACAACTTGAAGAAATTGAAGCCTTAAGGTCTGAAATATCAGAAACAGCTCGTGTTACAGCCCCTGAATTAGAAGCAGTTTTGTACAGGCCAATAGAAGTGCTCGATCATGGCTTTATTCGTGTCATTGATTATATGGGGGATGACAGTTCAATAGTGCAGTCGGCAAGAGTATCATATGGTAAAGGCACAAAGAAGATTTCAAATGACAAAGGGCTTATTAAATATTTGATGAGGCACCGTCACTCAACCCCTTTTGAAATGTGTGAAATTAAATTTCATATTAAACTTCCAATTTTCATTGCTCGACAATGGATACGACACAGAACTGCAAACGTTAATGAGTACTCGGCTCGCTACTCAATTCTTGATAAAGAGTTCTACATTCCATCAGCAGAAAACCTAGCAGCACAGTCAGCAATCAATAATCAGGGTAGAGGTGATGCGTTAACAGATGATGAAGCTTCTAATGTTATACAAATACTAAAAAAGGATGCCGAGCAGACATATTCTAATTACGAAACTCTATTAAATGAGAGTTCTGAGGGCAACATAATTGATGAAAGTAAATCTGGAATTGCAAGAGAATTGGCCCGAATGAATCTTACCCTCAATACCTATACACAATGGTACTGGAAGATTGACCTGAATAATTTATTGCACTTTCTTGCTCTAAGAGCTGATGACCATGCGCAGTATGAAATACGTGTTTATGCGGATGCCATGTTAGATATTGTAAAAAAATGGGTTCCTCTTACTTACGAAGCATTTGAGGATTATAGAATTGGTGGAACAGAACTCTCCGCCAAAGAGGTCAATCTGATGAGAAAACTTCTAAAAGGCGAGAAAGTATCTTTTGAAGAAGAAGGTCTGTCTAAAAGAGAATGGAGCGAACTGCAAAGAAAGTTTGAAATTAGTTAGTATTTGCTAATTGTTCTAATTTTAATCGTTTTAATAAATTCTCAGCCAATTCAATAAACATTTGGCTGACTTTATGATCTGGCACTAAATCTGTAAGAGGGTGACCTTTTTCGCACTGCTCAAGAAGCAATGGATCATGAGGAAGATTTGCGAGTATTTCATAATCATATTTTTCAGCAACTTCATTTGTTTTACTTTCACCGTAAAGTTTATATTCTTTACCTGTGTCAGGTGCTAAGAAGTAACTCATGTTTTCTACAATGCCAAGAATGGGGACTTTAGTTTTTTCAAACATCTTTAACCCTCTGATTACATCAATTAAAGCAATATCTTGAGGTGTAGTAACTATTAAACTTCCAGAGATTTTTAGTTTCTGAATCAGAGACAGTTGAACATCACCTGTGCCTGGGGGCAAATCAATGACCATAATGTCTGCAGCTCCCCAATTTACTTTATCAATCATTTCATTAATTGCTTTCATGACCATGAGACCTCTCCAGATGATTGGATTTTCATCATTGACCATGTAACCCATAGACATTGTCGATAGTCCATATCGATTGATTGTTTCAATTTTTTGTCCATCAGAATGAGGCTTTTCATTAATCCCAATCATTTTGGGAATTGAAGGACCATAAATATCAGCATCAAGTAAACAGGTTTTTAAACCAAGTGATTTAAACGCACACGCAAGATTTGATGCGACTGTTGATTTACCAACTCCTCCTTTTCCTGATGCAACTGCAAGAATATATTTTATTTGATTAGTGCCAACGCTATTTGTTTTGTTGTCTGAATTCACTTCATCATTTGCATGTGTTGAATTTTCCTTATGTAAGGTTGTGATGATATTGACTTTAGTTATACCAGGAATTTCTTTTAGTACTCTTTGAGCATCCTCAAAAATTTTTTCATTTTTTTTCTGATCATTTTCTTTAAATTCAATAATACAGTCTATTTTTCCCTCACTCACAGATACATTTTTAACCATACCCAGAGCCACTATGTTTTCTCCCGCATCTTCATTAACAACTTGTCCAAGGAGGTGTAAAGCTTGATTTTCCAGAGTTTCTGCCATTTTTTTGATCTTGTATTTACGTAATTAATTACAATATATCATAGTATAAGTGTAAATAATTGCTTTTAAGCATTTTTACCATATATAGGTAATAATTCTAAAGTATATGTCTTGGTCTGATAATAACAATAACGATCCTTGGGGTTCTTCGGGAAATGGAAGCGGTAGACGTGGTCCAGGTCCAAATATGGATGATGTGATCCGGAATGCACAGAACCGTTTTAAAGGAATGATGCCCGGTTCTTTTTTTGGAAAATTAGGACCAATGGTCATCATTGGTATATTAATACTTATATGGCTTGCGAGTGGTTTTTATAGAGTTCTACCGGACGAGCAGGGCGTGGTTTTACAATTTGGAAAGTATACTAAAACCACACAACCTGGACTGAACTATCACTTACCGTATCCAATAGAGCGTGTATTCACACCAAAAGTAACCAAAATAAATAGAATAGATGTTGGTTACAGACAAAGTCCAGACTCTAGAGTCACTGCGATTAGAGATGTAGAAGAAGAAAGTTTAATGTTAACAGGTGACGAAAATATTGTTGATATTGACTTTTCAGTATTCTGGTTAATCAATGATGCAGGTAAATTTTTATTTAACGTTCAAGCCCCTGAACTCACTGTGAAAAGTGCTGCAGAGACTGCAATGAGAGAGTCTATCGGGCAAGGTGG
>LUMS01000258.1_pt1 | contig 10427 bp, 9 predicted proteins | sample 729711 | NCBI WGS metagenome assembly LUMS01 (sample SAMN03860298, study PRJNA289734) | marine metagenome | biome: seawater column; feature: ocean; material: water; isolation source: Red Sea water column Station 192 - depth 25m | place: Saudi Arabia: Red Sea | collected 2011-10-15 | depth 25 m | reverse complement strand
CAGTAATTGTAGCGCTGTAATGCGGCTTAACATCTACAGAAGACCCATCCATAAGTTTTAAATGAGATAAACCCATTTCACTCATCATAGTTGGAATAACTTCTCCAGATAAATGTTCTAATTGTTTTTTTGTATTCTTAATATTTTCTTCTTGTAATTCAAGTCTAGTTTGTAGTGACTCTAGTTTTTCTACTTGATCTGCAAGTGACTGAATATTATCAGTCTTTTTCATTGTGTCTTGTTGGTCTTTTTCAAAATCAATCATCAATTTCTCCTTTCTCGTATAAATTAATTTCAATAGGATAATATTTTCTTTCTTGTTTATCCCATTTTAATAGATTGTATTTGCCATTTGTAATATCAGAAACTATAGAGCATGCAACACCTATAATTGCAGGGTCACCTGTTAATAATAAATAATCTCCTTCTTTAAAATCTTTTAAAGCTTTTTTTAATTTAAAAACTAAATTAGGATTGCCTGATTGTGTTCCTGAAATTTCTTGTATGACATAAACTATATTTTCTTTCATGCTTGACAATATAGGTGTTTAATATTATATTGTCAACTAGAAAGAAAAAAATTATGAACTACAAATTTAAAATGAAACCTTACAAGCATCAATTAACTGCTTTAGAAAAGTCATGGAATAGAGAAACCTATGCGTATTTTATGGAAATGGGCACAGGTAAAACAAAAGTATTAATAGATAATGCCGCTATGCTTTATGATAAAGGTAAAATAGATGGTCTTTTAATAGTTGCACCAAAAGGTGTAATAGGCACTTGGTATAACCAAGAACTTCCTGCTCATTTACCTAATCATATAGAAAATGTGACAGTATTATGGCAAGCAAATATAAACAAGAAACAACAAGAAAAATTAGATACTTTGTTTGAAATAGAAACGGCTTTACATATTTTAATTATGAATGTTGAGGCTTTGTCTACAGAAAAAGGATACAATTATGCATATAAATTTTTAAATGCTCATAAACCATTAATGGCTATAGATGAGTCTACTACAATAAAAAATCCTAACGCTAAAAGAACTAAGAATATAATTAAATTATCTAGTATTGCTAAATATAAACGTATTATGACAGGATCTCCTGTAACTAAAAATCCGTTAGATTTATATAGTCAGTGTGAATTTTTAAGTCCGTGGTTATTGGACTATACGTCATATTATGCATTTAGAAATAGATATGCAGAAATGAAAACTATGCATGTGCATGGTAGATCAATACAAGTAGTAGATAAATTTAAAAATTTAAGTGAATTATCTGACACTCTTAAAAATTTTTCTTATCGTGTATTAAAAGAAGATTGCCTAGATTTACCGGATAAAATTTATATGAAAAGAAATATAACATTGACTCCAGATCAGTTTAAAATTTATAAACAAATGAAAGATCAAGCAATAGCAATGTTAAATGGTAAGGTGACTAGCACTGTAAATGTGTTAACACAGTTAATGAGACTACAACAAATTACTTGTGGTCATTTTACTGCTGATGATGGCTCTACTCAACCTATAAAAAATAATAGAATAACAGAATTAATGGATGTTTTAGAGGAAACAGAAGGAAAATCTATTATATGGGCTCATTATCAATATGACATTACAAATATAATTAAAGAAGTTACAAAAAAGTATGGTCCAGGGTCCATTGTTGACTATTATGGATTAACGCCACAAGAAGAAAGACAGCCTAATATTAAGAAATTTCAAGACGACCCTAGGTGTCGGTTTATCGTTGGAACGCCTTCTACGGGCGGCTATGGCATTACTTTGACGGCTGCAAACACCGTAATTTACTATTCTAACGGATATGACCTAGAAAAGCGTCTACAGTCAGAGGACCGTGCACACAGAATAGGACAGAAAAAACCAGTAACTTATGTGGATTTAATTTGTGATGATACTGTAGATGAAAAGATAGTTAAAGCTTTACGTAAGAAGATAGATATAGCATCTGAAGTATTAGGAGAAGAACTTAAATCATGGATTTAGTAGGACTATACGCGTAGCGCGCCAAAATTTTTAATTTGTTACTTTGCCACCAGACCATTTCATCTCAGGTAGTCCGTTCTCGTAGCTTTTCCCATCGTAAGTCAAAACTTGTTTTCTGTTAGCGCCAGCTTCATTGTAAGACACGTGGACCCAGCCACCTGCGGGGTCGTCTTTTTTGTAGAACTCAAGGATCAATTGATCGAAGTCACAATTATTTTGAATCCAATAAGCTGTTTTAATATTAGGCACGCCTGCTATTTCAAAATCAACCGCCTGGCCCTTAGCATGTTGCGACGTTTTTTTGCTGCCGATCGCTTCACATAACGCTTCGGATCTGTAGCCAGAGGTAACAGTAATGGGTTTATCAAAGTGCGCACGAACCGGTTCCAGTATTTCATAACATACGTTCTCCAAGTTTTTAATATCACCTGCTCCTGGTGAGTTGTCAATGCCTTTTCTAGTTGCGGTCATTGATTTAGTCATTTCTTCTAATTTAAAATGTTTTGATAATTGCATGATTTCCTACCTTATAATTAAAGTAAATATAACATATGCCATGCCTGTAATCAAGGCCCCTACAGACACTAATAAAATGCTTTCTATCCTGTTTATTTGTTGTTCTAATTTATGTATTTTGTCGTAAGTTTGTTTTTGCATAATTCTGCATAACTTTTCGTGTGATTCAATTTTTTGTAATGCGTTATCTTTTTTCATAATTATTCTAAGATTATTGCCTTAATAGATTTTTCGCCCATATATATTTCGGTTTTTGCTTTACCCTTCCAACATTTATAAGATACAGTTTCACTATACTGTCTCTCCGCTTCACGTTTCCCGCGTAAGCATTGGGCCATTGAGTCTTGAATACGATGTTCCTTAATTTCTCCGTTTACGAACATTAATAATCCTATCACCGCTTCGATCATTAGTGTGTACTCCCATTTCCGTTTTTATAATGTATTTCTCTACTTGCGTCTTTTAATTTTTCAATATCTTCTAAAACTTTGTCCATTTGTTTTCTTAAAAATTCTATGTTGACTTTGTTTAAAGCCATAGAGTCTATATGTTTGTTTAACTTATCAGTGGTCTTATATAAATCCTCGATCATCATAAATTGTTCGGAATCTGCCGGAAGTGAACCAAGTTGACCCCGAGGCCATTTAATTCTAAACTCTGTGTTCTCAGTTAAATCTTTTTCCATCAACTCTAGCGTTGTAGAAATTTTATTTTGGGTCTCAATAATTCCGAAGTATGCCCAGGTGCCGATCGCAACCATCGCGATCAAGCTGGCAACCGTTTTCATCGGCATTTGCACTGCTGCTTCTTCAGATATTTTTAAAGGTTTACTCATTATGTTCTCCTAGCAATTACTTGCTCACTCGGTGATAGTAATGCACTCTCCGTCCTTGTCAAGCCTGTTACTGGACTTTTTTGTAAGCTTGGAAGTGATGTCATTTGTCTATTTGGCATTGATGTAGCCGGTAATGGTGGTGTTTCTATTCTTTGACTAGTATCTGCAACTGGTTGATCTATTTCTGCTGCACCTGCTGGTGGTATTATTGCATCTGTTATTTTATTAAATATAGATGTTTCATCTTCTTCCGGTTGTTCAACTTTTAAAGATTTTTTTCTATATTTTCTCATAACTCTATTAAAATCTTTTCTTGGGTAAAAGAAATCTTTATTAATAATTTCATTTGGGTATGCTTTTTTAAGATCTCTAAGTCTTTTTTGCATTAAAGATTCTGATACTTTAAATGGCGTAAACTTACCTCTAAACAAAGTATTAATTTCTCTATTACTAAAACCTCTACGTTTCATAAGTTTTCTTATATCTTGTTTTGTTAAACCTAATGCAGATCCATCTTTTAATACGTTATAAAACTCTTGTTGCACTTTAAACATTTCTTCTTGTATGGCTTCAAATTCTTTAACATACTCATCACCACCTCTATCAACTGCGTTTTCTAAATTATAAAAATTTTCTGCTTTAGTTACAGATAATTTTTTTCTTCTAAAATCAGTCATTTTGTAGTTAAAACTTCTTGGCACATCAACGTTTATAATTCTAATACCAGAAAATAATGCTAGTGCTTCATCTCTTAAACTTAATGGTTGTCCACCAGGTTTTAAATCGTTATCTATAGCACCAACTATTTTTTTACCTGTTGTTGCAATACCTGGTTCTATACCTTCTGCAAAATGTGCAAAACTTTTATACATTTTATCTCCAATAGAATCTGTATCTTCAGAATAAACAGCGCCACCTGCTTTTTTCTGCCCACCTCTACCAAAAAATCCTCTTGGTAATACGTCAATAATTCTTTCATAACCTAATGGCTCAGATACAAATGAACTAAATATTTCACCACCTGCTTCTGCAAAAGCTTTCATTGTCATATCATCCCAATCTTGATTAGTTCTTGTTCTTCCATCGTGTATAGCTTTCATAAACGCTTCAAATGGTTTTTGCACAACATCATATGGACTAAAATATGAAAAGTTTATTGCTTTTCCTTGACCTTTTTTCCATTTATCTATTGGTAATAGTATAGAATTTTTATTCCAATCTGCTGCAAATGAATTTTTATATGCTTGTAATTCTTCCATAGTTACACCCGATGCTTCAGATGCAATGTTAACAGCTGCTGTCCCTGCGCCACCTAATACGGTATAAGCACCTATCATCCTTCTATAACCTATTTGTCTTAAAGCAGGATTACTAGATGATATTTCTTTTGCTGCTAAATTTAAAATATTAAATGTTGTTCTCATCATTTCTGCAGGAAACGACACGAAGTTACCAAACGGTAATTTTCTTATTGCTTTAATTGCCTCTGGAACTTTACTGTATGTTGGATATGTATTTCTAATGTACCATGCTGCAGCTTCTTTTATTGCGTCATCATATGTTTTTAATTTATTAGTAAATAAATCTCTTGCAATATAATTTTGTCCTTGTATTTCAGGAAACCATTTTTTAAGTGCATTTAAATTTTTGTACGTATTTTTTAATTGTGATTGCACATACTCATCACCAAACCATTTCCAAACGTTATCACCACCCGCATAAATACGTGTTGCACCTTTCATAAACTTACCATTAGTTAATTTAAGATATAAACCATCCATAGAATTAATAGATCCTTTTTTAATATCTTTAAGAACGGCTCCAAGCTCTGATGCCACTATGTTTTCATCTAATACCCCTCTTCTAATTTTATCTTCTATCTTATCAATTAATACTTTTTCGTCTAAAACTTTTCCCGCACCAAATATATCATCTAGTGTCATTTTAAATGCTTCAGTAACAGATGACCCGCCACCTATGTGTCCATTTGCTAACGGAAATAAACTTGCTGATGTAACGTTTCTAACTTGTGTTGCTGGAGATAAAACTGTTTTACCAAACTGTGTAGCAACTTTTAATTGTAGTATTGCTCTATATGCATTACTTTGTATAAGTTCATCTAACTTACCAGGTGTTCCTCTAAACGCTTGTACAATATCATTTGATGCATGTAGTTTTGATAGTCTAGATGATAAAAAACCTAGTCCAGGTACGTTACCTATTTTTTGTGCATCTAATATACCTCTTGCGTTTGCTCTTGCTTCATCTTTAAATAACCATCCTTCTTTAATACCTAATGCAGCAATACGATCCATTAATTTTTTGTTTGTTGTTTGTGTTATTGCATGTGAAGCTGTAGTAAATACTGATGCTTTTAAATTATTTTCTTCACCTAGTAATTTTTTAATTGCATCAGGTAGTTCATCACCTGTTTTTATAATATCTTTTAATCTTAATTGTTTTTTAGATACAGTTTTTAAAAACTCTAATGGGTCACCATTGTTAGTTTTACCATCTCTTAATATTTTTTTAACTAATTGTTCAGCACTTTTTCTTATTCTAACATCAGGTTTAAAAGATTTAAACGCAGGTTCTTCTATTGCTGCTCTTCTTAAATCTCTATTATTTTTTACAAGATTAACCATATAATTTACGGCACCATCAAATATTTTTTTATCTGGTTTGTATGTAGGATCTGTAAATATAGAAAAAGATTTACGCATGTATGTGCTAAGATTTTTTAATATGTATTTTTTAAGTTCACTTTCTGGTAACATACCAGCAAAAACTTTTTTAATTTTTAATAATTCTGCGTTTAAATTTTTAGCACTGTCCTGTATTAAACTAGGTAATTCACTTAATCTTGTTTTACCTTGTAAATAACTTAATGTTTGATCTAAATAATGTTTTTGACTTGATGGTGATGTAGTTTTTGTGTTGTATAAATCTTTATTTGCTTTAGCTAAATCATATGATTTTTTTTCAATAGACTCTAAATATTTTTCAATTGTTCTAGATCTTCCTTTTATTTCTCTAGCTGCTCTTGTTGATAACGTAAATTGTTGTCCTGTATTTTTACCTACAGATCTAAACCATGATAAAACATTATCTAATTTTTTTAATCTTGCTTTTAATGGATCATCAGAGTTTACAGAAAACATTCTCCATTTATCAAAGTCAGGTAGTTGTGTTTTAATAGGTAGTTTACCAGCAAGCACTGGAGCTATAATTTTTTCTAAACTATATTGTGTCCCACCTCTTAATGCTTTTGATATAGTTGGTAAAACTATTGGGTCTTTAGATAATAAATAAGATGCACCAGATACAACAGGACCAACACCATATTTTAATCCTAAACCTAATGGTTTCATAAGACCATATTTTAATCCAATAGATGCAGGTTTACCTAACAAACTAAAACCAGCACCAATGGTTGCACCTTCTGCACCAAATCTTAATCTGTTTTTAAATCTTGCTACAGCCAAATCACGACCTGACAAACCTTCTGTGTTTTCTTCTTTTAAAACTATGTTTCCTCTACCAGGTTCGCTAGCTAAAAAATCTGTAATACCAAATACACTTGCCATATTACCAGATTTAGATGCTATGTTAGTTATAGTAGATCCAACAACTGCTGTTGATGCACCTTTAGCTTTAGCAACCATAGACAATCTTCTAAGTCTATTGGTAATTTTAATAGCTGCACTACTAGGAGCACCGTACTGCGTTAATACTTCAACTACTTTACCTGTTAAAGTTTCTGGTTCTTTTAATTTATTATCTTCATAAACTTCTGTAAGTTTTTGATTAAGATCTGTATTAGCCACCATATCAATGCCAGCTGTTACAAGATCACCAATTGCATAACCAAATTTTTGTGCACCAGAATAAAATGCTTTTTCTATATCTTCAAATGTATCTATGTAATCTTTTTCTTCAGCATCACTGCCTTCCATTAATTCTTTTATTCTTGCTAATTTTCTTTCACTAAATGGATTAGGATCTAGTATAGATGTAGCATCCATTAAACCTTTCCAAGTAAACTTTTTAGGTTTTTTTTCTGTGCCAAATCTTTTTTTTAAAATTTTATCAACGGTGCTTTGATCAACGTTGTATTCTACTTTTTTCTTTTTAAAAGGTTGGTTAGAAGCCATTTACGCCTCCGCTGGTAACTGCAGATTTACTTCGTATTTTTGGTTAAATGCATTAACGTCTTGTTGTGTTTGTATGTTTGCAAAATCAGCTAACGCTTGTTCACTGCTTGCAATTAAAGTTACAATATCATCTGTTATTGTATTAGGTAATCTTGCTCTTAGTTCTTCAAAAGTTAAACTTTGTACTGGACTAGCTTCTACTGGTCCTTGGTCCGTGGGCATTGCTGCAGGCATAGGTTGTCCACCCATCTGTAATCCTACTCTACCACCTTTTGCAAGTGGTTCATCATCTACTGGTAATTTACCCGTTTGATCGTATACAATTAAATCTTCAAAAGAATACTGACCAGCACCTATTGCTTGTAATAAAGCTTTTCTAGTTGGATCATCTTCTGCTCCTGTATACAGTGCTTGTAATTTTGCATTGTCTTCTAATTGTTTTTCTATACTTTTAATTTTTGTTTGATCTGGTGGAATTTGTGGTGCACCTTTCTCTGCAGGGCCTCCAAATTTTTTTGCTTTTTCTAATTCTTTTTCTAATCTTCTTTGTTCTGATATTAATTTTGTATATGCTTCTTGTTGTCTTTCAAACATAAAATCATCTTGATCACCTTTGCTTTCAATTTGAGCTATTTTTTCTTCTGACATTTGTTCCATAATGTCACCAATTAAAGCTTGTGATAGTTTATCTTGTTCTCTTCTTGCTGTTGATTTTCTTTCAGTAAATCTTTGATAAGGTCCTGCTGCTGATGTTGCAACTTGTTGGAATATGTTACCGGATCTTGGTCTTGATACTAAATCTAAACCAAGGTTAATTAAAAAATCATTAAAGTCACTGCTTCTAGGTGTTTGTTTAGATTTATAAAAATCCATAGCACGGTTGTATTTTGATTCTAAATCATCACCACCGTTTTCAAAATTTTGCCTTGATGCATTTAATTTAGGTACATCTAACCCTGAAGTAATACCTTCAGCGCTACCGCCTGTTCTAAACATTGGTCTTCTTAAAGTTCTGTTCATTATCTTTTTGTACCCATAACATTACCGTAGATACCACCCAACGTTGATCCTATTCCAAGAGCTTGTGCTAATGGACTAGGTCCAGGTTGTGATTGGAATTGGTATTGTGCAGGATATCCTCCCATTAATCCTGTAACAGCTTGACCATAGATACCAAGTCTTTCTAGTGGTTCGTATGCTGCTAGTCTGTTTGCTTCTCTTTGTGCATCTAGTACAGCTTGCGCTTGAGCTTGATTTACAGCGCCCACTGATCCTGCTCTTGCGATATCTGTTCCTTGGAAGCCTTGTAAAGCTTGACCTGCTCCTAATTGATATTGACCAAGTCCTAATTGTGCTTGACCTAGACCTGCTTGTTGTTGTGCAAGTGATGCTCTTTGACCTGCCATGCCTGCGGCTTGTCCTGCCTGAGCTGCTTGTGCTTGTCCTAATCCTAATTGTGCTTGACCTAAACCTAATTGGTTTAATCCTAATTGTGCTTGTTGTTGTGCTAAACCAGATGTAGCTTGACCTAATCCTAATTGACCTTGTGATAGCATCATTTGGTTTTGTAAATCTGCTTGTCTTGCAGCTTGTGCTTGACTAAATCCTTGTTGTTGTAATTGTGCTTGAAGTGCTGCTCTGTTTCTATCTGATTGTGTTTGGTATTCTGCTTGCATAACACCTTCTCTACCACCACCAAAACCACCAAGTGCAACCGCTGCATCAGAAATTTGTTGTTGTCTTTGTGCTGCTTGTCTATCAAATTCTGCTAGTGATGTATCAATAACTTGTTGTTGGTAAGGTGACATGTAAGATGCAATAGATCCTGTTCCAGTTCCTGCACCTGTTCCAGTCAACCCTGCTGCAGTGCCTAATCCTGTTCCTGCTGCACTAATAAATGGAGATACTCCACCTAATGTTGTACCAGCTTGAGTTAATCCTGTTCCTGCTGCACCTATATATTGTCCAGCACCTGCAGTCGTTGTACCAGCTTGGCCTAGTGCACCTTGTGCCCCTGTTAATTCTTGTCCTGCAATTCCTAATCCTGTTTGTGCTAATCCTAATCCTGCACCCGCTGTTGTTGCTGCTTGACCTGCTGCTGCAACATATGGTTGATATGCACCTAATCCTGCTCCTGTTAATGCTGTTGCATCTTTTTGTAATTGTGTTTGTCCTGCAACTGTTGGTGCAAAACTTTGTGTTGGTAAAGGTTTGGCTAATGCACCTGGTAATTGTTTTGCATAATCTTCACCTAATGTTTTTATAAATGGTGCTGGTAATACTTGTGATTGTGTAACGGCCATTATAAAACTCCTTCTAATCTTTGTGCTGTAGCAAACATATCTCGAGCACCTTTTAATCCTTGTGACTCTTCAGATACTTTACCACCTTTTTCTAAATTTTCCATCATGTTTTCCATAACCTCTGCTCCTTTGTCGATGTCTCCATCTCCAGCAGCTCTTACAGCATCAGCTGTAAATACAAATTCATTTTTTGATAATCTAGCTGGTACATCATCAGCTCGTTCTTGTCCACCTATTGGTACAAATCCACCTTCGTTTCTATAGTCTTTTTCCATACCACCAAGGTCCATGAGCCCACCTTCTTGAGCCATTGTTCTTGGTTTAGATGGAAGTTTCATATGTCTTTCAACATCTTGCATCTCTAGCCACTCATCAAATTCCAAATCCAAAGGTATCTCTCCTAATTTTCTAAGACGTTGAAATTCATCCCAACTTTCAGCCATTGCATCGTCATAACCATAAGAAGCTTGCATCAATCCACCTTCTTGAGCCATCATTCTAGGCATCATTCTAGGCATCATTCCTCTAGCCATCATAGGATTCATTCCTCTCATCATAGGATTCATTCTACCAGCCATCATAGGATTTGGTCTTGGCATTTGATC
>LUMS01000237.1_pt1 | contig 10431 bp, 16 predicted proteins | sample 729711 | NCBI WGS metagenome assembly LUMS01 (sample SAMN03860298, study PRJNA289734) | marine metagenome | biome: seawater column; feature: ocean; material: water; isolation source: Red Sea water column Station 192 - depth 25m | place: Saudi Arabia: Red Sea | collected 2011-10-15 | depth 25 m | reverse complement strand
ATCTTTAATGTATGGTGGCAACGGTAGTATTCCGTGTTTATTAATAATGTCATCTATTTTCATATCAAAAATACATCTAAATGATTCATCTAAAAGTTCTTTTATTTCAAAATTAAATAAATTAGTTTGGTACTTTTTATTTTTACTTTTTTTATCGGAAGATTTTAATAGACATATTGCTTCAAAATCATTCAATTTTTTAGTTATAAATATTTCTAAAGATCCTCCAGTATTTTTCTCTGTCAAAATTCTTACCTTACGTACAGTAGATTTATTGAATATAAATAGAGAATCAGATTCAACGTATTCAGGGAACTGTTTAAATGATATAATTTCTCTATTTTCAGCAATTAAAAGTTTAGAATCTAATGGATTTTCATAAGGCTCTTGATTTACAGATGAATTTGGTAACTCGTAGTTTAGTAAACTACTTTTAATCATTATTTACTATTTAGCAATTTAATAAACAAATCATAAGACATAGTTACAACTTCTGGCATTCCGTCATTTGTGCGTCTGGAGTTCCCTTGTTTTCTTTTTAATTTCTTCCAAAAAAGTACTGTATTTTTATCCCCTGATTTTTCAATAGCTTTTTCTAACGATTGATGAATATTTAAATTTTGTCTAGATTTTGCTTCAAGAAAATATTCTTCATCTTTAACGAATAATTGTATATCGCCTAGATCTTTTGATCCCCCTTCAGCAAACCTTTGAGCTTTAAAATTAATTTCTTTATTCAATCTATTAACTATGTTTGTTTCGTACGTAGTTCCCTGTTTTTTTGCCTTATTTACCATGTATTTATTTTAATTTTTTTATTCAGAAAGTAACGCTTCTAACTCTTTTTCTTCAATATCAAAATTTGCATAAACATCTTGGACATCATCAAGGTCTTCTAATGCACTAATCAATTTTGATACTGACTTGAATTTTTCCATATCAATGACTACACCGACATTCGGAATCTGAGCAATTTCAGCATTTGATGGAACAAACGAATTGTTATTAAATTTTTCATTCATATTCTTAAATTCAGATGGTGGGAATTCAAATGTTACTGATTGATTACTTTCTAAAATATCTAAACAATCAGAGTTTAAAGCTAAATCGATTAATTCATCGTTATATTTATCAAATTGAAATACAGCTTTTCTTTCAAATAAGTAATTAACACTACCCGGTGTACCCATCGAGCCACCATGTTTAGTAAGAGTAGCTTTTACATCAGATGAAGTTCTATTCTTATTATCAGTAAGACAACTAATTAATAGAGCAACACCATGTGGTGCGTATCCTTCGTATGATAATTCGAATATTTCTCCAGTTTCTAAATTTCCATCAACACGTTTTAAAGCTCGTTCAATATTTTCATTAGGTACTGAATTAGATTTTGCTTTTTGTATTGCTTGGTAGAGCGATGCGTTATTTGCTGGGTCAGTACCTCCATTACGTGCAGCAATTTCTATAGCTTTAACTAATTTTGCGAATAATTGTCCTCTTTTAGCATCGTTAGCTCCTTTTTTTCGCTTTATGGTAGACCATTTAGAATGACCCGACATATTTTCCTTCTTTCATAAAAGCAAGCAACCATTCGAGATAATAGTTATCATTTGTCAATTCTGGATGGTATGTAAGTGAGACTATATTGTTTTGTGAAACACCAACAATATCTTCATTCTGTGTAGCAATAACTTTAACATCATTATTTAACGTTCTTATAATTTTTGGTGCACGTATAAAACAATATATGTCATTATTATTTAAAAATTTTACATCTGCTTCAAATGATTCATTTTGTCTTCCATATGCATTTCTTTGAATTTCTATATCAATATTCGGGATATGAGTATCTCCGTCAATAACTGATTTTGCAAGAATTATCGTTCCGGCGCATGTACTAAGAGTTGGCAATCCTTGTTTTATTTTTGTATCTAACTTTTTATACAAATTATTATATGATGATATTTTCGACATAGCTGTAGATTCCCCACCTGGAAGTATAATTCCATCTACTTTATCTAAATCTTCAGGTGTTTTTACTAGTAATGACTCTAAAGAAATAAGATCTAAACTTTTTTGATGATCAAAGAAACTACCTTGTAAAGAAAGTATCCCTACTTTCAATTACCAACCTCTTTTAGCTAATTTCTCTTCTTCTGTCAGAGTATCAATGTTTATTCCAACCATAGGTTCGCCTAAATCTTTTGAGACATCTGCGAGAACTTTTGGATCATTATAATTAGTAGTCGCAACAACTATAGCTTCAGCTCTTTCAGCGGGGTCACCACTTTTAAATATACCTGAACCTACAAATACTCCATCACATCCTAGTTGCATCATTAAAGCGGCATCTGCTGGTGTAGCAATTCCACCAGCTGCAAAGTTAACTACAGGGAGTTTTCCTAACTCTTTAATCATTTCTAATACATTCAATGGTGCCCTAAATTTTTTACTCAAAGCAACTAACTGATTTGTATCGCATGTTAGTACTTCATTAATCTCATTAGTTATTGTTCTCATATGTTTAACAGCTTCAATAACATTTCCAGTACCTGCTTCACCTTTGGTACGTATCATTGCAGCACCTTCTGCTATTCTTCTTGATGCTTCACCAAGTCCAGTAGCTCCACAAACAAAAGGAGATTTAAAATTGTTTTTATTTATATGATTTACATCATCAGCAGGGGTTAAAACTTCTGATTCGTCGATAAAGTCGATTCCGATAGATTCTAAAATTTGAGCTTCGACAAAATGACCAATTCTTGCTTTTGCCATTACAGGTATCGATACAGCATCCATTACTTCTTGAATAACACCGACAGAAGACATTCTTGCTACTCCACCGTCAGCTCTTATGTCTGCTGGTATTCTTTCTAAAGCCATTACAGCAACAGCTCCAGATTTTTCTGCGATAACTGCTTGTTCGGCGTTGACTACATCCATAATCACGCCACCCTTTAGCATTTCAGCTAAACCCTTTTTAACTTTAAATGTTGACTCAATCTTCATAAGTTATATAGTACATCAATTGTTTGAATACAATAAAACGTAATGATCCATATTTTTTTCAATATCGTATTTTTGTATACATTCATATTGTTTTTCCCATATAAAATGTAAATCACTTTTTAATGTATTTGTTAATAAATTTACCAATGATTTATAAGAATTTCGTTCATAATAAATACCTGACTCTTCTAAGACATCTTTAAATGCAGCTAGATCACTAGAGATAACAATATTCCCTGAATTTATTGCTTCAATTAGAGTAATTCCAAAACTTTCATTTTTTGTGTTTAGTGCCAAATATATAGAAGAGTTTTTGAAAATAACATTTTTCTCCTCATCATTAGGTTTTAGATAGATAACGCCATTAAAATTTTCAATATTTTCATTCGTAATTGCTTCAAATTCATAATTTTGAAATGATTTTTCTTTTGATAATAAATTAAAGTAGTTAAAATTTTTCCTTTTTTCATTGCGTCCAACAAATAAAAATTTTTTTGTATTGTTAAATTTTATATTTTTATTTATTTCTATCATATTAGGAATCAAGATTGGTTGTTTATTTAATGTTTTAGCATTTGATAATGCTGATTCACTAACATAAACACTTACACCTTTAATTTTTACAATTTTGTATACAATGCTCATGAAAAATGTATAAAGTTTATTTAAATTTGCATGATGAGTAAATATATATTTTTTGTTCTTTGGTAATTTCCAAAAAATTAATGGTATAAATGGTTCGTGTATATGTACTACATCTGACCACTCAATAGCTTTTAAAAGTATTTTTCTATCTGGAAATAAGGATATTGATGCAACTGAGTTATTAAAAGGAATATTTAAAACTCTACCTAAATCATAATCTTTAGAGTTTGGTCCAGCTATTTTACTTTCTATGTTTGAAGTTTTACTAATGTAATCGTTCATTAAATTAATTTGATGTTGCACCCCCCCATAATTTAATAGATTGTACGGTGTTAAAAATAAGAGGTTAATATTCACTAGTCCATACAGGTTGAATAGAATGCCACTGATTAGGATCGAGCTTTATTAAATTTTCTAATGATTTACTTAAAACTTTAAGTCCGTGTTGAATACTTTGAGCTTGATTATCAAAATAAGGTACTATAAAGGGTTTCCCAAAATGTAATTGATATTTATTACCATATTTTATAAAAGCTGCAGGAACAATAGGCAATTGTGTATCCAGTGAAAGAGATACCGGCCCTTTTGGAAATGCTGCCATTTGATTGAAGAATTCAACCCCTACACCACTTTTACCAACGTGACGTTCTGATAACAAGCACACGTGATGGCCGTTTTTAAGAAATTCTTTTACTCGTTCAAAAGTATTTTGACCTTTACCACCTAAAATTATTTTACATCCAAGATCTTCTCTTAATTCAGTAAACCAATGTAAAATCTTTTCATCATCTAAAGGCTCAGCAACAGCAACTAAATTTAAATCTAAAAATTTACCCATTGGAATTGCAAATTCCCAATTACCAAGATGAGGAAGTGCAATAATGTATGAAGAGTAATTTTTATTTAACTTTCGAACAATATCTTCATTAATTATTTCAACTTTTGGTTCTATATGATTTTTATAACCTTCTTTAGTTAACCAAATAGTTTCAAGCCAGTATCTTACATAATTTAATTTAACTTTGAATATTGAATAATTATCTATCCTATCTTTTCTCTTTTTAAGTTTTATGTTTGAAAAAGGAGTAAAAATAAAATATACGAGTGCAATAAAATATGAAATAACATATATGAAATTAGGTGATAACTTTTTAAACATGTTGTGAAGAATTCGTATTATTTGAAATTTCATTTATCTAGGTTGGTTATTAAAATTTTAATTCTTTGAAATACAGTAATCCAACATAATAAGGAAAATATATACATAAATACATAATCTAAATCAAAAAACATGAATATTACTGCAAATATTACTCTTTCAGGTCTTGCGGTTATACCAGCTTTATTTGTAATGCCGTAACTTTCAGATTTAGCTCTAATATAAGGAATCAAATTTGATGCAACTAAAATTGATAGAACAATAAATAACTCAATATCATTCGAAGTGAAACCTATAGCTACAACACTCCATATAAATAATTCACCCAATCTATCAATGAACGAATCAAGTACTGCTCCCCTTTCACTCACTAAATTTTGATATCTTGCATAAGGTCCATCAAGACCATCAACTGCACTACCTAAAAAAATTAAAATTATGCCAAGAAATTTGTTATTTACATAAAAAAAATATGAACCTAACAACACAATGATTAGACCGAGTATAGATACAGTATTAGGTTTAATCCGAAATTTTGCTAAAACAAGGACAAAAGGCATTGCAAATTTCTCTGATGCGTTTTTAAAGTATTTTTCAAGCATTTAAATTTTCAGAATATGGTTCGGTAACTATATCCCCTGAAAAAGCGTTTATCTCAACAATTGTTTTAAATTTAGGAGGAGATTCATGGGAGTAGACAATTACAGTCCAGACAGGTGTGAGTATATTCTTTAAATTAAATATGAATGTTAAAGCAACTGAATAATAACCAATCGAATGGTCAATATATGGAAGCACATTACTAATTACTTCACCTTGTTTAATTTTAAATTTATTATTTAGAAATAAAAGAAGTATCGCTAACAAAACAAGAATTATTAAAGTTGGTAAGAAATTAATAAATGTAAGAAAAAATGATGAAACAAGAAATAAAGCACATACTAAAAGTATGAACGCAGGATAGTATTTGCGTCTACTTGGATTAGGTACTACATAACTTCCTACTGCAAGTGAATTTAAATCTTCTGGGAGTAAAGAATCCTCAGCATCCTTTTTATCTATTTCTATTCCGTCAACCATTTAAATCAAATTCTGGAGTCTTTAGGTAATTATTAATTTCTTTAATTCCTTTTTCAAACTCTATATCTTTTTTGTCATCAGCATTATAAAAATTAATAGCAAATGTTTTATTAGAAACATCTTTTTCACCAACAATTAATTGGATAGGTACTTTTATTTTTTGAGAATTGTGAATCTTTTCTCCTAGCCTTACATTTCGATCATCAATATTGATTCTAAAATCTTTTAAATGTTCCTTAATCTCAGCCACATAAGAAGACACATTGCCAATAGTTAATATGTCTATTTGAACAGGCGATAACCATCCAGGCATATGCCCTGCGTAGTGCTCTAAAAGAACACCAGTGAATCGTTCAATTGAACCAAGCAGAGCTCTGTGAATCATGACCGGTCTAATTTTTTTATTATTATTATCGACATATTCAATATCAAAATTATCAGGTTGTGCAAAATCCACTTGAATAGTACTTAGTTGCCATCTTCTACCAATCGCATCTTTTACATGTAAATCAATTTTTGGACCATAGAAAGCGCCCTCTCCTTCAGCAGTTGCAAACGGAATATCTAATTCAGTCAAAGATTTCTTAAGGCTTTCTGTAGCCATATCCCAATCATCATCAGAACCGATCGATTTATCTGGTTTAGTTGAGAGATCAGCTTCAATCTCACTTAAACCAAATGAATTTAATAGTTTTACAGAGAAATTTAATAATGTTTTGACTTCTTCATTGATTTGATCTTTTGTACAGAATATATGAGCATCGTCTTGAGTAAAACCTCTTAATCTTAATAAACCATGAAGCACGCCAGTCTTTTCGTACCTGTACACTGAACCAAATTCAAAGAATCTGATTGGTAGTTCTTTATAAGAATGCAAATCTGATTTGTAAACTAATATATGGAATGGACAATTCATAGGTTTTAAATAATAAGTTTCATTATTTTCTTCGTGAACTACAGGTGGATACATATTTTCTTTGTAGTGTGCTAAATGACCAGAAGTTTCCCACAATACAGATTTTCCGATATGAGGAGTGTTAACTAATTGATAATCATTAGATAGGTGTGCATTTTTACTAAAGGTTTCAATTACATCTCTTAATATCGCACCATTCGGCTTCCATATAAAATTACCTGAACCCAGCTCATCAGTTGAAGTAAAAAGGTTTAATTCATTTCCTAATTTTCTGTGGTCTCTTTTTTCAGCTTCTTCTTGCTGAGCCATGTATAAATCTAGATCTTCTTTAGAAAACCATGAAGTTCCATAAATTCTTTGCAATTGAGGATTGTTTTCGTCACCTCTCCAATAAGCACCAGCAACCTTAGTTAATTTAAAATGTTTTAAAAAGCTTGTGTTTGGTATATGAGGTCCCATACATAAATCAACAAATTGTTCATTTCTATATGTTGAAACATAATCATCTGAAACTCCTTCTGATGATTCCGCAGATTTAATTAATTCAACTTTAAAAGATTGCTTCTTAAAAAGTTTTAGGGCATCCTTCTTGGATATTTCATCCCTAATAAAATTTTGTTTAGACTTTACAATCTTTTTCATTTCAGATTCAATTTGCTCTAAATCTGATTCACTTATTGGTTTTGTGAATTTGAAATCATAATAAAAGCCATTTTCAATGCTAGGACCAACTCCATATTCAGTATTGGGAAATATATTTAAGACAGCTTGTGCAAGTATATGAGCAGATGAATGTCTAAGTATATGTAAAGCATCTAAATCGTTAATAGTTACAATTCTTACATTACAATTGTCAGTTATAAGATATGAGAGATCATAAAATTTATTATCTATTTCTATGCATACAGCATCCTTATGTAATCTTGAGCCTATATTTTTAGCTAGTTCATCACCAGTGATAGAATTTTCAAAGGATCTAACTGATCCATCAGGTAATGTAATATCTAATTTCATAATTTCATAATAATAACTAAATTAAGGTAAATTTCATAACGTTAAATAAACGGATTAATAAATTAAATCGTAAAAATATAAGAAATTGTTTTTAAAATAAATTTATGAATAAAAACCTTATTACATTTGAAAATAAACTAATTAAGGTTTTACTAAAAAACGTATATAAAAAAATTGATGTAGAAATTACATATCAATTTGTAAATCCTTATCAATTGATAACAAAAGAACTTAAAATTCTTAAAAATTCTAAACATGAAATTAGTTCAAGTGATTTAAGAAATCTAAATTACTACTCCTTAAGAAAAAAAGGAATACTTCTTATAAACAATCTTGTAAATATTGATAGGAAATACTTCAATAAGAAAACAAATAATATGGCCTATTTATCCATCCCTGAAAAAAAATTAGAAAATAAAATAAAGAAAAAACAAATTAAAAATAGATCATTATTGTTAACTGCATATGCATACTTATATATCAATTATCAATTAAAGTCTGGAAATAATTACTCACTCTATTTATCTAAAAGACTTAACTACAGTGAAAATTACATAAAATCATTAACAAAAGAATTGTTTAAAGAGTCTTATCTAATCAAAAATGTAGACGGTGTTCCCGGAGGAATAATTTCAACTAAAACTATTAAAATTATTAACTCTCAGAAATTTCAACAGATTCTATAACTACATCTTCTAGTGGCTTGTCAGCTGCATCAGTCTGAACGGCTGCAATACTGTCAATGACATCAAGCCCTTCAGTAACTTGACCAAAAATTGTATAACTATAAGGTAGTGGATAATCAACATGCATTATAAAGAATTGACTACCGTTTGTATTTGGACCTCTATTAGCCATTGCCATAATTCCTTTTTCGTATGGCTTTTGATTATTTAATTCATCTTCAAATTCATAGCCAGGATATTTTCCATAGTCACCATGGCCCGTACCAGATGGGTCACCACCTTGAATCATAAAACCCGAAATAACTCTGTGAAAAATTACATCGTCATAGTAACCATCTCTAGCTAAGGTAACAAAATTGTTTACAGTTACAGGTGCATCTTCAGTGAAAAATTTTATTTTCATTTCACCAAAATTAGTTTTTATTGTTGCTGAATATGACTTACTAGTATCAATATTCATTTCATGAGGTTGATTGTATGTCTTTTCACTCACAGTTTCTCCTTTGGTTGTTGTTGTTTCTTCTGTAATTACTTCATTAGAATCCGCTTCAGTATTTTCACCAGAAGTACATGAAATCAATAATAGTAAAATAACAATATATTTGTTCATTTAATTTCCTGCACCTCCAGAAGGATTGTTACCAAGATTTCCAGAATTAATTCTTTTTTGTTCATTACAAGTTTCACGATCAGTTTTCCAACAATCAGGATTGTACTCGTAACTGGTAGCTGAGCAAAAACTAAAAAGCAAAAAAATAACTACAGAGTATTTCATTTAATACGACTTAATCTAACTTTAGATACTGCACATAGTTTATTTTCATGATAAATTTTTGCTTCCCAAAGCTGATAGGATCTTCCTTTCTTTATCAACTTAGCTGAACATATCAATTCTCCTTCTGAAACGCTTGATAAGAAATCAGTATTATTATTTACTCCTACAAACATTCCATCTGAATTAAAGTTAGCACCGTAAGAACACAAGGTTTCAGCCAAGGTGGAATAAATCCCACCATGAACCAATCCCATTGGTTGGTGATGGTTTTTATTTATTACTAATCTAGATTTTGCTGATTCTTCATTAATTTCAATCATTTCATGACCAAGATAATTATCTAAAGAATCACCATTAAAATTCATAAAGTCAGTTGTCATACACTTCTCTCAATCTCTTCTCACCTGTATTATTAACAAACCACCAATATCCTATTGCAAATGTTACAACAGTTAATATTAAAATGCCGTAAAAAGTCACAGTGTCATTAAATGCGTTATATATTTTTATCATGCCGAAAACATATAATATCAATCCGTACAATGTAATAAATAAAGTTACAAAACTAAACCAACTGAAGTCTTTTCCAATCTTTGCAACAACAATTTTTTTGTCATTTATTGGAAAAAAGTATCTATTTTCAAGCTCATGGGTTATAAATACTTGACTCTTAGTAATATTATTTATATTTTTTTCTAAATATTCAGAATAATGCCTTGAAAAAATCAAATAATAGGCATGAAAAGCAAGTACAACACTGCCAAAAAGTGATAAAAAAGGCAAAATATACACTATTTTTGGATTAAGAAGTGTTCCTCAAAATATTATTGAGGCTGCAATAACATCTGGTTGTACAGATAGACAATTGTTGTGGAAAGTTAAAATGCCACTAGCTTTTCCAGAAATAATATTAGGCGCAAACCAAACTTTAATGTTCTCACTATTTATGGTTATGATAGCTGGTTTTATAGGAACAGTAGATTTATCTCAGGAAATTTTTAGAGCTTTGTCATTTAGCGATGGAGGAAAGGGTTTGATCATCGGCTTATGCGTTGCATTTATTGGGCTTACTGCAGATCGTTTATTAGTTGAATGGTCCAGAAGTATTAAAAACAAACTAGGTTTTATAAATCAGTAAGATTATAAT
>LUMS01001259.1_pt1 | contig 10437 bp, 10 predicted proteins | sample 729711 | NCBI WGS metagenome assembly LUMS01 (sample SAMN03860298, study PRJNA289734) | marine metagenome | biome: seawater column; feature: ocean; material: water; isolation source: Red Sea water column Station 192 - depth 25m | place: Saudi Arabia: Red Sea | collected 2011-10-15 | depth 25 m | reverse complement strand
ATCTTAGGACCTTCTGGATGTGGCAAAACTACTTTGCTAAGAATTATTGCAGGTCTAGAAGAACAATCAGCAGGAACAGTATCGATAGATAATGAAATTGTTTCAGGGCATTTAAATCATGTAAATACTGAGGAACGAAATATTGGATTGGTTGTTCAGGAAAGAGCATTGTTTCCACACCTCTCGATTGTGAATAATGTAAAATTTGGAATAAAAGGTAATAACAAAAATAATACCGAGAGAGCTATGAGTTTATTAAAGTTATTTAGTGTTGAGAGATATGCAAAAAACTATCCTCATGAAATATCAAGCGGTGAACAACAAAGGGTTGCATTAGCCAGAGCAATGGCGCCAAATCCAAAAATTTTGTTAATGGATGAACCTTTTGGAGCTTTGGATAAGGAATTAAAAGTAAGATTGAGATCTGAGACAAATAAAATTCTTCGAGATAACCTCACTACAACTATTATTGTTTCTCACGATACTGATGACGCGCTAGCAATGTCTGATAGAGTTTTAATTATGAAAGATGGTAATTTTATTCAAAACGGCAAACCTGAAGATGTCATCTCTATAAGTTCAACCGCATCTCAAAAAAACCTTATTTAATTACCTTTTATTTGATGGTAATTTTTAACTTTTACTAATAAGGTATTAATATATATATATTATTAGAAATAATTGAGGAACAAATGGGTATTAGTTTTTGGCAAATATTAATCGTTGTAGCGCTTCTTGTTATACTTTTCGGTAGAGGAAAAATATCTGAATTAATGGGTGACGTAGCTAAAGGTGTAAAAAGTTTTAAAAAAGGCATCAACGACGATGATGAACCAAAGTCAATAAATAAATCAGACGAAGACTCCAAAGATTAACCTTAAGTAATTGTTATGTTACCTGGTATCGGAGGAGTAGAGTATCTTGTCATTGCAGCATTAATTATCATTTTTGTTGGACCGAAAGATTTGCCGGCAGTATTAAGAACTTTTGGCAGGTGGTGGGGTAAAATTAGAAACTTCTCAAGAGAATTTAGATCTAGTATCAATGAGATAGCAAAAGAAACAGGTGTAGATGATATTAAGTCTAAAGTTGAAAATACAAATCCCAAAAACTTTACAGACGAGATGCGTGACTCAATAAATAAAAATATCATTCAGTCAGAAAATCAGAAAAAAGAAAATGAGTGATACAAATGAAACACTTGATGAAGGAAAGCAACCTTTAATTCAACATCTTGTAGAACTAAGAAGCAGACTTATTAAATCACTAATTTTGATTACTGTTATGTTTGTTGTTGCATATATCTTTGCAGACACAATTTATAACTTTTTAGTTCAACCATATGCCGATGCTGTACAAGGTGAATCTGGCAGAAGGCTAATATTTACTGCTTTACACGAAACCTTTTTTACTTATTTAAAAGTAGCACTATTTGCCTCTATTTTTGTTTCTCTTCCATTTATACTGATACAAATTTGGATTTTTGTTGCACCTGGTCTTTATCGCAATGAGAAAACTGTTGTTATTCCATATTTGGTTTATTATTTTATTATGCCACTTGCCATCAAATTCTTTCTATCTTTCGAATCGATTGGTGGCCAAGGAACATTACCAATCCAATTAGAAGCTAAGGTAAATGAGTATTTAAGCTTAATTATGCGTCTAATATTTGCATTCGGTATCAGTTTTCAACTACCAGTTCTTTTGACATTATTAGCAAGAGTAGGTTTTGTCAGTTCTGAAGGATTAAGAAAAAATAGAAAGTATGTGATTGTAGGAGTTTTTGCAGTAGCAGCTATTTTAACACCACCTGACCCGATCTCCCAAATAGGGCTTGGAATACCAATATTATTGCTGTATGAAATTTCAATATTTGCTGTAAAATTTATCGAAGGAAAAAAACCTAAATCCGAGTAAAACATGCATGACATTAAGAAAATAAGGGAGAATCCCTCAGATTTAGATGAGTTATTAGCCAAAAGAAAACATCCGCCAGTTTCAAATCAGATAATTGAATTAGATGAAAAGAACAGAGAAATTATTGGCGAGCTTCAAGTTATTCAAGAAGAGAGAAACGCCAAGTCAAAGCTCATAGGAGAATATGCGGCTAAAGAAAAAAATGATGAAGCCGCTAAGTTAAAGGCCGAAGTTACAAGTTTAAAAGATAAAATGCAGGAGTTAGAGAATAGTCAAAGAGAAAAACAAGAAGAACTCAATACTGTTTTATCTTCTTTACCTAATAATCCAGCAGATGATGTGCCAGTTGGAGATGAAAGTTTAAATAAAGAAATTAAGCTGGAAGGCAACAAAAAAGAATTTACTTTTACTCCAAAAGAACACGATGAATTAGGCGAAAACCTAAATATGATGAGTTTTGAACAAGCCACAAAAATCTCTGGAGCGAGGTTTGTTGTACAAAGTGGCTTGATTGCTAGAATGGAAAGAGCAATATCTAATTTTATGTTAGATCTTCATACAAATGAATTTGGATACACAGAGATGAATGTTCCTATACTTGTTAAAGACCAATCAGTTTATGGTGTGGGACAGCTTCCTAAGTTTAAAGATGATTTATTTAAAACAACCGATGACTATTGGCTTATACCAACGGCCGAGGTTCCTCTTAGTAATATGACTAGAGAGTCAATTATTGATATTTTAGATTTACCTAAACGATATGTATCTCATACGCCATGTTTCAGATCTGAAGCTGGCGCAGCAGGGAAAGATACAAGAGGTATTATGAGACAACATCAATTTTATAAAGTTGAGCTTGTTAGTTTAACATCAGAAAGTCAATCTAAGGATGAACATGAAAGAATGTTAAGTTGTGCAGAGGAAGTTTTAAAAAGATTAAATCTTCATTATAGAGTTGTCATATTGTCTTCTGAGGATATGGGTTTTGCTGCACAAAAAACATATGATATTGAAGTATGGTTGCCTGGTCAAAAAGCTTACAGAGAAATATCTAGTTGCTCTAATTGCGGAGATTTTCAAGCAAGAAGAATGAACTCTCGTTATAAAGAAGGTAAAGAAACTAAATTTTTGCATACATTAAATGGATCAGGCTTAGCCGTAGGACGAACCTTAATATCTATTCTTGAAAATTATCAAAATGAAGGCTTTAGAAAGAGCAGGAATTACGTCGCTTAATATTGAAGTGGAAGAAGGTAAAAACGAATTAACACTTAAAAAGTACGAAGAGAAGACATTTTCAGTTAATGGTACTCCTAGCGATTGTGTTGCAATTGGTATAAGCAATGTTTTAAAAGATAAAAGACCAGATTTAATTCTGTCAGGTATCAATAGTGGCTGTAATGTTGGAGAGGATGTTACATATTCAGGCACAATTGCTGCAGCAATGGAAGGTTTAATTAGACGCATTCCATCAATTGCAATCAGTCAAAATTATGAAGCTGGCAAAAAAAATCAAATTGTTTGGGATGCTTCAAAAAAATTTTTAAAAAATATTTTACTTGAACTTACAATTCTTGGCTGGCCAAATAATGTATTCATGAATATTAATTTTCCATATTGCACAGCTGATTTAGTTAAAAGTATACAGATAACAACACAAGGAAACAGGGAAACTGACGACTTAATAATTAATGAAGTTCAGAAGTCAAAATTCAGATTCGGTTTAAGAAGGCGGCTTGAAGAAAATGTTAATCTAAGTATTCCTCCACTAAATGAAACAGTTGAGGGATATATGAGTGACGTAGAGGCACTGGCAGATCATCACATATCAATAACACCTCTTCATTTAGATCTTACGCATCACAAAAGTCTAAGTGATTTAAAAAAAGGTTTAAAAACTGATCTAAATTAATTATTTAGTTCAAAAATATTACCTAAGTATGTATATTGCCTAAGTTATTTTAAAGGAGAATTTCATGGAACAAATGCTCATTCAACTAATGCCATTATTCTTAATTTTTGCAATTTTTTATTTTTTATTGATAAGACCTCAGCAAAGAAGAGCAAAAGAACATAGAGAGATGGTTGCTGCTGTTCAGCGAGGTGACAAGATCGTCAGCTCAGGAGGAGTCAGAGGAAAAGTAGTCAAAGTAATCGGAGATACTGATGTGGAGGTTGAAATATCCTCAGGAGTAAATGTTGTAATGATTAAATCAACAATTGCCGAAGTAGAGAAAGTAAATACATCACAATAAATTTTCATGCTGTACTTTTCAAATTTAAAAATATTTTCAGTATTGGCTGTAATCATAATTACTTTACTTTTTGCTGTTCCCAATTTCTTTGGGAAAGATCAATTAGAAACATTTCCAAATTTTTTTCCTAAGCAACAAGTAAACCTCGGCTTGGACCTTCAAGGAGGCTCACATTTATTGTTAGAGGTTGATACAGAAGAAATTATAAAGGAGAGAGTAGAAAACCTTAACGCAGACGTTCGAAGAGTCTTAAAGAAAAACAATCTTAATTATAGTAATTTCAAGGTTTCAAATGAATCCCTAAAATTCATTGTAGAGGGTTTTAATAGCGAAATTCAAAAAGAAATTTCTGAGCTATCCATGAGTAACTCTCAAAATATTCTTGCAATGGGAGATCAAACTAATCTAATTATCACCCAAGAAGAAAATACTGTTCAGATAAATTTTACTGAAGAATTTATAAAACAATCTGTTTCGAATGCAGTTGCCCAATCGTTAGAAATTGTTCGAAGGAGAATAGATGAACTCGGCACAAGAGAGCCATCAATACAAAGACAAGGATCATCCAGGATAATAATTCAATTACCAGGCATTGATGACCCAGACCGTATTAAGTCTTTACTGGGCCAAACGGCTAAACTTACTTTTCAATTAGTTGATACTTCTGTGAATTTCGACCCTTTTAATCCCTCGAAGGCACCAATTGGTTCAGAAATTTTGGCATCTGATGCGGATGAAGAGTTTAAATACATTGTAAAAAAGCGAATTATGGTTGGAGGTGAAAATCTTGTTGATGCGCAACCTGGTTTTGATCCTCAAACAAATGAACCAATTGTATCTTTTAGGTTTGATCGTATAGGTGCAACAAAGTTTGGAAGGGTTACACAGCAAAATGTGGGCAAACCTTTTGCGATTGTACTTGATAATAAAGTAATAAGTGCGCCAGTAATAAGGGAAGCTATTTTGGGTGGTTCTGGTCAGATTTCTGGAGGTTTTGACTCAGAAGAAGCAAATGATCTTGCTATTCTTTTGCGAGCTGGTGCTTTACCTGCCCCACTAATTATTTTAGAAGAAAGGTCGGTTGGACCTGATCTTGGCGCTGACTCAATTGAAGCGGGTCAATTTGCAGCAATAATTGGTTTTATTGCTGTCATTATTTTTATGATATTTGTCTATAGATATTTTGGCCTGCTTGCAGATATAGCATTAATTATAAACTTATTTATGGTCCTTGGCGTTTTATCTTTGTTTCAAGCAACTCTAACATTACCTGGTATCGCTGGAATAATATTAACAATTGGAATGGCTGTGGATGCAAATGTTCTAATTTTTGAGAGAGTAAAAGAAGAAATTAGAAATGGATCGCATATGATGAATGCTGTTGAAAACGGATATAAAAGAGCTTTATCAACTATATTAGATGCAAATATAACAACATTGATTGCTGCAATAATATTATTTTTTATGGCTTCGGGGCCAGTGAGAGGTTTCTCTATTACATTGGCTATAGGAATCTTTACATCAGTTTTCACTGCCTTTACTTTCACAAGGTTACTAATTTCATTCAACGCTAAAAGATTAAAGCCAAATTTTGTAGGTCTAAGTAAAAATGCTTAATATATCTGGAACACAAATTAATTTTTTAAAAGTAAGGGTAATTACCTTTATTCTTTCTGCAATATTGATATTTCTTTCAATAGGGGCTTTTTTTGTAAATGGATTGAATTTTGGAATTGATTTTAAGGGTGGTACACTTATTGAAATCGAAACATCTCAAGAAATAGAAATTTCTGGTTTAAGAGATAACTTAAATACTCTTGAATTAGGAGATGTTCAAGTTCAAGAATTTGGATCAAGTAAAAATTTACTAATTAGAGTAGAGCAACAACTAGGTGGAGATCAAGTTCAACAAGATGTTGTTCAAATAGTAAAAGATAGCTTAGGGTCTTATCTTTCAACCGATATTAATTTTAGAAGAACTGAGGTTGTAGGACCTAAGGTTAGTGGAGAATTAATACAATCTGGTGCTATAGCAATTTTTGTCGCTGTATTTGCAATGCTTGTTTACATTTGGTTTAGGTTTGAATGGCAGTTTTCACTAGGAGCAGTTCTCGCACTTGTTCATGACGTCATATTAACCATAGGTGTTTTTTGTATAACTCAATTAGAGTTCAATTTACCCATCATTGCTGCAATAACTTTATCAAGAACAATCGTAACTTCTGTGACTACGCTTTTAGCTTTGTTATCGTTATTCATTTTTGGAGGTGAAGTGATTAAAGGGTTTACGTTTGCAATGATTTGGGGAGTTATAGTTGGAACATATTCATCAATTTTTGTAGCAGCGCCATTACTGAGATACCTTGATGTAAAACGTGAGTGGAATACGACGTCAGCAGTAGACTCAACTAGATAATTTAGTAAAGATTTTGTGCAACTACCATTGCTAACAGCATAGGAATGGAAAGCACGGTGTTTGTTCTTGAGAATAGCATCGCTGTTCTAGCTGATTTTGCTTTTGTATCTGCATCAACTTCAACAATTCCCAATGCTTTCTTTTGATTTGGCCAAATAACCATCCATACATTATAAGCCATTATGATAGCAAGCCACATACCAATTCCTATTGTAAGTTCTTTACCATTAAATCCATAAGCCAATGTAAATGTAAGAGCATTGACTGATCCCTCATGTCCATAATAAAGAGCTAGAGTTGTAAGACCTGTAATCAATGTTGCCAAAGCAGCCCATCTGAACCAGAAAAGAGCCGCAGGGGCAATAACTTTTCCTATCGCTGGTTTTTGCTCATCAGGAATATTTGGCATATTAGGAATCTGTACGAAATTAAAGTAATAGAGGAGGCCAATCCACATGACTCCAGATATGACGTGAAGAAATCTCGAGAGTGAGGCCCAATATAGTTGGTCAAAGCCACCATAGTGGCCTGTAACCATAATGAGCAAAAGAATTGCCAACAAAGTTCCAAGAATGACTGTTCTTTGCAATGATTGTAATATTGATGCCATTAACGATTCATAGCATGTTTTATGCGTGTGTGTAAAATATTTATGTGACTATTTGAGGATTTTATTTAAATACTGTCCTGTATAACTTTTTTTGAGTTTTGCAATATCTTCTGGTGAACCGCTTCCTATTATTTCACCGCCACCGTCACCCCCTTCCGGGCCCAAGTCAATGATCCAATCAGCTGTTTTTATGACGTCTAAATTATGCTCTATCACAACAACAGTGTTACCTTGATCTACTAAAATTTGGAGTACCTCGAGTAGTTTCTTAATGTCATGGACATGAAGTCCCGTAGTTGGCTCATCAAGTATGTACAAGGTTTTGCCTGTGGCTCTTTTTGAAAGTTCTTTTGAAAGTTTAATTCTTTGCGCTTCACCACCCGATAAAGTAGTAGCTTGCTGACCAATTTTCATATAGCCAAGCCCTACATTTTGAAGTGTATCGAGTTTCTTTTTAATCATTGGGATTGCTTCAAAAAAAGAACATCCTTCTTCAACTGTCATATCTAAAATATCTGCAATACTCTTATCTTTGTACTTAATCTCAAGCGTTTCTCTGTTGTATCTTTTGCCCTCACATTCATCGCAAGTGACATATACATCAGGAAGAAAGTGCATCTCTATCTTAATTACACCATCACCTTCACAAGCTTCACATCTACCGCCTTTGACATTAAATGAAAATCTTCCAGCTTTATAACCTCTGGCTTTTGACTCTGGCAAACCGGTAAACCAGTCTCTTATAAAAGTGAAGGCTCCGGTATAAGTTGCAGGATTTGACCTTGGCGTCCTTCCAATTGGAGATTGGTCAATATCTATAACTTTATCAAGCTCTTGAAGACCCTTTATTTCCTTGTGCTTTGCAGGTGTGTACCTTGACCCGTTCAACGTTTGTGCGACTGACTTAAAAAGTGTATTAATTGTTAAAGTTGATTTACCGCTACCAGAAACTCCGGTAATACAAGTAAGTGTTCCAAGAGGAATTTCGCAGTCGACATTTTTAAGATTATTGCCCTCAGCTTTTATAATTTCTATATATTTATTATTTAGTGCTTTTCTTCTATTGCTAGGTATTTCAATTTTTAGTTTACCAGATAAGTATTGACCAGTTATGCTATTTTGATTTTTTTTAATTTTAGTAACATTACCCTCAGCAACTCCTCTTCCGCCATTTCCGCCAGCAGCCGGTCCCAAGTCAACTACATGATCAGCTGTCGTGATTGCCTCTTCATCATGCTCAACGACAATAACTGTATTTCCAAGATCTCTTAATCTTTTAAGAGTTTTTAGCAATCTTTCATTATCACGCTGATGCAAGCCAATCGAGGGTTCGTCTAGCACATAGAGAACTCCTGTCAAACCTGATCCAATTTGTGATGCAAGACGAATACGTTGTGACTCACCACCTGATAAACTACCCGAACCTCTTGAAAGAGTTAGATATTCAAGACCTACATTATTTAAAAAAAGTATCCTTTCATTGAGTTCCTTAAGAATTCTAAATGCAATTTCTTTTTCTTTTTTTGTTAATTTTTTTTCAAGTTTCTGAAACCAAATAACAAGTTCTTTAATAGATTTGTCGCATACTTCACCTATGTGCAGCTTGTCTATCTTTACAGCCAATGCAGTCTCTTTAAGTCTAAAACCATTGCATGCATGACATCTTACTTCACTCTGGTATCTCTCAATTCTTCCACGCATCCAATCACTTTCTGTCTCTAGATATCTGCGCTCAAGATTATTGATTACTCCTTCGAAAGGTCTTTCATATTCATAACCGTCATCATAAGTAAATTTTAATTCTGTTTCACCAGACCCATAAAGAACTATGTTTTGAATTTTTTTTCCCAATGATTTCCAGGGTGTATCAAGTGAAAATTTATATTTTCTAGCTATAACCTTTAAAATATTTCTAAAATAATCGTATCTAGAGACAGGCCAAGGAGCAAGTGCATCCTCATTTATTGAAAGGTTTTTATTTGGAACAACTAAATTAGGATCAATTGATAAATCGGTACCAATTCCATCACACTCTTCACACGCTCCATAAGGATTATTAAAAGAAAATAACCTTGGTTCAATTTCGTCAATTGTGAAACCGGATACAGGACAAGCAAATTTTGATGAAAATAGTTCATTATCTACTTTACCATTTTTCATTTCGAAGTTTTCAACGATCACCAATCCATCACTTAAATTGAGGGCAGTTTCGACACTATCCGCTAACCTGTTACCTATTTCATCGTTTAGTACGATACGGTCTACTACAACCTCGATGTCATGTTTCTTTTTTTTATCAATTTCAGGTAAAGAGTCGAATTCGTATAATTCCCCATCAATCTTTACTCTTTGAAAACCTTTCTTGTGCAATTCTTGTAATTCCTTTTTGTACTCACCTTTTCTTCCTCTGATAATTGGAGACAATATTAGAAACTTTGAACCTATTTCTCTTTCTTTTATTCGATCAACTATTTGGGTCACTGTCTGACTTTTAATGGGTAATCCTGTTGCAGGAGAATAGGGTATTCCAACTCTCGCAAAAAGAAGACGAAGATAATCATACACCTCAGTAACAGTACCAACTGTTGACCTAGGATTTTTTGATGTTGTTTTTTGTTCGATGGAAATTGCGGGACTTAACCCTTCTATTAAATCAACATTTGGTTTTTGCATCATTTGCAAAAACTGTCTTGCATAAGCTGATAAGCTCTCAACGTATCTTCTTTGACCTTCAGCATAAATAGTATCAAAAGCAAGGGAAGATTTACCTGAGCCAGACAAACCAGTTATTATTGTCAGCTTCTCACGGGGTATTTTGACGTTAACATTTTTTAAATTATGCTCACGAGCTCCTTGTACAGAAATTGTCTTACTCATAAGAATTAATTAATCTTAACACTCCTGATTTAAAGATAACCTGTGCATAAACAGCAAAATAGGGATTTTTGTATGTACAGTGTATCAATATCTGGATAAATTACAGTATATGGCTGCTAGTTTAAATAAAGTAATGCTAATAGGTAATCTTGGAGCAGATCCCGTAATTCGTCAGACTCAAGATGGAAAAAGGCTTGCCCAACTTAGCTTAGCTACATCCGAGTCATGGAAAGACAAGGCTACAGGCGAGAAAAAAGAAAAAACTAGTTGGCACAGAATAGTCATATTTAACGATGGTTTAGCAGGTGTTGTTGAGAGTTACCTTAAAAAAGGTTCAAAAATTTACATTGAAGGCCAATTAC
>LUMS01000366.1_pt1 | contig 10462 bp, 10 predicted proteins | sample 729711 | NCBI WGS metagenome assembly LUMS01 (sample SAMN03860298, study PRJNA289734) | marine metagenome | biome: seawater column; feature: ocean; material: water; isolation source: Red Sea water column Station 192 - depth 25m | place: Saudi Arabia: Red Sea | collected 2011-10-15 | depth 25 m | reverse complement strand
CAATTAAGTGACAGAGAAATTAGAAGGATCGTAAAATTTAGAACCGGAACATTTCCACACAGTATAAGACATACTTTTGCCACACATTTGCTAGAGGGTGGTGCTGATTTGAGAATAGTTCAAGAACTACTTGGTCACAACGACCCCAGTACAACACAAATTTATACTCATGTATCTAAAAAGCAACTCCAAAAAAAATACAAACAATCTCATCCGAGGGGTTGAATAATATCTTTTTGATATTAGAATTCTTATGAAAATAGGCACCATATTTACAAGTTTCCTTGGTGAACGAAAGTTTGGAAACCGCTTAGGCAAGGAATATGGGATGTATTAACCAAAGGAGAAATATTGAGTACAACAATGAAAGACCTGCTTGAAGCGGGCGTACATTTTGGTCATCAAACACAAAGATGGAATCCCAAAATGGATAAATTTATCTACGGAGCTAAAAGTGGTATTCACATTTTAGATCTCAGAATCACTTATGATGCTATTGAACAAGCTCAAGAATATGTACAAAAGTTAGTTGCAAATAGTGGAAAAGTTTTATTTGTAGGAACTAAACCACAGGCTCAACAAGTAATTGAAGATCAAGCAATTCGAGCTGGCATGCCTTATGTGAATTTTAGATGGTTGGGTGGTATGCTCACAAATTTTAAAACAATTATAAAACGGGTAGTTTATCTAAAGGAATTAAAATCTTTAGAGTCTTCAGGTGAAATAAACGCATATACAAAATCTGAAAGATTAAGGATTAAAAGAGAAATCGAAAAACTTACTAAATCAATTGGCGGAATTGTAAATTTAAACAAACTTCCGGATGCAATTTTTGTCGTAGATCTCTCAAATGAATCTACAGCCATTACTGAAGCTCAAAAATTAGGCATTCCAGTTATTGGTTTAGCAGACTCAAATGTAAATCCTGAAGGAGTTGAAATTGTTATACCTGGTAATGACGATGCAATTAGATCAATCGAGTTAATTGCTTCAGCAATTGCTGACGCTTGTCTTAAAGGTTCAGGAAAAAGAAGTGAAGTTGAGAATAAGGAGAAAGAATAATGTCAATTTCAGCAGCTGATGTAAAAAAACTACGTGATATGACTGGCGCTGGAATGATGGATGCCAAAAAAGCTCTGTCTGAAAGCAATGGAGATTTTGATAATGCTGTTAAGTATCTTAGAGAAAAAGGCTTAGCAGACTCGAAAAAAAGAGCTGATAAAGAAGCCAACCAAGGAACTATTGGTGACTATATACATTTTCAACAGGATAGAGCTGTTGCTGGTGTACTAGTCGAACTTGCATGTGAAACAGATTTTGTTGCTAAATCAGATGAATTTAAGAACGTTGCTAAGCAAGTAGCCATGCATATAGCAGCTCTAAAACCTGAATTTTTAGATGTTGAAGATGTTCCCTCAGAAAGAATTGAGGAAGAAAAAGAAATTATTAAAAAGCAATCCGAAAATGAAGGAAAGCCAGCAGACGTTATAACAAAGATTGTTGATGGAAAAATTTCATCTTTTTACAAAGATTATGTTTTGAATGAACAAACATTTTGCAATCCAGAATTTTATGAGGGTCAAGTTGGTACAATGATTGAAGAGCTATCTGGAAAATTAGGTGAAAAAATTTACATTAAGAAATTTTCGAGAATTGAGGTTGGTACTTAATAATGAGTAGGGTTCTACTAAAACTTTCTGGAGAATCCTTTTCTAATCCTGAAACTAATTTTGGAATTGAACCAAAGGTAATTGAAAGAATCGCTTCTGAGATAACAGCAGCTAATAATGAGAATATTCAAATAGGTGTTGTTGTAGGCGGTGGTAACTTTTTTAGAGGCGTACAAGAATCTGCAAAAAACATGGCACAAGCAAATGCAGATTACATGGGAATGTTAGCAACAGTTATAAATGCTGTTGCTTTAAAAGATGCTTTAGACAAGAACGGTACACAAACGCGAGTCCAATCCGCTATAACCATGACAGCTGTTGCAGAACCTTATATTAGACTTCGAGCAATAAGGCATCTTGAAAAAGGTAGAGTTGTTATTTTTGCAGCAGGTACAGGTAACCCATATTTTACAACTGACACAGCGGCTTCACTTCGAGCAGCAGAAATAGATGCGGATTTAATGCTGAAATCAACCAGAGTTGAAGGTGTTTTCGATAAAGATCCAGAAGTTGAAGAGCAAGCTGAGCTTTATAATGAAATTTCATATAAAGATGTGGTCTCAAGCAAATTAAAAGTTATGGATTTAACTGCAATAACACTATGTGAAGAAAACGAAATGCCCATAAGAGTATTTGATGGAACTAAAGAACAAAATATTTACAAAGCCATTACAGGTGAGAAACTAGGAACTTTAATACAATAATGAGCGAAATACTTATAAAAGATATTGAGCAAAAGATGATTAATTCAATAAATCACTTGGTTGATGAATTTTCAACGATCAGAACCGGCAGAGCAAATCCATCACTAGTGGATAAATTAAATGTAGAATACTATGGAACTAAGACACCACTTCAGCAATTAGCAACTATATCAGTACCAGATCCAAAGTTATTAGTCATACAACCTTTTGACAAAACAGCTCTAGAAGAAATTGAAAAATCAGTTTTAAATGCAGATATTGGATTAAATCCAACAAATGACGGAGAAGTAATTCGTATACCAATACCACCTTTATCAGAAGAAAGAAGAAAAGAACTTGGTAAAGTAGCTTCTAAATCATCAGAAGATGCAAAAGTTTCAATACGATCACACAGAAGATTTGGCATAGATGAAATTTCCAAATTAAAAGATGAAAATTCTGCTGATGAGATAAAAAGATTGGAATCAAAAGTACAAGAGTTAACTGATAAGTATGTAAACAAAATTGATGAATTACTTTTGGTAAAGCAAAATGAATTACTTGAGGTTTAAAAAACTATTTCAATCAGATAATGATGGTACGTTTTGGCCTGGATACATTGAGCTTCCTGATGAAAATGATTCATCTCAAATAAGTAAAGACCAAGAAAATCCTTCATTTTTCTCATCGAATCCAAGAGTTGTGACTGGTTTAGCATTGATAATTATTGTTGCTGCAATGTTTATTAATAAAACTTCAGCACTAATTTTGTTGGTTATCGTTGGTCTTCTTGCTACTAAAGAATGGTTTGATATGTTCGAATATGAAACAATACTTCCTTATCCGTTACTACTATATGCAGCTCTTGCTCCATTGTTTGTGGCATATTTTTTTGGTTTAAACAATTTTCACATTCCATATTTAATTTTTCCTATAGGTGTAATTGTTTACACAGGAACTTTTATAAATTATGGAGTCTATGATAAATTTGGAAGCTCATTTTTGTTTCTTATTTGGTTTGGAACAGGTTTAGCTTCAATTGGCTATTTTTTAAATAATTTTGGGCCATTATTTACTTTTCTTTTATTAATTTCAATATCAATTAATGATGTTGCTGCCTATGAGTTTGGTAGGCGATATGGCAAAAAGAAGCTTTCAGAAAACATATCACCTAACAAAACAGTAGAAGGCTTTGCAGCCGGATTATTTGTTGGATCTATTTTTGTTTTCTTTGTTTTAAATTATTTTTTAACTGTTACCTTAACGCAAAAAATATTAATTTCTATTTTGTTCGTGTTATTTGGAACTTTGGGAGATTTGTTTGAATCAAAAATTAAACGATCTATTGAACTCAAAGATACAAGCACTTTGTTGCCAGGTCATGGTGGTGTATTAGATAGAATTGATTCACAATTATTAAGTTTTCCAATTCTTGTTCTATTCGTTCATTTTTTAGATTTAATCCAATAAGTGTAATAATTAATATATGAATGCTATTTTAACTATTTTATTGCTTACATTGTTTGTGGTACTTCACGAGCTTGGTCATTACATTTCTGCAAGAAGATCAAAAATTGCAGTATCTGAATTTTTTGTTGGTTTTGGCCCAAAACTATTTTCTTTCAAAAGAAACAATACTGAATATGGCTTAAAGGCTATTTTGCTGGGTGGATACGTAAAGATACCAGGAATGGATGAAAACGAACCTGTATCAGACTATAGAAATGACGAATTGTTTCATACTGCATCTTGGACTAAAAAGCTTTACATTGCCTCTTCAGGAATATTGGTCAATTTTTTTCTAGCATGGATAATTTTATTTTCTATATTTGCTTTTTATGGGATAGACCAACCAACGCTAGAGGTAGCTACAATTGGAGAATCAATAAGTAGTCCAAATGATGATGCTCCATCAAAAAAAGCAGGTTTGATTCCAGGAGATATAATTTATTCATTTAACGGTTCAGAGGTACAGAGTTGGGAAGAGTTAGTTTCAATTATCGAAGTTAATCCAGATAAAAAAGTATCGATAGGATATATTCGAAATTCTCAAATGTACTTAACTACAACTACATTAGAGTCAAGACTCTTAAACAATGAACTCTCAGGTTACTTAGGGGTCTCACCTGTTTTAGAAAGACAAACTCTTGGTTTGCTACAAGCCATACCTGCAACAACTCTTATAGAAATTGATATGACTAAGGCAGCTATTGAAGGGATTTTTACATTATTTAACCCATCTACTCTTGAAGCTTTACTTGGTACTTATACAGGCGAAGATGTTCCTGATGAAGTAAGACCGTTGAGTCCAATTGGTTTAGCACAAGCTGGAAACCAAATAGCTGAGGGAGGTTATGTAAATTTATTTAGTTTGCTTGCTTTTGTTAATATTTTCTTAGCTGTTTTTAATTCGATACCGTTAGTTCCATTAGATGGTGGAAGAATTGTTTTAGCGTTGTACGAAGGCATTACAGGTAAAAAAATAGAAGATAAAAAATTATATCCAATAGCTGCTCTTGTAATTTTTATCTTTGTATTCTTAGGAATAACAGCATTTTATCTTGATATTACGCAGCCAATAAGATTATGAAATTTAATAGAAGAAAAACACGACAAATTCAAATAGGTAAAGTTGGAATTGGGTCAGATTTTCCTATATCTGTTCAATCTATGACTACAACAAAAACTAAAGATGTTGAATCTACGCTTTCACAGATTTACGAACTTGCTACTAATGGTGCAGATATCGTAAGAGTAACATGTAATGAAGTTGAAGCGGCCACAGGCTTGGTTGAAATTACACAAAGAAGCCCGGTTCCAATAGTTGCTGATGTACACTTTCAATACAAACTAGCACTTGCAGCTATTGATGCTGGTGTTAATGGCTTAAGACTTAACCCTGGAAACATTAGAAAAGAACAACAGATTAAGGAAGTGGCCAAAGAAGCTTTGTCAGCAAACATACCAATTAGAATTGGTGTTAACGGCGGGTCTCTTGATAAAGATTTACTCGAGAAGTATGGTGATGCTACACCTGAAGCGCTAGTTGAATCTGCTCTAAAAGAATTAAAGTATCTAGAAGATGTTGGTTTTTTCGATATAAAAATTTCCGTTAAACATTCGAACGTACCATTAATGATTGAATCATATAGGCTTTTAGCTGAAAAAGTAGATTACCCTCTGCATCTTGGAGTAACAGAAGCAGGACCACTACCTGGTGGGTTAATTAAGTCAACTGCAGGAATTGGAACCTTATTAAGTGAAGGCATTGGTGACACAATTCGTTACTCTTTAACAACTGATCCAGTTGAAGAAGCTAAAAGTGGAAGAGCTTTATTGGAGTATTTAGGTCTAAGAGAAAGGAACTCTTTAGATTTAATTGCTTGTCCAAGTTGTGGAAGAGCAGAGGTTGACGTTATTAAAGTTGCAGAAGAAGCACAAGATGCATTAAATAATGAAAACATTCCATTACAAGTTGCTGTTATGGGTTGCGTTGTGAATGGTCCTGGTGAAGCTAGATCTGCAGATTTAGGTATTGCAGCTGGTAAAAATAAAGGGCACTTATTTATAAAAGGTGAAGTAGTAAGAGTTGTTAATGAAAAAGAAATGGTCGATGCTTTACTATCAGAGGCAAAATTAATTATTGAACAAGGGATAGATGCAAGGCTAGCTGCTGCAGATAAAAATGCTGCAGAAATCGCACGTAAAGATGCAAACGACCTCATAAATTCTCAGGGAGATATTAACAATTTCTTGGAAAGAAAAAAATCAGTTGTGGAGATATCTACAAATACTGATATTGAAAATTAAAACCTTTAATATAAAGTCATGGTTGAAAAAATTACACCTATGTCAGAAGACTTCAACGAGTGGTACACTGACATAATTCAACAAGCACAATTGGCAGACTATTCTCCTGTAAAAGGAACGATGGTAATAAGACCATATGGCTACTCTCTTTGGGAAGGAGTTCAAGCATACTTAGATAAAAAATTTAAAGAAACAGGTCATGAGAATGCATATTTCCCACTTTTTATTCCCAACTCCTTTATTCAAAAAGAAGCGGAGCATGTTGAAGGTTTTTCTCCTGAATTAGCTACGGTCACACATGCTGGCGGAAAAGAGCTTGAAGAACCTTTAGTCGTAAGACCAACATCCGAGACAATTATTAACCACATGTTTGCAAAATGGATTAAAAGCCATAGAGATTTACCAATGTTAGTTAACCAGTGGGCAAATGTTGTTAGATGGGAAATGAGAACCCGATTATTTCTAAGAACTTCAGAGTTTCTCTGGCAAGAAGGTCATACCGCACACAAAACTCAAGAAGAAGCAACAAGTGAAGCTTTGCAAATGTTAGACATATATGCTGAATTTGCTGAAAATGCAGCCGGCGTTTCTGTTGTTAAAGGTATCAAGTCTGCTAATGAAAGATTTGCTGGTGCTACTACTACTTATTCGATCGAAGCAATGATGAAAGATAAGAAAGCATTGCAAGCAGGTACATCACATGAGTTAGGACAGAATTTTTCAAAGGCTTTTGAAATTCAATATTCTGATGAAAATAATGAGTTACAACATCCATTTCAAACTAGCTGGGGTGTTAGTACTCGTTTAATAGGAATGATTATTATGGCTCATGGTGATGATAAAGGATTACAACTCCCACCAAAATTAGCACCTACTCAATCAGTACTTATTCCAATAATTCCTAATGAGGATAGTAAATCAGTTGTATTAGAAACTGTTAATAAATTACACGAAGAATTGCGTGAAAGTTATCGAATGAAAATTGATGAAAGGGATAATATTTCACCAGGTTTCAAATTCAATGAATGGGAATTAAAAGGAGTACCATTAAGAATTGAAATAGGGCCTAAAGATATAGAAAAAAATTCTGTAGTTTTCTCGAGAAGAGACGGTGTTGATGGCAAGAACTCCATATCAATAAATGAAGTATCTCAGAAATTAAAAGATAATTTAGACGACATTCAATCTAACTTACTAGAGACCTCAAAGAATTTTAGAAAAGACAATACAATCCATGTAGACAGTAAAGCAGAACTAATTGATACTTTGAATTCAACTCCAGGTTTTGTTACATGTTATTGGGACGAAAATACTTCTGATGAGATAGAGATAAAAGATTTAACCAAAGCTACGATCAGATGCTATCTCTTGGAAAATGAAGATTCTGCCAAAGCTGTAAACAATGAGTCTGTTGATGGTAAAAAGGCAATTTTTTCTAAAGCATATTAAAAAAGGCTTTAAATAAACTCCAATGTTTGTTACAATTAATTAGAGACAATTTAACTATGTATAGTGGGTTTCAAGCCCGCTTTTTTTATGAATGGAGGTTTATATGGTTTCTAAAAAAGAAATCTTAGAGGCTTTCGATTTATATCTAAGTGAAGAAAATCTTGAACTTTATGACCTAAACATTGTAGATTATCCTTCTATTTCAAGAGTTGAAGTTTATATAGTTAGTGATAATGAAATTGACATTGATTTAACTTCAAGATTAAATAAACAATTTCAAAGACTTCTCGAAAATATGGGTATTGAAAAAGGTTCATATGAAATGATTGTTTCAAGTCCAGGGATTGAAAGAAAACTAAAAACAAACAGGCATTTTGAATTAGCTCTGGGTGAATTAGCAAACAGGCATTTTGAATTAGCTATGGGTGAATTAGTAAAAATTAAATTATTTAGACCTATAGAAGATGAATATGTATTAGAGGGCTATATAGAATCGTCTAACGAACAAGACATCAAATTAATTGTTAACTCAGTAGAGGTAGTAATCAATTTTTCTAATATTAAAAGTGCAAAAATTGAATTTAAGCAATTTAAAGAAAAAGTAAAAGGATAAAAATGAAATTAGGTAATGAGAGCAAACAAGCAATAGAGGCATTAGCACTAGAAAAAGGTGTAGCTGTTGAAAGCATGTATGAAGCATTAGTTTCAGCATTTAGGTCAGCTTATATGAGAATACCTGGAGCTGCTGAAGAAGCTCGAGTTACATTAAATCCAGATTCAGGAGAAGTTCTTATTTATGCACAAGAATTAGACAATGAAGGAAATGTCATTGAAGAGTGGAAAGTTGAGTTAGATGACGACGAGTTTGGGAGAATTGCTGCACAATCCTTTAAGCAAATGATGACAACAAAAATTAGAGATGCAAAACGAGCTACAGTCCTTGATGCTTATATTGGAAGAGAAGGAGAACTTGTCACTGGTATAGTAACTCAATTTGATCCAAGATTTAATCAGACAATACTCGATCTTCAAGATGCTGAAGCAGTAATACCTGCTGGTGAAAGGGTGCCCTTCGAGAGACTTGAAAGAGGCAATAGGGTCAAAGCACTGATCACAGAGGTAAGAGAAGATGCTAAAGGAGTACCAATCATTGTTAGTAGAAGTAGAGCAGAATTTGTACAAAGAATGCTTGAACTGGAAGTTCCTGAATTGACAGATGGAACAGTTGAATTAAGAGCAATTGCTAGAGAACCAGGTAGTCGAACAAAAATTGCTGTATTTTCTAATGATCCAAATGTTGATCCTAAAGGAGCTTGTGTGGGATCAAGAGGTAATAGAGTTAGACAAATTGTAAACGAGTTAAGAGGAGAGAAACTTGATGTTGTTGAATGGAGAGAAGATAAAGTTCGATTTATAAAGGAAGCATTAGGTCCAGCAGATATTGATGAAGTTGAAATTGATGAAGATTTAAAGTCAGCGAGAGTTGTTGTCAAAGACAGCCAACTTTCACTTGCTATTGGTAAAGAAGGCCAGAATGCAAGATTAGCTGCAAAATTAACGGGTTATAAAATAGACATAGAAGGCTTAGGAGATTCACCCCAAGAAGACATAGAGGAAACAGAAGAAGCTAAAAACGAGGAAGAGTAAATGGCAAAAAAGCGAATTCATCAAATCGCCAAGGAGTTGGATATTGCTTCAGCAGATGTACTTTTTCATGCAAAAGAGTTAGGTTTTGAGGTTAAAACAGCATCATCTGGTTTAACTGAGGAAGAAGAGGAACTACTTAAGTTAGCTTTATTACCAGAAGATGAACCTGAGTCTGAGTCTGAAGTTGTCCAAGAACAAGAAGAGACAATTCAGGATGCGCCAAAAACAGAAGTTGAAGAAGTTCCTGAAGATGATGTTCAAATTATAGAGATTTCTAGGAATTCATCCGCAGAAAAAGTTAGTTCTCTTATAGATGTTGATGCTACGCAAATTGTCGGTGATTTGATGGGATTGGGAATTATGAAAGCTATTGATACACCATTAGAAGATAGCGATATAGAAAAGCTTTTTGAAAAATACAATCTTATTCCTGATTTAATAGATGAAATAACAATTTCAAGAGAAGATATTATTGAATTTCAAGAATTTGAAGACGATCCAGATAAATTAAATTTAAGAGCGCCAATAATTACTGTTATGGGTCATGTTGACCATGGAAAAACTAGCTTATTGGATTATATAAGAAATGAAAAAGTTGCAGACGGTGAAGCAGGAGGTATTACACAGCACGTAGGTGCTTACAAAGTAGACGTAGGAGAATCAGGAATAACTTTTATTGATACACCTGGTCACGAAGCATTTACACAAATGAGAGCTAGAGGAGCAAACGTTACGGATATAGTTGTCTTGGTTGTTGCTGCAGATGATGGAGTAATGCCACAAACAATTGAAGCAATTAACCACTCAAAAGCTGCAAACGTACCAATAGTTGTTGCCATAAATAAGTGTGACCTACCTGAGGCCAATCCGTCAATGATTAAAGCTGAGCTTACAAAATATGAAGTAATTTCTGAAGATTTAGGTGGAGACACACCTGTAGTTGAAGTATCTGCACTTAAAGGTGATGGAGTTGATGATCTGCTTGAAACACTTGCACTTGTAGCAGAAATAGAAGAACTAAAAGCAAATTTTAATACAAATGCTTCTGGGTATATTGTTGAATCACGAATGGAAGTTGGTAGAGGAAATGTAGCTACAGTCATAGTCACAAGAGGCACTCTAAAACAGGGTGATTTTCTTTATGCTGGACAAGCATTCTGCAGAGTGAAATCAATGTTTGATCACAATAATAAAACAGTAAAG
>LUMS01000953.1_pt1 | contig 10511 bp, 9 predicted proteins | sample 729711 | NCBI WGS metagenome assembly LUMS01 (sample SAMN03860298, study PRJNA289734) | marine metagenome | biome: seawater column; feature: ocean; material: water; isolation source: Red Sea water column Station 192 - depth 25m | place: Saudi Arabia: Red Sea | collected 2011-10-15 | depth 25 m | reverse complement strand
GGGCTTGAGGCGGTCTTTGCCGCACAGCTGGCAGGGGCGACGGAACGGGTGGCGATTGGCCAGCGATTGCTGTTGGAGCGGATCGCGCAAATGTCTTCGGATGAACGCCGCGCCTTTGCCGATCGTTTGGAAGAAGGGCTGGAGCATCCTGAACGCTTTGGACGACCGGAAAAGCGGCCCTAGGCGGTCCTCGCCGGGCCCTGACATGCCCGTCTCGGGTGTGGAGGGCGGTTTGGTCTGATCATCGGGTGGTTCTGCTTGGGGTTGTGTTGCGGGGTGCTGCTGCTGGTTTTGCGAGTCTGTTTTGCGGCAATATCCTGTGCGGGCATTTCTCTAAGATATTAATACAATTAGATAGTTCTGGGATTTTCTCAGATCAGATCGGACGTTCTGAAATTTGCTGCGAAATCAGATCAATCATTCTTTAACCGCTCGCGACACGAGGTAGCACGTCCTCAGGAGCCTTCCGAACCGACCGCCGGAAATCCGAAATCACGCAGTCGCGTCCGGCAGCCTTTGCCCGGTAAAGCGCCTGATCCGCGCGGGTAAGCAGGCGCGATGCGTCCTCTTCTGGTGTGCGGAACTGGCGAGCGGCGGGGCAGTCAAGGGTTGCCAGGCCGATCGACATGGTGACCTGCAGCCCGTCCGGCGCGCCGGGATAGGGCACGCAGGTCCGCGCCACGGCCAGCAGCACGAACGCGACCACGAAGCCGGGCACGAGCGGCGCCCGCTCCCCCTGCTCGCCACCGCCCCGTCGCGCCTGCCACCCGAGCACGGCGACGACCGGCGCCAGGAGCAGCACCCGGCCGAGCTTGACAAGCACCGCGACCGAGAGCGCCGTCCCGCCGCCCGCGAGCCCACCCGCGACCACGACCTGGCCGACCTCGTGGGTGCTGGCCCCGGCCCATGCGCCGACCTGCACCGGGTCGAGACCGGCCAGCAGCGCGACGCCGGGCAGCGCCACCATCACGACGCTGCCGCACAGCACCACGAGCGAGACGGCCGCCGCCGCGTCGGCGTCACGGCTGCGGCGTACGCCGGCGACGGCTGCGACCGCCGCCGCGCCGCAGATCGAGAAGCCCGCCGCCACGAGGACCAGCAGCTCCCCCCGCAGACCGAGGAGCCGACCCAGCGCCAGCGTGCCGGCGATCCCGCCGGTGACGACGAGCAGCACCACGGCCAGGACCGGCCGGCCCAGCGCGAGCACCTGGGTCAGGGCCAGCTGCAGGCCCAGCAGCGCGACTCCGACCCGGAGCACCCGGCGCGACGCGATGTGCAGGCCCGGGGCCGTCGCGGTGTCGCGTGCACCGTCGAGCGCACCGCTGCCGGCCAGCGTCGCGCCGAGCACGACGGACACCAGCGTGGTCGGCACGCCAGCCGCTCTCTGCGCTCGAGTCCATGCCTTGGCGGCATGGGCTGGCTCTGACCCATACGCTGGGAGCATGGACACCAGGCCCGACCTCGTCGCCCTCGACCTGCTGGTCCGTGTGGCGGCCGGTGGGTCGGTCGGCGCGGCGGCACGCGACCTCGACATGACGCAGCCGCACGCGAGCCGCCTGCTGTCGCGGCTCGAGCGTCAGCTCGGGCTGCAGCTGCTGGAGCGCAGCCCGGCCGGCTCCCGGGTGACCGCTGAGGGCGAGGTCGTCGTCTCGTGGGCACGCCAGGCCCTGGAGTCGGTGGACCGGGTCGTCACCGGCGCCCGGTCGCTGGCCGCCGAGCGCGCCGCCCGGTTGCGGGTCGTGGCGAGCCTGACCATCGCCGAGCAGCTGGCGCCGGCGTGGATCGCCCGGTTCCGCCGGGAGCAGCCCGGTCACCAGGTGCGGCTGGAGGTGGCCAACAGCGAGCAGGTGCTGGAGCGGGTGCTGAGCGGCGAGGTGCCGCTGGGGTTCGTGGAGTCACCGTCGGTGCCGCAGGAGGTCTCGGTCGCCGCGGTCGGGCTGGACCGCCTCGTGGTCGTCGTGGCCCCTGAGCACCCGTGGGCCCGGCGTACCAGCCCGTTGACCCCCACCGAGCTCGCCGCCGCCGAGCTGGTGCTGCGCGAGGAGGGCTCGGGCAGGCCAGCACCGCCGCCGTGCGCGCGGCCGCGCTGCAGGGCGACCTGCCGGCGGTGCTCAGCGAGCTGGGCGTGGCCGACCAGCTCGCCGCCGGCGCCCTCGTCGAGGTGCCCGTCGACGGGCTCGACCTCAGCCGCACGCTGCGCGCGGTGTGGCTGCCGAGCCGGCGCCCGAGCGGCGACGCGGCGCGTCTGCTCCGCATCGCGCGGGCCGCTGCGGGGGCGTAGCCAGAAGCTCCATGGAGGAGCACGATGGCGCCATGAGCACCGAGGCACCGGCACCGCTGGAGACGCTGCGCGAGGACTGGGAGCGGCTGCTGTGCGTGGTCGCCCACCCCGACGACCTGGAGTTCGGCGCGGCCGCGGCCGTCGCACGGTGGACAGGCCAGGGCAAGCAGGTCGTCTACTGCATGGTGACCAGCGGCGAGGCCGGCATCGACGCGATGCCGCCCGAGGAGTGCCGCCCGGTCCGGGAGGCCGAGCAGGTCGAGTCGGCGCGGGTCGTCGGCGTCGACACGGTCGACTTCCTCGGCCTGCCCGACGGCGTCCTGGAGCACGGCGTGCCCCTGCGCCGCGCGATCGCCGAGGCGGTGCGCCGGCACCGGCCCGAGGTGGTGCTGACCGGCAACTTCCGCGACACCTGGGGCGGGGCCAACCTCAACCAGGCCGACCACATCGCGGTCGGCAGGGCGGTCCTCGACGCCGTGCGGGACGCGGGCAACCGCTGGGTCTTCACCGAGCAGCTCGTCGAGGGCGGCGGGTCGCTGGAGAAGTGGGGCGGGGTCGGAGAGGTGTGGGCCTTCGGGTCACCCCAGGCCACCCACGCCGTCGACACCACTGCGACCTTCGACGCCGGCGTGGCCTCCCTCGAGGCGCACCGGGCCTACATCGACGGCCTGGGGTGGGAGCACTTCGACCCCCGGGAGTTCCTCGAGGGGATGGCCCGCGCGACCGGGCAGCGGCTCGGCTGCGCCTTCGCCGCGCCCTTCGAGGTGTTCCCGATGGGTTGGGGCGAGTAGGGCCCCGGCGGGGCGGGCCCGGGATACGACGCATCCCATTTCCTGCTTACTGGCCAGTAAGCAGGAAATGGGATGCGGAGTAACCCGCCTCAGCCCAGGTCGGTCAGCAGCTGGTCGAACGCGGTCTGGCTGGAGTCGCGCAGGAAGCCCGAGCAGCGCTCCCACTCGTCGGTCTCGCCGATGGCCTGGGCGGCCAGGGCCAGCAGCGCCAGGCACATGAGGAACCCGCGGTTGGGCTCGTGCTCCCACGGCACCGGACCGTGGCCCTTCCAGCCGTTGCGGCGCAGCATGTCCAGCGAGCGGTGGTAGCCGACCCGGGCGTAGGCGTAGATCGTGACGGGGTCCGACTGGTCCTCCGCGGCCTGGCCGGCCAGCGCGGCCCAGGCGAACGGGCTGGCGGGGAACTGCTTGGCGACGGCGTACTTGTCCTGGCCGGAGGCCAGCGCGGCCGCGGCCGGGTCCTCGGGGAGGTGGGTGGGCGGCGGGCCCGCCATCAGGTCCTGTCCGATGCTCATGGGCGCCATGGTGCCAGGCGCCCCTGACCCCGGACGCAGTCGTGCCCCTCAGCGGGCGCCATGGCGCGCGCTGAGGGGCACGACTCGGTGCTCCGGTGCTGCCGGGGCGCTCAGCCCAGCGAGCGACCCGCGGAGCGGAGGTTCTCGCAGGCCTCGACAACGCGGGCCGCCATGCCGGCCTCGGCGGCCTTGCCCCAGGCACGCGGGTCGTAGGCCTTCTTGTTGCCGACCTCGCCGTCGACCTTCAGCACGCCGTCGTAGTTCTGGAACATGTGCGCGGCGACCGGACGGGTGAAGGCGTACTGGGTGTCGGTGTCGACGTTCATCTTCACCACGCCGTAGTCCACCGCGTCGGAGATCTCCTGGGCGGTCGAACCCGAGCCGCCGTGGAAGACCAGGTGGAACGGCTTGGCGCCGGCCTCGAGACCGAACTCGCCGACCACGGCCTCCTGGGCCTGCTTCAGCACCTCGGGGCGCAGCTTGACGTTGCCCGGCTTGTAGACGCCGTGCACGTTGCCGAAGGTCAGCGCGGTCATGTAGTAGCCGCGGTCGCCGTAGCCGAGCGCCTTCGCGGTCGCGATGGCGTCCTCGGGGGTGGAGTAGAGCTTCTCGTTGATCTCGTTCTCGACGCCGTCCTCCTCGCCGCCGACCACGCCGACCTCGATCTCGAGGATGATCTTGGCCGCGATGCACTTCTCCAGCAGCTCGCCGGCGATCGAGAGGTTCTCCTCCAGCGGCACGGCCGAGCCGTCCCACATGTGCGACTGGAACAGCGGCGCCTCGCCGCGCTTGACCCGCTCCGCGGAGATGTCGAGCAGCGGGCGGACGAAGCCGTCGAGCTTGTCCTTGGGGCAGTGGTCGGTGTGCAGCGCGACGTTGACGGGGTAGTTCTTGGCCAGCTCGGCGGCGTACGCCGCGAACGCCACCGACCCGGTCACCATGTCCTTGCGCGTGGGGCCGGAGAGGTACTCGGCGCCACCGGTGGAGACCTGGATGATCCCGTCGGAGCCGGCGTCGGCGAAGCCCTGCAGCGCCGCGTTGAGGGTCTGGCTGGACGAGACGTTGATGGCGGGGAAGGCGTAGGCGCCGGCCTTCGCGGCGTCCAGCATCTCGGCGTACTTCTCAGGGGTGGCGATGGGCACGTGGCGCTCCTCGGGTGGGGTCAGACGCCGCTCACCCTAGTAGGAAGGGTCCGTGGTCTCGATGGGTCGTCCGTCCCTTTCCCCCCGCCCGCCCCTGCCCCGGTCGCTGCGCACGTCCGGCCGCCGCTCGACGTCGGTCCGGTCCGCCGACGAGGCGTGGGCGGTGCTGGCGGGTGCCGGCCACGGCCGCCACTGGTACGTCGATGCCGCACCTTTCGTTGTCCGCGGAGCCCTCGACCGGCTGGCCCTCGGCGGTGGTCGCCGTTGGCCCGTGGCCGACGGGCCGCTGCTCCGGGCCGGTGACCGCGCCGGCTTCTGGCGGGTCCTGGCCGCCGGCACCACCGCGACCGGGCACCGGCTGGTGCTGGAGGCCGCGGTGCGGGCGCCGGGCCGGGTGGTCCTCGAGCTGCGCGTGGACCGGCACCCCGCCGGCTGCACCGTCGACCTGGCGATCACCTTCGAGCCGGACGGTCTGCTCGGGGCCGCCTACCTGCTCACCGACGTCCCTGCCCGCGAGGCGGTCGTCGAGCTGACCCACCGGCGTCTCCTGGCCGACCTGCGGAGGGTGTGAATCCGGTCCCAGAACCCGCGGGACCCGTCACCACGCCGGCTGCCGTGCGTTGCGCAGTCATGGCCCCCCTCCGCCGCCCCCTCCTCGCCGCCGCGGTCGGCTCCGCCGCGCTCGCCGCCTCGCTGCTCGCCCCGAGCCCCGCCGCGGTCTCGACCGAACGCCCGTGGACGCCGCAGTTGGTGCGCGTGCACGCCGACCCCGACGCCGTGGGTGCGCTGGGGCTCGACCTCACCGAGCACGGCGGCACCGAGGGCGTGGACGTCGTCCTGCACACCGCCGCCGAACGCGCCCGCCTGGACGCCTCCGGCCTGGCCTCGGAGGTGCTGGTCCCCGACCTGCTGGCGCGGGAGGCCGAGCGCAACCGCCTCGACGCGGAGTACGCCGCCCGCACGGTCCGCTCCCCGCTGCCGTCGGGCCGCACGTCGTACCGCACCCTCGAGGACTACGAGACCGAGCTGCGCGACCTGGCTCGCGAGCACCGCTCGCTCGTGCGGCACCTGACGCTCCCCGAGCCCGGCCTCGACGGCCGCGAGGTGCACGGCGTCGAGATCGCCCACCGGGTCCGGCGCCCTGCCGACGGCCGCCCCACCTTCGTGATGCTGGGGCTGCACCACGCCCGCGAGTGGCCCTCGGCCGAGCACACGATGGAGCTCGCCCACGACCTGGTGGCGCTCGAGCGCACCGACCGCGACGTGCGCCGACTGCTGCGGCGCGTGCGCGTGGTCGTCGTGCCCGTGGTCAACCCCGACGGGTTCGACCTGTCTCGCACCTCCGGCGGGCTGATCGACCTCAACGTGCTCCACCCCCTCGACCCGAGCGGCACCCTGCTGCCGGTCGCCACGCAGGTGCTGACCCCGGGCCTGGCCTACCTCCGCAAGAACTGCCGGCTCGTCGCCGGCGTCGACACCCCCGACGGCACGTGCGCGGCGATGCTGACCACCCCCGCGGGCTTCGGCCTCGGCGTCGACCTCAACCGCAACTACGGCCAGTGGTGGAGCGGCCCGGGCGCCGCCGGCGCCACCCCGAGCGTCACCGAGCTCCACGCCGGGTTGCTCGACCCGCGCCACCACGGCGCGGACGCCTTCTCCGAGCCCGAGACCCGCAACGTCCGCGACCTCGTGCTGTCGCGCCAGGTCACGACCCTCATCACCAACCACACCTCCGGCAACCTCGTGCTGCGCCCGTGGGCCGGGGCTCCCGACCACGTCACCGACGGCGGCGTGCCCCTCGGGCTGGCCCCCGACGAGCGGGCGTTGCGACGCCTCGGCGCGCGGTTCGCCGCCGAGAACGGCTACACCAACCAGCGCAGCCACGAGCTCTACGACGGTGTCGGCACCACCGAGGACTGGGCGGCGGCAACCGCGCGGCGTACCTCATCGCCCTCGCGCACGCAGCCGACACCCGCGCCCACGGGGTCCTGGCCGGCCGGGCGCCCGCCGGCGCGACGCTCACCCTCACCCGCGACGCCTCGACGACCACCTGGGAGGGGTCCAGTCCGGCCCGGCTCCGGACCACCCTGGTCGTCCCCCGCTCCGGCCGGTTCACCTGGCACGTCAACCCGTCGACGCGCCCGACCTCGCAACGCACCGAGAAGTACCGCCTGACCTGCGACGACGGGCGCGGGAAGGCCCGGGCGACGAGGGTCCGCGTCGACCGCGGCGAACAGGTCCGCCTCACCCTGCGGCGCTGCTGAGCGCGCGGCGCCGCTCGGGCAAGGCGCGTGAGGCGCACCTCAGGTGCGTGACCTGACGGCCGATCCCGCGTTGACATCTCCAACCCGCCATCCCCTGACTCGGGACACCCCAGGAGCTCGACGATGAACCGCCGAACCCGCGCCCGCCGCACCGCCCTCGCGGCGACCGCCACGCTGGCCGCCCTCGCCCTCGCCCCTCTCACGGCGATCGGGTCCGAGGCCGCCACGACCTCCCCCGCCAACGTCTTCCGGCCCCAGCTGGTCAAGGTCGACACCCCCACCCGCGCCGACAAGATGGTGCTGTCCAAGCTGGGTCTGGACCTCACCGAGCACGCCGGCCACGACTACGTCGAGGTCGTCCTGCACTCGGCGACCGACCGTGCGCTGCTGCTGGCCGCGGGCCTGACCTACGACGTCGAGATCCCCGACCTCGTCGCCCGGTCGCTGGAGGTCTGGAAGAGCGACGAGGCCTACGCCGACTCGGTCCAGCGCAGCCCGCTGCCGTCCGGTCGCGACGGCTACCGCACGCTCGAGGACTACAACGCCGACATGGCCGACCTCGCCGAGCGGTTCCCCCAGCACGTCAAGATGTTCGAGCTCAACCACCCCACCCTCGACGGTCGCACCGTCCAGGCCGTCGAGATCGGCCAGGGCGTCAAGGGCCCCGACACCGGCAAGCCGACCTTCGTGCTGATGGGTCTGCACCACGCCCGCGAGTGGCCCTCGGGCGAGAACGCGATGGAGTTCGCCATCGACCTGGCCGAGGGCTACGGCAAGAACAAGCGCACCACCAAGCTGCTGAAGAAGGGCCGCGTGATCGTGGTCCCGGTGGTCAACGCCGACGGCTTCGACCTCTCGCGCACCGACGGCGAGTTCGTCGACCTGCGCGCCCTCGACGGAGGCGGCACCGTCTCCATCCTCGGCACTCCCGGCCACGCCTACATGCGCAAGAACTGCCGCCTCATCGACGGGGTCGACACCCCCGACGGCACCTGCGCCCTGCAGGTGACCACCAACGGCGGCTTCCTCCTCGGCGTCGACCTCAACCGCAACTACGGGGGTTTCTGGGGCGGCCCGGGAGCGGCCGGCAGCACGCCCAACCTCACCGAGGTCGAGGCCGGTCCCCTCGACCCGACCTACCGCGGCGCGGCCCCGTTCTCCGAGCCGGAGACCCAGAACATCCAGGAGCTGGTGCGCAGCCGCCAGGTCACGATGCTCATCTCCAACCACACCTTCGGCAACCTGATCCTGCGCCCCAACGGCGTGGCCCCGTCCACCATCGGCCCCGACGGCCTCCCGGTGGGCGACAGCCCCGACGAGAAGGGACTGAAGAAGGTCGGCGCCAAGATGGCCGCCCAGAACGGCTACTCCAACCAGCACGGCTGGCAGCTCTACGACACCACCGGTACGACCGAGGACTGGTCCTACAACGCCACCGGTGGCTACGGCTACACCTTCGAGATCGGCCCCGACGAGTTCCACCCGCCCTTCGAGGACGTCGTGGACCAGTACCTCGGTGCGGGCGAGTACGCCGGCAAGGGCAACCGCGAGGCCTACTTCATCGCCCTCAAGCACGCCGTCGACACCAAGTACCACGGTGTCCTCAAGGGCAAGGCCCCCAAGGGCGCCACGATCCGCCTGCGCAAGGACTTCGACTCCCCGACCTGGGACTCCAGCTTCGAGGACTTCGTCGACTCCTCCATCACGGTGGGCAAGAAGGGCACGTTCAGCTGGATCGTGAACCCCTCGACCCGTCCCGTGGTCATGGGCAAGAAGGTCGACGAGCTGGCCGACGCCCCGTTCGCCTCGGAGACCATCGAGGGCTCGGTGACCATCCCGGGCATCGGCACCGCCACCCACGAGTACGTCGCGAAGAAGGCCTCGGACGTCCTGCGGGTCGACCTGACCTGGCCGACCCCGGACGACCTCGATCTCGCGGTCTACCTCAAGAAGGGTGACGAGCTGGTCGAGATGGGCACCTCGGGCAACCTGCCGGGCTCCGGCGAGGCCGTCGAGATCCCGGACGCCCCGGCCGGCACCTACGTCATCGAGGTCATCAACTACGCCTCGGTGACCCCGTCCTACACCGTCGAGGTCGGCCAGTTCTCCGCGAAGTCCTCGAAGGTGAAGGGCATCAAGGAGCGCTACGTCCTCACCTGCGAGGTCGACGGCAAGGTGGAGAGCAAGAAGAACCTCTACATCGACCGCGGCCAGGTGAAGAAGTTCGACCTGCGGCGCGCCTGCCGCTGAGCCCCTCCCTCCCCGACGCACGCCGGGTCGGACCCTCGTGGTCCGGCCCGGCGTCGCGTTCGGCCCTGCGCTGCCGGCTAGCGCTGGCGTGGGACGTCCTACGCCCAGCGGAAGCGGACGTCCTGTGAAGTCTCAGGACATCGCTGACAGTGGAAGTCTCGCCCGTATGACGTCCCGGTGGTCGAGCAGGGCTCAGCCGCGCCAGGTGTCGTCGTGGGAGAGGTCGGCGTGCTGGACGACCCAGGTGTGCATCGCGATGGCGGCCGCGGCCGAGGCGTTGATGGACCGGGTCGAGCCGAACTGGGCGATGGAGAAGGTGGCGTCGCAGGCCTCGCGGGCGGCCGCGGAGAGCCCGGGCCCCTCCTGCCCGAACAGGAAGCAGACCTCCCGCGGCACCGCGAGCGTCTCCAGGTGCGCGGAGCCGGGCAGGTTGTCCACGCCGTACAACGGCAGGTCGCGCTCGCGGAGGTAGGCCGAGAGGTCCTCGACCGTGGGGTGGTGCCGCACGTGCTGGTAACGGTCGGTGACCATCGCGCCCCGGCGGTTCCAGCGGCGGTTGCCGACGATGTGGACCTCGGCGGCGAGGAAGGCGTTGGCCGAGCGGACGACGGTGCCGATGTTGAAGTCGTGCTGCCAGTTCTCGATGGCGACGTGGAAGCCGTGGCGGCGGGTGTCGAGGTCGGCGCGGATCGCCTCCATCGACCAGTAGCGGTAGCGGTCGACCACGTTGCGACGGTCGCCGTCACGCAGCAGCGCTGGGTCCCAGTGCTCGCCCTCGGGCCACTCGCCGGGCCAGGGGCCGACGCCCACCTCGTCGGGACCGTGCGGCATCGGGTCGTACGGCGCTCGCCGACCGTCCTCGGCCGGGGACCGCTCCTCGGCGGGCTCCGCCGGTCCCGCCGAGGGGTGCTCGATTCGCGACACCCCCGCACGGTAGTCGGGGGTGCTGGCTAGGCTGAACGGGTGATGGGGATCGAGCCGCTCCTGTTCGGCATCGAGTTCCTCGACCTGGAGTGGTGGCTGGGTCATTTCGGGGAGGCGCTCTTCTGGATCAGCCTGGCGGTGCTGTTCGTCGAGTGCGGGCTGCTGTTCCCGTTCCTGCCCGGCGACACCCTGCTGTTCAGCATCGGGCTGTTCATCGCCACCGAGCAGATCGACCTGTTCCCCGGCGGTGTCGCCACCGAGCTGACGATCGCGATGGTCCTGATGGTGCTGGCCGCCTTCGCCGGCAACGTTGCCGGCTACGAGATCGGCCGCCGGATCGGCCC
>LUMS01002058.1_pt1 | contig 10514 bp, 10 predicted proteins | sample 729711 | NCBI WGS metagenome assembly LUMS01 (sample SAMN03860298, study PRJNA289734) | marine metagenome | biome: seawater column; feature: ocean; material: water; isolation source: Red Sea water column Station 192 - depth 25m | place: Saudi Arabia: Red Sea | collected 2011-10-15 | depth 25 m | reverse complement strand
CATACTTACTACTCGAAATTGATAATAAGCCTGTAATTACTCAAAAACTCCAAAACAAAGTTATGGAGCTAAAAAATTTTTTTAAGGATAAAAATATTATTACAAGAAATTATACCGTAGATGATAATTCAATTATTTTTTATACTACCTCAGACAAATCTGATGAATTAAACAATATTTTAGATGATGATGAAAGTGAAATTAATCCTTACTATCAACAGTATAAGTCACATGAATTTGATTTTGTAAAAAATCAAGACTCTTTTAAATTAACCCTTTCTAAATACGGACTTGTTCTATTAAAGAATGCTTCTTTAGATCAAGCAATTGAAATTGTAAGAAGAAGAGTTGATGAGGTTGGAACCAATGAACCAAATATTTTAAAAAGAGGGAATGATAGAATTTTAGTAGAATTGCCAGGTTTAGATGATCCTGGCAGAATAAAATCTTTATTAGGAAAAACTGCTAATTTGACTTTTCAATTTATTACTCAAAATACCGAGGAGTCTTTTGGAACTGAAAAATTAGAATTTGAAGATGGTTCTGAGAACGCAATTGTTAGTAAGCGTATTATCTTAAGTGGTGACAACTTAGTAGATGCAAAACCATCTATGAACTCTCAAACCAATGAAACAGTTGTATCTTTTACTTTGGATAGAGTAGGTGCAAAAAAATTTGGAAAAGCTACTAGTACAGGAGTTGGAAAAAGACTAGCAATTATACTTGATGGTAAAATTATTAGCGCTCCATCAGTAAGAGAACCTATAATTGGTGGGTCTGGTCAAATATCAGGAAATTTTACATTTCAATCTGCAACAGATTTAGCTTTATTATTAAGATCTGGAGCTTTACCCGCACCTCTTAACATTATTGAGGAGAGAACAGTAGGACCCGATCTTGGACAAGATTCAATTGATGCTGGGATAATGTCATTAATAATTGGTTTTATATTAGTCGTACTTTTTATGATTTATAAATACAGAGTTTTTGGTGTCATTGCGAATTTAGCATTAATTTCAAATTTGTTTTTACTAGTTGGTGTATTAACGTTATTTGAAGCTACTCTAACATTGCCTGGTATGTTGGAATGGCAGTTGATGCAAATGTTTTAATTTTTGAGAGAATAAAAGAAGAAATTAAATCTGAGCGAAATCCAATTATTGCTTTCGATTCTGGTTATACAAAATCAAGAACTACAATTTTAGATGCAAATATTACTACATTAATAGCAGCTGTAATATTATTTTTTATGGGATCTGGTCCAATCAAAGGATTTTCAATAACATTAGGTGTTGGAATTCTAACTACGCTATTCTCTGTATACTTCATAGCGAGACTTTTTACTGCATTTTATGTAATCAAAAATAAGGAAAAGGAGAGTTTAATTTAATGAGAGAAATATCCTTTAATAAGTTTTACAAATCATTCAATATTCTCTCAATTGTTCTTATTATTACATCGCTAATCCTATTGGCATTTAAAGGGTTAAATTATGGTGTTGATTTTAAAGGAGGTACATTAATTGAATTAAGAACTGATTTAAATTCTGCAAATATTAAAAAAATTAGAGACAGTTTTAATCAATTAAATCTTGGAGATGTGTCTGTTAAAAACTTTGGAAATGACACTGACTTTATTATTAAATTTGAAAAACAAAATTCAAACGATCCAAAATTTATAGATAATATTAAAACTAAACTTTCAGGCTCAATTGGAACGGTAGATTTTAGAAGAGTTGAAAATGTTGGTCCAAAGGTAAGTGCTGAACTTTTACAATCAGGCATTATAGCTATTGCTTTATCTTTAGCAGCTATGCTTTTATATATTTGGATAAGATTTGAGTGGCAATTTAGTTTGGGTGCAATCGTTGCACTTTTTCATGATGTAATAATTACACTTGGAGTTTTCTCCCTTTTTTCATTAGAAATAAATTTATCAATTGTTGCAGCAGTGCTTACCATAGTTGGATACTCAATGAATGATACGGTTGTAATATTTGATAGGGTTAGAGAAAATCTAAGAAAATTTTCTGATATTAAAATTTTTGAATTAACAAATATTTCAATCAACGAAACTTTATCAAGAACGATAATTACTTCAGCTACAACTTTATTAGCTCTATTGGCAATATTGATAAAGATTAATATAAATTTTGAGCAGCTACCATTGAAAGTAACATTGGTAACGAAAGAAGGGTATTTGTTCTAGAAAATAACATAGCAGTTTTTGCAGACTTTGCTTTTAGCTCAGGTTCACATTCAACTATACCCAAGGCTCTTTTTTGATTAGGCCATATAACAAACCATACATTAAATGCCATTATCAATCCTAACCACATACCAATACCTATTGCAGTATTTTTACCACCACCAGAACCAATACCTAAAGTCATTGCTTGATGAACATATCCATTTAAATATGCAAGAATTAAACCTGAAACTACTGTAACTAAAGCTGCCCATCTAAACCAGAATAAGGCAGATGGAGCTATTACTTTTCCAATAGCAGGTTTCTGTTCATCTGGTATTTTTGGCATATTAGGTATTTGAACGAAATTGTAATACCACAGTAATCCAATCCACATAGTTGCTACAATCACATGAATATATCTGAATACCCAGCTCCAGAATAAAACATCAATATCAAATCCTCCATTTGCAAAGTACAAACCTAAAAAAAGAATTACAGATATTCCTAAAGATAAATGAACTGTTTTTGATAATGATTGTAGAATCGAAGTCATAAAAATTAATTATACAATGTTTTTTTTACAATATTAAGCAGTTTTTTTAAATTTTGTATTTAAAAGAGGTTTTAGGAATTTTCCTGTGTAACTACCGTCAACTTTTGCCACATCTTCGGGTTTCCCCTCAGCAATAATATTTCCTCCCTTAACACCTCCCTCTGGACCCATATCAATAATATAATCAGCAGTTTTAATTACATCTAGATTATGTTCAATTACTACTACACTATTTCCTGTAGCTACAAATGTATGTAAAATTTCTAATAGTTTCTTAATATCATGTTGATGTAAACCAGTTGTAGGTTCATCCAAAATATACATCGTTCTTCCAGTAGATCTCTTTGATAGTTCTTTGGCTAATTTAATTCTTTGTGCTTCACCACCTGATAGAGTAGTTGCTTGTTGTCCAATTTTTATATACCCAAGTCCAACTTTCTTAAGTGTTAGAAGTTTTGTTTTAATATTTGATATATTCTCAAAATACTCACAACCTTCATCAACTGTCATATTCAACACATCAGCAATACTCTTATCTTTAAATTTAATTTCTAAGGTTTCTCTATTATATCTTGTTCCCTTACAATCATCACAAGTAATATATACGTCAGGTAAAAAATGCATCTCATATGTGATTACTCCATCACCTTCACAAGCCTCACACCTTCCACCTTTAACGTTAAAAGAGAAACGACCTGGTTTGTAACCACGACTTTTAGACTCTGGTAAGTTTGTGAACCAGTCTCTTATTGGCCCAAATGCACCAGTATATGTTGCAGGATTTGACCTTGGTGTTCGTCCAATTGGAGATTGATCAATATCGATAACTTTATCAATTAACTCAATACCTTTAAAACCTCTAAAAGGTTGAGGAATTTTTCTAGACTTATTATTATTTAGTGTAAGGTTTAAAGCGTTGTAAAGAGTTTGAAGAACTAAAGTTGATTTACCACTTCCTGACACCCCTGTAACACAAGTAAAACTACCTAATGGAATTTTAAGATTAACATTATTTAAGTTATTACCACTTGCACCATTGATTTCTAAAAATCTTCCAACCTTGCGCAACTACTTGACCACCTTTATTCCCAGCTTCTGGCCCAAGATCAATTATATGATCTGCGTTTTCCATTGTTTCAGTATCGTGTTCAACAACAATCACAGTGTTACCAAGATCTCTTAATCTTTTTAAAGCATCAATTAATTTAACATTGTCTTTTTGGTGCAATCCAATTGATGGTTCATCTAAAACATATAAAACCCCTGTAAGTCCTGAACCAATTTGAGATGCTAGTCTAATTCTTTGAGCTTCACCACCTGATAGAGTTCCAGACTCTCTTGAAAGTGTTAAATAATCAAGACCAACGTTTAATAAAAAATCTAACCTTTCATTTATTTCTTTTAATATGTGTTGTGCAATTTTTAATTGTCTTTTATCTAGATTGTTATTTAAAGATCTAAACCAATCTTTTGCATCGTAAATTGATTTTTCTGTTACTTCGCTAATGTTAAGTTCGTTAATTTTGACACATAAAGCCTCATCTTTTAACCGCTGGCCATTGCATCTTTCACATTTTGTATCAGATTGATATTGAGCTATTTCCTCTCTTTTCCAATCACTATCAGTCTCTAAATATCTTCTCTCTAAATTATTAACAACACCTTCAAAAGTTTTCTTGTGAGAATATTTTTCATAACCATCATCATAAGTAAATTTTATCTCCTCATCATCAGATCCAAAAAGGATTACATCTTTTATTTTTTTTGAAAGTTTTGACCATTTTTCATCAAGTGAAAATCCATAATGTTTTGCTAAAGATGCTAAAGTTTGCGCGTAATACATAGATGAAGATTTTGACCAAGGTTCAATTGCTCCATCTGCAATACTTTTTTTTTCATTAGGAACTACTAATTTTGGATCTACATTAAGTTTTACACCAATACCTTCACACTCTTCACAAGCACCGTAGGGACTATTAAATGAAAAAAGTCTAGGCTCAATTTCTTCAATGGTAAATCCACTTTCTGGACAAGCGAATTTTGTAGAAAAAATTAGTTTTTCTACTTTTCGGTATTTTTTTGGTAATGTTTCGTTTTCATATTCAACAAACAATAAACCATTTGCTAAATTAACTGCAGTTTCTACACTTTCAGCTAATCGATTTCCAAGTGATGAATTAATAACAATTCTATCTACTAGTATAGATATATCATGTTTAACTTTTTTATTTAATTCTGGTACATTATCAATTTCATAAAGCTGGTCGTCTATTTTAATTTTTCTAAAACCTCTTTTTTTATAATTTAAAATATCTTTTTTATACTCACCCTTACGACCTCTAACGACTGGAGCATATAAGAAGATTGTAGATTTTTTTGGCAGTTCTTTAATTTTATCAACAATTTGGCTTATAGTTTGAGATGTAATTGGTTTACCAGTAAATGGTGAATAGGGCACGCCAGCTCTTGCATAAAGCACTCTCATATAATCATAAATCTCAGTTACAGTTGCAACGGTTGATCGTGGATTTTTTGATGTATTTTTTTGTTCAATTGAAATGGCTGGACTTAATCCTTCTATCAAGTCGACATTTGGTTTTTTCATTTTATCTAAAAACTGTCTTGCATATGCAGATAAACTTTCTACATATCTTCTTTGTCCTTCAGCATATATAGTATCGAATGCTAGAGAAGATTTTCCAGAACCAGACAGACCAGTAATAACAACAAATTTATCTTTTGGAATCTCTAGCGAGATGTTCTTTAAATTGTGCTCTTGGACTAGTCAATGTCGTTCAGCAGTATCTTAAAAAAGGCGCACAAGTATACGTTGAAGGACAACTTTCAACAAGAAAATGGAAAGATGAACAGTCTGGTCAAGATAAGTATTCGACAGAAATTTTAATACAAGGTTATAATTCTTCTTTGACAATGTTAGGTGGTGGAAATCAAAATTCAATTCCTTCTCAAGATAATAAACAAAATTTTGATGACAATAGCATTGCTCAAAATGATATGGACGATGATATTCCATTCTAGTTTTTATGCAAAAAAACGAGGCACCTAAAGATTTAAATATCAAACCAATTTCAATGTATGATGAAATGAGTTCGTCATACTTGTCTTACGCAATGAGCGTTATAATAAGTAGAGCTCTACCTGATGTAAGAGATGGTTTAAAACCAGTACATAGAAGAATTTTGTATGCAATGCATAAGGGAGGTTTTGATTGGTCAAAACAATTTAGAAAATCTGCAAGAATAGTCGGAGATGTAATTGGTAAATATCATCCGCATGGTGATCAAGCCGTATATGACGCTTTAGTTAGAATGGTTCAAGATTTTTCAATGAGCCTTCCATTAATTGATGGTCAAGGAAATTTTGGTTCAATTGATGGTGATCCACCAGCTGCTATGAGATATACAGAAACAAGATTAGCAAAAATAGCTCAATTTTTATTAGACGATATTGAAAAAGATACAGTTTCATTCAAAAGTAATTATGATGAAACAGAACAAGAACCAGATGTCCTTCCCGCACAGTATCCAAATTTATTAGTTAATGGAGCAGGAGGAATTGCTGTCGGTATGGCAACAAGTATACCTCCTCATAATTTAGGTGAAGTTGTAGATGCTACTTTAGCTTTAATCAAAAATAAGGACATAAAATTAAGTGAATTGATGAAACATGTCCCTGGTCCAGATTTTCCAACTGGGGGTATTATTATTGGCAAAGATATTATTAAACAAGGTTATAAATCTGGCAGAGGTTCTTTTAAAATCAGAGGCGATATTAAGATTGAGCAAGCTAAAGGGGGTAGAGAAAGATTAGTAATAACCTCCATACCTTATCAAGTAAACAAATCTGTTTTAAATGAGAGAATAGCTGAATTAGTAAGAGAAAAAAAAATTGAAGGAATTAGAGATATAAGAGATGAGTCTAATAGAGAAGGAATTAGAGTTGCAATTGATTTAAGATCAAGTGTTGAACCTGAAACAATTAAAAGACAATTATATAAATATACATCCATTGAAAGTTCATTTGGTTTCAATACTTTAGCTATTGTAGATAACAAACCAAAGACTTGTAATTTAAAAGATTTTTTAGAAAATTTTTTAAAATTTAGAGAAGATGTAGTAATAAAAAAAACTAAATATGATCTAAAAAAAGCAGAAGATCGTGTTCATATTTTAATCGGATTATCTGTCAGTGTTGAAAATATAGATAAAGTAATAAAAATTATAAGACAATCCAAAAATCCTGAAGAGGCTAAGAATTCTCTATTAAAAACAAAGTGGAAGATAAACAAGTCAGCAAAATTGATTAAATTAGTTGATAATAAAAATTATAAAGGAACTTATAGTTTATCTAATGAGCAAGTTGTATCTATTCTTGAGTTAAGATTACAGAAACTTACTGCTTTAGGAATAAACGAAATTGAAGTAGAAATAAAAAAATTAGCTGAATTAATAACTCAATATAAAAAAATTATTAATTCTAAAGCAGAGTTACTAAAAGTTATTAGTGCTGACTTGCAACAAATCAAAGATAAATTTTCTGAACCAAGAAGAACACAAATAATTGATGCTGTATTCAATTATGATATTGAAGAAACTATTCAAAAAGAGGCTGTAATCATAACAATTACGTTACAAGGATATATTAAACGTGGTGCATTAAGTAATGTAAAACAACAAAAAAGAGGTGGAAAAGGAAAAACAGGTATTAAAACTAGAGATGAAGACTCAGTAGTTCAAACCTTGTCAGTCAATACACATACCTCTGTTCTTTTTTTCTCTACAGAGGGATTGGCATACAAAATTAAAGCTTGGAAGATACCTGAAGGATCTGCATCATCAAAAGGTAAATCTTTATTCAACATTCTACCACTTAAAAATCACCAATCTATTAGCTCAATTATGCCTTTTCCTGATGAAAATGTTGATACAAAAGGAATGCATATTATTTTTGCTACAGCCAAAGGAAAAATTAGAAAAAATAATTTAGAGGATTTTAGTTCTATTAATCAATCAGGTAAAATTGCTATGAAATTAGATAGTGATGACAAAATTATTGGTGTAAAAATTTGTAAAGATGATCAAGACATTATTTTAAGTACAAAGTTTGGAAAATGCATCAGATTTGAGTCTAAAAAATTAAGAGTATTTAAAGGTAGATCATCTAAAGGCATTAAAGGTATAAATTTATCTGACAAAGATGCAATTGTATCATTATCTATAATTGATCATGATCAAAAAATTCCAAAAAAATCTTCAAAAGATGGATCATCTGAGGTAAAGGCTAAAGAAAAATTTATACTCTCAATTACAGAGAATGGTTATGGAAAAAGAACTTCCCATTATGATTTTCGAGTAACTAATAGAGGTGGAAAAGGTATAATTGGTATTGTCAACTCATCAAGAAATGGAAATGTATCATCATCTTTCCCAGTTTTTGAGGGTGATCAAATATTAATATCAACTGACAAAGGTAGAGTTATCAGAACTACTGTTAAAGAGATAAAAGTAGCAGGAAGAAACACTCAAGGAGTTAGAATTATTAAACTTTCTGGAGATGAAAAAGTAGTTTCGGCTATTAAATTAGATGATAATTTAATTTAATGAAAAATATTGCAATATATCCTGGTACTTTTGATCCTTTTTATTTCCAATCGATGAGATAGTAGATATCGTTAAGAAAGCTTTGTTCTCTGATCTTAAATTTACCAAAAAAAATATTGATGTTATTACATTTAATTCATTAACAACAGATTTATGCAAAAAATATAAATCAAATATTATTTTAAGAGGTCTTAGAGCTGTTTCTGATTTTGAATATGAGTTTCAATTAGCTGGAATGAATAGAAAACTTTACAATAAAATAGAAACAATATTTTTAATGTCTGATGTTGAAAATCAAATTATTTCCTCAAGATTTGTAAAAGAAATCGCTCAACATAATGGAGATTTAAAAAAATTTACAACTAAGAGTACAATCAAATCTTTAAAGGAGAGATATGCTTAAATATATAAATATATTATTTTTTATTTTATTAACTTTAACTTCAAAACTAAATGCAAAGGAGAATATAATGATTTTAAAATTAAAAGATGGAGATGTTAAAATAGAAATGTTTCCAGATGTTGCCCCTAATCATGTAAAAAGAATTACTGAGTTAGCTAACAGTGGTAAATATGATAATGTAGTATTTCATAGAGTTATTGATGGCTTTATGGCTCAAACAGGAGATGTAAAATTTGGAAATTCCTCATCATCCGATTTTAATCTGCAAAGAGCAGGAATGGGCGGATCTGACTTACCTGATTTAAAACAAGAATTTAATGATTTGCCCCATGAACGTGGCACTGTATCTATGGCAAGATCTTCTGATCCAAACAGCGCTAATAGTCAATTTTTTATTTGTTTTGAGTCAGCGTCTTATTTAGATAGAAATTATACAGTCTTTGGTAAAGTTATTGAAGGAATGGAGTTTGTAGATAAAATTAAAAAAGGTGATGGTCCTAATGGATCAGTTTCTGAACCAGATAAAATAATTAGTTTTAAGTCTGAATAAAAATGAATGGCATTAAAAAAATTTAATTTTAATGTTAATCATACTGAAAACCATTCACGAGTAGGAGTTATTGAAACCCATAGAGGTGATATTAATACACCTGCTTTTATGCCTGTTGGTACACAGGCGACTGTAAAAGGCGCATTCATAAAAGATGTAGTTCAAACTGGAAGCGAAATAATATTGGGAAACACCTATCACCTAATGTTAAGACCAGGTGTTGATAGAATTTCAAGTGTTGGAGGTTTGCATGAATTTATGAATTGTAACCTTCCTATATTAACTGACTCTGGTGGATTTCAAGTAATGTCATTATCAAAATTTAATAAAATCGACAGAGAGAAGGGTGCTATTTTTCAATCTCATATTGATGGTAATAAGTTTATTTTAAGTCCTGAGGAGAGTATTAGAGTTCAAAAGGGCCTCAACTCAGACATAGTAATGGTAATGGATGAATGTCCAAAAAAAACTGATGATTTTGAGAAAATTAAAAAATCAATGGATTTATCTATGTATTGGGCAAAAAGATCAAAAAATGCATTTGGCGACAATCCTCACAAAGGTTTATTTGGAATAGTTCAAGGCGGTCTGTTTAATGACTTAAGATTAAAATCACTAGAGCAACTTATAGATATTGATTTTGATGGTTATGCGATGGGTGGTTTGGCGGTTGGAGAAACCCAGAATGAAATGTTTGATGTATTGGATGGAGTTAAAGATTATTTACCAAAAGATAAACCTAGATATCTTATGGGCGTTGGTACTCCCTCAGACATTATTGGCGCAGTTAAAAGAGGTATTGATATGTTTGATTGTGTATTACCAACACGATCTGGCAGAACTGGTTTGGCATTCACATGGAATGGAAGAGTACAAATAAGAAATGCAAAATATCAAAACGATAATTCGCCTCTAGATTTAAATGTTTCTAAATTTGACTTAAATAAATACTCAAAAAATTATTTGAATCACTTATTTAATACTAATGAAATGTTAGCATCTATGCTGTTAACTTTAAATAATATTAACTTTTATCAGGAGTTGATGAGTGAGATTAGAAAAAATATTAAAAATGGAACTTTTGAAGAATTTCACGATAAGTATATTAACATTCTGTAAAAATTATCCATTGATAAATGGATAAAAATCAATATAAGGACCCCCGTTGGGCCGTTAGCTCAGTTGGTAGAGCAATTC
>LUMS01000808.1_pt1 | contig 10518 bp, 11 predicted proteins | sample 729711 | NCBI WGS metagenome assembly LUMS01 (sample SAMN03860298, study PRJNA289734) | marine metagenome | biome: seawater column; feature: ocean; material: water; isolation source: Red Sea water column Station 192 - depth 25m | place: Saudi Arabia: Red Sea | collected 2011-10-15 | depth 25 m | reverse complement strand
GAGATAGGCGACCACGTCGGCGTCGAGCTGGAACTGCTGCCGCCAGGCGGCGAGCGGGTCGGCGGCGTCGAGGGCCGCGGCACGTTCACGGAAGTCGCTCACCCTCGGGATCGTCTCACGTGCGCCCGGACCCCGGACGCGACGAGGCCCCCACCCCGAGGGGCGAGGGCCTCGTCGACCGTGCGTGGATCAGGCGTCGGCGCCGGCCTCAGAGGCCTCGGGGGCCTCCTCGGCGGCCGCGTCGGCCACGACCGGGATCAGCGAGATCTTGCCGCGGTCGCCGAGCTCGGCGATCTCGACCTGGACCTTCTGGCCGACCGTCAGCACGTCGTCGACGCTGCTGACCCGCTGGCCGCCGTTGAGGTCGCGCAGCTTGCTGATGTGCAGCAGGCCGTCCTTGCCTGGCGACAGGGCCACGAAGGCGCCGAAGTCGACCGTCTTAACCACGGTGCCGAGGTAGCGCTCGCCGACCTCGGGCATCGTCGGGTTCGCGATCGCGTTGATCGCGTCGCGTGCAGCGTCGGCCGAGCCGCCACCCTCGCCCGCGATGTACACCGTGCCGTCGTCCTCGATCGAGATCTTGGCGCCGGTGTCGGCCTGGATCTGGTTGATCATCTTGCCCTTGGGACCGATGACCTCGCCGATCTTGTCGACCGGGACCTTCACCGTGATGATCCGCGGCGCGAACTGGCTCATCTCGTCAGGCGTGTCGATGGCCTCGGACATGACGTCGAGGATCGTCAGACGCGCACCCTTGGCCTGCGTGAGGGCACCGGCCAGGACGTCGGCGGGGATGCCGTCGAGCTTGGTGTCCAGCTGCAGGGCCGTGATGAAGTCCGGCGTGCCCGCGACCTTGAAGTCCATGTCGCCGTAGGCGTCCTCCGCACCGAGGATGTCGGTGAGGGTGACGTACTGGGTGGTGCCGTCGACCTCGCCGGAGATGAGGCCCATCGCGATGCCGGCGACCGGGGCGCGCAGCGGCACACCGGCGTTCAGCAGGCCGAGCGTCGAGGCGCAGACCGAGCCCATCGACGTCGAGCCGTTGGAGCTCAGCGCCTCCGAGACCTGGCGGATCGCGTACGGGAACTCCTCGGTGGTCGGGAGCACCGGCAGCAGCGCACGGCCGGCGAGCGCGCCGTGACCGATCTCGCGACGCTTCGGCGAGCCGACGCGGCCCGTCTCGCCCGTCGAGAACGGCGGGAAGTTGTAGTTGTGCATGTAGCGACGCGTGGTCTCGGGGCTCAGCGTGTCGAGCTTCTGGACCAGGTCGAGCATGTTCAGCGTCGTGATGCCCAGGATCTGGGTCTCGCCACGCTGGAACAGGGCCGAGCCGTGCACGCGCGGCACCACGCCGACCTCGGCCGACAGCTCGCGGATGTCGGCGAGGCCACGGCCGTCGATGCGCACCTTGTCACGCAGCACGCGCTGGCGCACGAGGCTCTTGGTAACGGCGCGCAGCGCGGCGCCGACCTCCTTCTCGCGGCCCGCGAACTGCTCGCCGAGCTGGTCGAGCACGTCGGCCTTGATCGCGCTCTCGCGCTCCTCGCGGTCGGCCTTGGAGACGATCGTGAGGGCCTCGGACAGCGGGCCGGACGCGACCCCGGCGACGGCGTCGTAGACGTCGTCCTGGAAGTCGAGGAAGACCGGGAAGTCCTGGACGGGCTTCGCGGCGGCCTCGGCGAGCTGCTGCTGGGCCTCGCAGAGCTGACGGATGAAGGTCTTCGACGCCTCGAGGCCGCCGGCGACGACCTCCTCGGTCGGCGCCTGGACACCGGACTGCACGAGGTCCCAGGTGGACTCGGTGGACTCCGCCTCGACCATCATGATCGCGACGTCGGTCGAGCCGTCGGCCTGCGTGGCGATGCGGCCCGCGACGACCATGTCGAACACGGCGTCCTCGAGCTGGCTGTGCGTCGGGAACGCGACCCACTGGCCGTCGATGAGCGCGACGCGCGTGGCACCGATGGGGCCGGAGAACGGCAGGCCGGAGATCTGCGTCGACGCCGAGGCGGCGTTGATGGCGAGGACGTCGTACGGGGTGTCGGGGTTGAGGGCCAGGACCGTGATGACGACCTGGACCTCGTTGCGCAGGCCCTTCTTGAAGGTCGGGCGCAGCGGACGGTCGATGAGGCGACAGGTGAGGATGGCGTCCTCGCCCGGGCGGCCCTCGCGACGGAAGAACGAGCCGGGGATGCGACCCGCGGCGTACATGCGCTCCTCGACGTCGACCGTCAGCGGGAAGAAGTCGAAGTGGTCCTTGGGCTGCTTGCCGGCGGTGGTGGCCGAGAGCAGCATCGTGTCGTCGTCGAGGAACGCGGACACGGAGCCGGCGGCCTGGCGGGCGAGCTGGCCCGTCTCGAAGCGGATGGTGCGGGTGCCGTAGCGACCGTTGTCGATGACGGTCTCGATGGCGTGGATGGTGTCGGACATGGGAGTCCCTTCTCGCGACGCGTGTCGCGCGGTGGGACGAGACCCGGACCTGCCGTGATGGTGGTCGGTCTTCGATCGAGGCCCGCGGCCCGGCGTACGCCGTCCCGAGGGCCACTACCGAGGACCGGACCCGACGTGGCGGCTCTCGTCCGTGGATGTGTCGTGTTCAGTTGTCGGGGCGCAGGGCCCCTGATGCAGTTCAGGCGGCCACCCGGAGGGGGACCGCCTGAACGAGGTCAGCGACGCAGACCGAGACGCTCGATCAGCGAGCGGTAGCGCTCGATGTCGGTGTTCTGCAGGTAGTTCAGCAGACGACGACGGCGACCGACGAGCAGCAGCAGGCCACGACGGCTGTGGTGGTCGTGCTTGTGCTCCTTGAGGTGGTCCGTCAGGTGCGAGATGCGCTGCGTGAGCAGCGCGACCTGGACCTCCGGGGAGCCGGTGTCGCCCTCGCTGCGGGCGTACTGGCTGATGATCTCGTCACGCGGGGTACCGGCGACGGTGGGCGCAGCGGTCTTCTTCGACATTCTTCTCCTGGGAGGTCGTTGCACGGCGCTCCCGGGCATGTCCACCGGGGCTCTACGGACCGTGGGCGTTCGCACGCCGTCGTCCAGGTTATCAGCGCGCCGGTCGTTCCGACGAATCGCCTCGCCGTCGCGGACCGGGCGACGTCAGGCGAGCGCCGCGCGCGCCTGCTCGACGTCGGCGTGCATCTGCTCCACGAGCGCGTCGACGCCTCGGTACGCGACCATCGGGCGCAGGTGCGAGACGAGCTGCACCCGCACGGAGCGGCCGTAGAGGTCGAGGTCGTGGCCGTGGTCCATGACGTAGGACTCCACGCGACGCTCGGTCCCCGCGAAGGTGGGGTTCGTGCCCACGGAGATCGCCGCGGGGTAGTCGGCGTCGCCGGTGAGCAGCCGCCCGGCGTAGACGCCGTCGGGCGGCACGCAGTAGTCGGCCTGCACGGGGACGTTCGCGGTGGGGAACCCGAGGTCGCGACCGCGCTGGTCACCGGGGGTGACGACACCGTCGACCTCGTGCGGACGCCCGAGCAGCTCGGCCGCCTCCTCCAGCCGGGCCTCGGCCACGAGGGCGCGGACCCGCGTGGACGACCACGGCTGGCCGTCGGCGCCGTGGCCGTCGCCGACGAGCGTGAAGGCGCTGGCGTCGCAGTCGTGCCGTGCGCAGAGCTCGCGGAGCGTCTCGGTCGTGCCCGACGCCCGCGACCCGAACGTGAAGTTCTCGCCGACGACGACGTGACGCGCCTGCAGCTCCTCGACGACGACGCGCTCCACGAACTCCTCGGGCGACCAGCCCGCCATCGTGCGGTCGAAGTCGAGCACGCGCACGTGGTCGGCGCCCCGCACGCCGGGCGCGGGCTCGTGCAGCAGCTCGATCCGGCGCTGCAGCGACGTCAGCCTCGACCGGACGCGATCGGGCGCGAAGACCGCCACCGGGTGCGGGTCGAACGTGACGGCGACGACGGGCAGGCCCTCCGCGACCTCGCGGGTGCGTCGCAGCAGGGCCTGGTGGCCGCGGTGGACCCCGTCGAAGGTGCCGATGGTGACCGCCGTCGCGGTGCCCAGCGGGGCCGTCGAGGCGCCGCCGCGGTCTGTCCAGGTGCCCACCCCTGAACTGTGCCACACCCCGGCAGCACTGCCCTGCGACCGGGTGCACCGCCTGCGCCGGTCGGTGCGACGACCCGGCGGATGAGAGTTCTCTCATCGACGTCTCATCGTGGCGTGCGCGAGCGTGCGGCACAGTGTCGCCATGACGCGAACCCGCTACCTCGTGCCGATCGTCGTGGCCGTCGGCCTCGTGCTGCTCGGCGTCGTCGCGGCGCGGGTGGTGGCACAGGAGGACGCGCCGCCGGTCGACTACGCCCCGGTGACCGTGCCGACGTCGACCGAGACGCCCCGGCCCACGCTCTCGCCGACCCCCTCCCCGTCGGACGACCGGGACGACGACCGCGACGACGACCCGGACGACGACGATGACGACGACTACGAGCGCGTCCCGCAGACGCCGCGACCCATCGACGTTGGCGACGACGACCGGGACGACGATGACGACGACTGACCCGCGCGCGGACGGTCCACCACGCTTCTCCGTCCGCCAGCGTCTGCCCGCCGCCGTCGCCCTGCTGACGGCGGCGGCGCTCGTCGCGGTCGGGGCGACGCTGTTCGTCCTGGAGTCCCAGCGCATCGACCGGGCGATCGACGCGAGCCTCGGCCAGGAGGTCGGCGAGCTGCGACGGCTCCAGGCGGAGGGCGTCGACCCCGAGACGGGCCGGCCGTTCACCAGCCCCGACCGCCTGATCACGTTCTTCCTGTCGCGCAACGTCCCCGACGCGGACGAGAACCTGTGGCAGTTCCCCGTGTCGGGCACCCCGACGTTCGTGGGCGAGGCCCAGCGCGTGCTGCGGACGTCGCCGCGGTTCCCCGCCCTGGTGGAGCGCCTCACGCGTCGCGGCGGCGTCGCCGACCTCGACGTCGACGGCCGGACCTTCCGGGTCGCGGTGCAGCCCGTGCAGCAGGGCGACGAGCGGGCTGCGTTCGTCGTCACCCACGACGTGGACGGCTCGCGCGCCCAGCTCCGCGAGCTGATGGTCACGTACGCGCTGCTCAGCGCGCTCTCCGTCATCCTCATCTCCGCCGTCGCGAGCCAGCGTCGCCTGCTCGACGACGCCGCCCACGAGCTGCGCACCCCGCTCACCGTGCTGCAGGGGCACCTGGAGGTGCTCGACCCGACCGACCCCGACGACGTCCGCACCACGCGCACGCTGCTGCTCGACGAGATCGACCGGATGACCCGCCTCGTCCACGACCTCCTGCTGCTCGCGAAGGCGGAGCGTCCGGACTTCGTCCGCCTCGAGCGCACCGACGTGGAGGCGCTCACGCTCGGGGCCCTCGAGCGCGCACGGGGACTCGCCGACCGCAGCTGGGTGCTCGACGCTGTGGCCCGCACCCACGTCGACGTCGACCCCCAAAGGCTGACGCAGGCGCTGCTCCAGCTCGCCGACAACGCCGTCCGGCACACCCGGCCGGGAGCCGAGGTCGGCATCGGGTCGCGGGTGCACGACGGGCACGTCGAGCTGTGGGTGCGCGACACGGGCGCCGGGGTGCCGTCGGCGCTGCGTGGGACGATCTTCGAGCGCTTCACCCAGGGCGACGGTGAGCAGGCCGGCTTCGGTCTGGGCCTGTCGATCGTCGCCGCCATCATGGAGGCGCACGAGGGTCGGGTGGTGCTCGACCCGCCCGGGGCGACGTCAGGTGCGACGTTCCGGCTCGTCATCGCGACAGGAGGACTGTGGTGAACCGGATTCTCGTGGTCGAGGACGAGGAGCGGATCGCCTCGTTCGTCGCGAAGGGGCTGAAGGCCGAGGGGTTCACGCCGACGGTCGTCACCGACGGCGTGAGCGGTCTCGACTACGCGCTGACGGGTCCGTTCGACCTCATGGTGCTCGACATCGGTCTGCCCGGGCTCGACGGCTTCACGATCCTCGAGCGCGTGCAGGCGGAACGACCCGAGCTGCCCGTGATCGTGCTGACGGCCCGAGACTCGGTGACCGACACGGTCCAGGCGCTCGAGGGAGGTGCGGCCGACTACATGAGCAAGCCCTTCCGCTTCGCCGAGCTGCTGGCCCGCGTCCGCCTGCGGCTGCGCGCCCCCGCCACCCCTGCCCCCGACGACGAGCTGGTCGCCGGCGACGTCCGCCTCGACCTGCGCCGACGTCGCGCGTACGTCGGCGAGCGCGAGGTCGAGCTGTCGGCACGCGAGCTGTCGCTCGCCGAGGTGCTGATGTCGCACCGCGGGCAGGTGCTCTCGCGCGAGCAGCTGCTCTCCCACGTGTGGGGCTACGACTTCGACCCCGGCTCGAACGTCGTCGACGTGTACGTCGGCTACCTCCGCAGGAAGCTCGGCGCCGGACTCGTCACCACCGTCCGGGGGCTGGGGTACCGGGTCGACTGAGGGCCTCCGTGTCCTGCGGCTGCGGCGTCTGTGGTCTGCCGGACCCCGCTGCTGCGCTGCCTGCCCCGCCCAGCGGTGGGTAGGGCGCGGGATGCGCCTCGTGGGAGGTAGGTGACCCGCGCTACGTCCGGCCCGGGAGGTACCTCCTGGGGGTCAGGGACCCACCGACTCGAGCAGCCGGGGCAGCGCAGCCGCAGGCCGGAAGAGGGGGGCTCAGCGCTTGAGCGTGAACCCCGACAGCCGCGCGGACGGCAGGCCGGCGATCATCGGCTCCAGCTCGAGGGCGATCTGGCGCGGCGTGGGGCGCTGCGCCGGGTCGCGGTCGAGGCAGCGTGCGATGAGGTCGGCGGCACCGCGGTGGACGAAGCCGGGCAGCGGCTTCGGCTCGTCGTGCAGCTGCGCCCAGCGGGTCGCTGCCGACCGGGTGGTCGAGGGCCGAGGCGTCGTCGACGTCGAGCGCGACGGAGAGGTCGACGAGCTGGGCGGGCGCACCCATGATGACATTGCTGGGCTTCACGTCGAGGTGCACGACGCCCTGGCCGTGCAGGTAGTGCAGCACCGACGCGAGCTCGAGCGCGAGGGGCAGCAGCTGGTGCTCCGGCACCGCGCCGTGCCGCGAGATCAGCCGCGACAGGTTCGGGCCCTCGACGTGCTCGAGGACGAAGTAGGGACGGGCCGCCTCGTCGTCGTAGGAGAAGACGCGCGTGAGGCCGGGGTGCGCCAGACGTGCGAGCAGCGCGACCTCCCGCTCGAGTCCCGCGCGGGAGACGGGGTCGGCGACGTGCCCCGGCCGGAGCGCCTTCACGACGACCGGGGCGTGCAGCCGGTCGTCGAAGGCCAGCCACGCCTCGTAGACGGTGCCGCCGCCGAGATCCTTCACGGCCGTGAGGCCGGGGGCGATCTCGTCGCCCCCGGCCAGGCCCCACACGTCGTCGGGCATCAGCGGTCGGTGCCGGTCGTCGGCGCGGTGTTCTTGGTCGGCGCAGTGTTCTTCGTCGGCGCAGTGTTCTTCGTCGGCGCAGTGTTCTTCGTCGGGGCGGTGTTCTTCGTGGGCGCCGACTGGACCGTCTTGGCGGTGTTCGCGGTCGGGGCGGTGCCGCGGGTCTGCGCGGTGTTCGCCGTCTGCCGGGTGACGGTGGTGCTCAGGTCGTCGTCACGGTCGTCGTCATCGTCGTCGTCCGCGGTGACGACCCACGACGAGGTCGAGTCGTCGCGCTTGAGCAGGGGGTCGCGGTCGCCGTCGGCGTGGGCGCTGGAGAGCGCGAAGCCGGCGGTGCCGAGCGCGAGGGTGCCGGCGACGGCGGCGATGGCGGTACGGGCGGTGGTCTTCATGGGTCCTCCTGGGGTCGATGCGATGACCCCAGGCTCCTGGTGCGTGGTGAGCCCTCCGTGAGACGTCGATGAGAGGCCTCTCATCGGCGTCGAGCGCCTACAGCAGGGGGCGCAGCGGCGTCAGCAGCAGCTCGCAGGCGCGGGCGACGATCGGTCGGGACTGCCAGTGCTCGAGGGTCAGCTCGCGACAGTTCGCCAGGTCGGTCTCGAACACCGTCTCGAGGTGCTCGGCGAGGGCGGGGTCGACGACCTCGAGGTTGATCTCGTAGTTGCCGGTCAGGCTGAGCCGGTCGATGTTGGCGGTGCCGACGGTCGACCACTGGCCGTCGATCGTCGCGGTCTTCGCGTGCACCATCGCGTCCTGGTAGAGCTGGATCCGCACGCCGTGGCGCAGCAGCTCGCCGTAGAAGCCGCGGGACAGCCAGTCGGCGACGACGTGGTTGCTGACCTCGGGGACGATGATCGTCACCTCCACGCCGCGCGACCGGGCGTCCTTCAGGGCCTGCAGGATGTCGTGGTCGGGGATGAAGTAGGCGGCCGTGATGTGGATGTGGTGCCGGGCGCGGTCGATGGCCTCGAGGTACATGCCACGAATCGGGAACACGAGCTGGCGGGGCACGTTGCGGTGGGCCCGCACGCTCGGCTCCCAGCTGGCCTCCCCCAGCGGCTCGATGGGCACCGGGTGCAGGTCGTTCCAGAAGTCGATGAAGGCGTTGTCGAGGTCCCAGACGGCCGACCCCTCGACCCGCAGGTGCGTGTCGCGCCACTGCGTGGCGTACAGGGAGCCCACGTTGTACCCGCCCACGAAGCCGACCGTGTCGTCGACGACGAGGATCTTGCGGTGGTCGCGGCCCCAGCGTCGCGGGTTGAAGGGCTGCAGGCCCGTCTTCAGCACCGGGTAGCGCAGCACGTGGACGCTCGGCGGGAACGTCAGGAACGAGCGCGGGACGACGAGGTTGGCGAACCCGTCGTAGATCACCCGCACGTCGACCCCGCGGTCGGCGGCGGCGACGAGCTCGCGCTTGAACGCCTCGCCCATGTCGTCGCCCTTGAGGATGAAGGTCTCGAAGAGGATGCGGGTGGTGGCGCCGCGGATCGCCGCGAGCATGTCGTCGTACAGGTCCTCCCCGGAGGTGTACGTCGTGGCGCTGTTCTCGCTGCCGACGGGCACGGTCCGCGGCGGCACGGTCGGGAAGCTCGTCTCGCTCGCGCCGCGGAGGATCTTGCGGACCTTGGTCGTGACCATCAGACCCGCCACGATGCCGACGACGGAGAGGAACCAGGTCTGCAGGGGACGCCAGATCAGGCGCTCGGTCGAGAGTCGGGCCACGTCGTCACCCTAGGGCACGGCGACGCGGGTCCCGTCCCCGAAGCGCACCTCGCCGGCGGCCGCCTCGTCGAGGTCGAGCGACGGGAACGCCGCGCGGGCGGCGTCGTCGAGCGCGACGTGCTGCCACGACCGCTCGAGCTCCTCGAGCGTGCTGGCGACGTCGAGGTCGAAGCCCCCGACGCGGGTGCGGCGCAGCATCGTCAGGTGGCCGCCGACGCCCAGGGCCGCCCCGAGGTCGCGGGCCAGGGCGCGCACGTAGGTCCCGCTGCTGCACACCACGCGGGCGTCGACGTCGACCACCGCCAGACCGTCGACCTGGAGGTGCCGGACGTCGGTGACCTCGAACGTCGACACGGTGACGGGCCGGGCGGGGAGCTGCACGGCCTCCCCCGCGCGGACGCGCGCGTACGAGCGCCTCCCGTCGACCTTGATCGCCGACACGGCCGTCGGCACCTGCTCGATGTCGCCGGTGAGGGGGAGCACCGCGGCACGGATGGCGTCGTCCGTGACGCCGGAGGCGTCGGCCCGCTCCACCAGGTCGCCCTCGGCGTCGTCCGTGACCGTGGTCCAGCCGAGCCGCATCGTCGCGAGGTACTCCTTGTCGGCCAGCTGCAGGTGGCCGAGCAGACGGGTGGCCCGCCCGACACCGAGCAGCAGCACCCCCGTCGCCATCGGGTCGAGGGTGCCGGCGTGGCCGACCTTGCGGGTGCCGGCCAGGCGACGGGTGCGGGCGACGACGTCGTGCGACGTCCACCCGGCGGGCTTGTCGACCACGACGAGCCCGACGCGGGTCTCGCTCATGCCCGCTCGTCGTCCTCGTCGTCGTCCTCGGCCGCGCGCGGCTGCTTGTACGGGTCGGGGTCGCCCGCGTAGGTCTTGCCCTCGGCGGCCGCGGCGACGCGCTCGTCGCTCTCGCGCGCCTTGGCGAGCAGGTCCTCGATCTGGCGGGCCGACTCCGGGACCGCGTCGAGGAAGAACTCCAGCGACGGGGTGTGCCGGGTGCCGAGCTGCTTGCCGACCTCGGTGCGCAGCAGGCCGGTGGCGCTGCGCAACGCGGCCGCCGTGTCGGCGGCGGCGCGCTCGTCGCCCATGACGGTGTAGAAGACCGACGCGTTCTGGTGGTCGCCCGTGAGCCGCACGTCGGTGATCGTCACGAAGCCCAGGCGCGGGTCCTTGACCCGACGCTCGAGCATCTGGGCGATGATCACCTTGATGCGGTCGGCGAGCTGCTGGGTGCGCTGTCCGGCCATGGTTCCTCCTGCTGGGTCGCCGCCGCGGACCCAGGATCGCTCCCGGGTCCGCGGCGGACTGCTGACTCAGCTACGCGGCTTCTCGCGCAGCTCGAACATCTCGACGACGTCGTCGATCTTGATGTCGCCGTACCCCTTGAGGACGAGACCGCACTCGAAGCCCTCGCGGACCTCGGACACGTCGTCCTTCTCGCGGCGCAGGCT
>LUMS01000310.1_pt1 | contig 10609 bp, 10 predicted proteins | sample 729711 | NCBI WGS metagenome assembly LUMS01 (sample SAMN03860298, study PRJNA289734) | marine metagenome | biome: seawater column; feature: ocean; material: water; isolation source: Red Sea water column Station 192 - depth 25m | place: Saudi Arabia: Red Sea | collected 2011-10-15 | depth 25 m | reverse complement strand
TGCTCTACCTGAATACTGAATAACTGCAAAATGACCTTCTTTAATTGTTGAAATTTTTATATCTGGGTTATTTGGAAGAGGAGCATTATCTTTAGTAAATTTAGATGGTAAATAGAATTGCATATAATAACCCTCATCTTTTTCACCTTGAGTTACTGGAACTGTCATTTTAATTTCCTCAGATTTATTGTTTTGTCCTGAAATGTATCTAAAGAGTTTTCTAAAACTGTTATCGTCATTTTTATTAACAACTTCTACCACCAACCTATCTTTATAGTGTCTTATCTCATAAGTATCAGTTGAATGAACTACATTATATGGAGCTTCTTCATATGCCATTGATGAAGAATATTGGAAATTAAAAGATAAACAAATTAAAAAAAATATTATTATTTTTCTCATATTACTTACAAGTAATTTTTATTCATGAATAAGTTAATTCTTTTCATGCCCTCAACAATATCATCGGTACTTCTAGCGTAAGAAAATCTTATCGTTGAATTACCTCTTTTTTGATCAAAATCTAATCCAGGAGTTATGGCAACTCCAGCTTTATTTAAAACTTCCTTACAGAAATTGAGGCTATCATTGGAGTATTTAGAAATATCAACATAAATATAAAATGCACCATCAGGAGGAGAAAATTTTCCTAATCCAGCTTTAGGTAATTCTTCTAAAAGTATTTCTCTATTTTTTTTATAAACATTTACATTTTCATTTAATTCAATGTTAGCGTCCATTGCTGATAACGCTGTTAATTGGCTTACATGTGGTGGACATATAAATAAATTTTGTGATAATCTTTCTACTTGTCTTACATGATCTTCTGGAACAATCATCCAACCTATTCGCCAACCTGTCATTGAAAAATATTTAGAAAAAGAATTTATAACATAACATTTGTCTGTTATTTCTAACGCTGTTGTGGGATTATTTTCATATTGAATACCGTGGTATATTTCATCACTTATAAAGCTAACATTATTTTCATGTGCAGTGTTTATTAAATTTTTTAGAGTCTCCTTATCAACCATCGATCCAGTAGGATTTGCAGGAGATGCAACAAGAATACCGTTTAAATTATTTTTTTTTATATCTTCAGGTATTGGCTGAAATTTATTTTGTATTTCAGTTTGAATATCTACTGGAATTAAATCTTGAGATTTTAAAATTTGTCGGTAACTAGGATAGCCAGGTGCTGCTATACCCACTCTATCACCAATATTAAATAAAGATGTAAAAGATAAAATAAAAGCTCCAGATGAACCTACGGTTATTACAACTCTATTTGGATTTAAATCAATGTTGTACCAATCTCCGTATAACTGAGAGATACGTTCTCTCAAAGCAGGAAGTCCAAGAGTAACCGTATAGCCTAAGTTATTATTAGATATTTCTTTAGTGATAAATTTTTTTGCTAATTTTGGAGCTGGGGTACCTGGCTGCCCTACTTCCATATGTATAATATGTTTGCCATTTTTTTCAGCTATTCTAGCGGACTCCATTACATCCATTACAATAAACGGATCAACATTGCTTCTTTTTGAATTTTTCATTTTTAATTTGATTTTAAAAAAATTTACTTTAAGAATTTTGAATTTAGACGTTTTCTCTAATTTTTGACCTTTGTTTGTCACAAATGATTTCATTTTTTTTACTTCTCCCTCAGGCATTTTTCTTGAGTACTTCAGTGTATGTTTTTTCGAGCCTATAACAAAGATCGTTTTCATAATTTCTATATATTATAAAGTATCGATTGATCCAATAATATTCAAGTTTTTATCTGTCACAACAATTTCACCAGAAGATGTTCCAATATTTAAAATTGCCCCAATAACTACGTAGTGCGTAACAAATACAATATTATTTTTACTATCTATGCTATCTATAAATTCATAAAAATCTTTTATCTGTTTATCCTCATTAGCTGCAAATCTTATATCGTAGAATGAATTTAGAGCGTCAAATGTCTCAAAGTCATCAAAAGCATATTTTGCAGTATCTTTACATCTGCACCACTCACTAGAATAAATATTATCAATTTTAATCTCATTTTTTTTAAAAATTAATCCAATTTTTTTTGATTGCTGAATTCCTATTTCATTTAAATTTCTTTGAGTATAACAGTTTTGCAATTCAAAATTTTCTGGATCACCATTACCTGGGGCAAGTGCATGTCTTATAAATATAAATTTGTCTCCCTCTTTTAAAGATTCAATAACTTTGTCATTGGCAAATGAATAATTTAATTGAAACAATAAAACTGAAAAAATTAAAATTAATTTTTTCATCTTAAACAGATTGATCTTTAATTAGTTCCTTTATTTGAGGTATCATTATTTTTGGAGACCTCATTGATGGATAAATTTTTTTTACTCTTTCGTAGCTGCTTAAAGCTTTTTCATAGTTTTTTAATTTCATTTGCACTAAGCCTTGACCTGATAAAGCTCCAAAATGTCTTTTTTCTAATTTTAAAACTTCATCAATGTCGTCTTGTGACGCTTGATACTTACCCATCAAATAAAGAACTGTAGCTCGTTTATTCCACGCTTCAGCCCATTTTGGATCCAGTTCGATAACAGTTGTAAATATATTTTCAGCTTTTTGGTATTCTTGACTGTTCATAAATGATGTTCCTCTAGATAATAAACTGGTTAAGTTTTGATCTTTTGGATGAGTTGTCCAAATACTCCAAATTTTCATTTCAGTTTCCCTTGCTGAGATTTCACCATCTTCTAAAAGTTTTTCAAAAAGTTTATCTAATTGATTATTATCTGCTGAAAAGACTGGATTAAAAAATAAAGTTAAGACTATTAAGCTTTTTAAAATAATTTTCATTAATTCTTATTTTCCCCCAACAATCATACCTTCAACATGCATTGTTGGTGAATTGGTAGAATAATTAAATTCTAGATCGTCAGCTAGAGTTATATTTTGAAAAATATTATTTAAATTTCCAGCGATTGTTATTTCACTTACCGGATATGAAAATTCACCATTTTCAATCATTATACCACTTGCACCTACGGAATAATCTCCATTAATAATATTTGTGCCGTGACCGATAGTTTCTTTTATGTAAAGAAGTTTTTTTTCTGATTTTATCAACTCACTAAAAGTTTTAGATCCGTTTTCAAAATACAGATTTGTTGTACCGCTTGCTCTACCATTAGACTTTCTGTTTATTTTTTTTCCATTGTAAGTGTCAATCAAATAATCCTGAAGTATTCCATTTTTAATTAAATCTAAATTAATTATACCTATACCTTCACTGTCAAAATAACGTGATCCATTAGCTTTTTTGATATTACCACGATCATGAATATTTATTTCAGTGTTGAATACTTTTTGGTTTAATTTGTCTTTTAAAAAAGTAGTACCTTTTGCAATAGCACTTGATGAAATGGCGCTAGCAAAAATTGAAAGAAAGTTTTTTGATATTCTTTTGTCAAATATAAGGCTAATTTTTTCACTTTTAATCTTTTTTGGATTTAATTTTTTTACAGCATGATCCGCTGCGATAGATCCAAGCTCTTTTGGTTTTAAAATGTCATTATAAAATCTTTTGCTAGTATATTCATAATCTCTTTCCATACTTCCATTGCTTTTAGAAACAACTTCACAATAAGCTGTAAATTGAGAAGTTTTATATCCATCAGCAAATCCATTTGAATTAGCTAATAAAAAATTTGATTTATTTTCCCCAAATCCTGAACCATTGGTATTTACAATTTTATTATTTGAAAAAGCCTCATCTTCTGCCTCTTTTATATAATTAATTTTGTCTTCATTACTCAAATGAGTTTCATCGTATAAATCTAAATCTTTCAAACCGCTAAAATGAAGATCTTTATCTGGCAGTGAATTATATTCATCTTCGGGTGTTATCTTCATTGTTTCAATACATCTATCAACTAATTCATTTAAGTTACTCTCTTTAAGGTTTGATGATGCAATTGAGGACTTTTTTTTTCCTAAATATGTAGTAAGGACAACTCCAAGATTTTCTGATCTTTCAGAACCATCTAATTTTTTATTCCTAACATTAATATTTTCAGATACAGAACTCTGTACCAAAATACTTGCGTCAGTTGAGCCAAGTTTTTTTGATTTGCTAAGACAAATATCAGCAATTTTTTTTAGATAATCTTGATCTTTAATCATTGAGATTACAATTGAGTTCCACCAACTGTCATATTGTTTATCAACAAAGATGGTTGTCCAACACCAACCGGAACGCCTTGTCCTGCTTTTCCACAGGTACCAATTCCTGGGTCTAACATCATATCATTTCCAACCATTAAAATTTCTTTTAATGATGATGGTCCGTCACCTATTAAAGTTGCGCCTTTAATCGGAGCTCCTACTTTGCCATTAATTATTTCATATGCCTCTGTACAATTGAAAACAAATTTTCCTGATGTTATATCCACTTGACCACCACCAAAACTTACCGCAAATATACCCTTATCGACTGATTTAATCATTTCCTCTTGAGTGTTTGTGCCGCCTAACATGATTGTATTTCTCATCCTTGGCATTACGACATGTTTATAACTTTCTCTTCTTCCATTTCCTGTGGATTTTGTATTCATTAATCTGGCGTTTAATCTATCTTGCATAAAATTTTTTAGAATTCCGTCCTCTATTAAAACAGTTCTTTCGGTTGGAGTTCCTTCATCATCAATATTTAAACTACCTCTTCTATTATCTATTGTGCCATCATCTATTATTGTAACTCCTTTGCTTGCAACTTTTTTTCCTACTAAATCATGAAACGCAGAAGTTTTTTTTCTATTAAAGTCACCCTCTAAACCATGACCAACAGCTTCATGAATTAAAATAGCAGGCCAGCCTGGTCCGAGTACAACTTTCATCTCTCCAGCTGGTGAGGGTTTGCTTTCTATGTTTGTGTTTGCAATCCTAAAAGCTTCATCGCAAACTTTTTTCCAGTTATCGTTCTTTAAATATTCATCATAATCTTGTCTTCCACCAATTCCATAAACACCAGTTTCTTTTCTTCCATTTTTTTCAACCATCACTGACATGTTAATTCTTACCAATGGTCGATTATCTGATAATAGCTCTCCACCAGATCTAATAATTTCAATATTTTTCTTCTCAGCTAAAAGACTAGCTGTAACTTGCTTTACACTACTATCTTTAGATCTGGCATACTCATTCATATTATTAAGTAACTCTATTTTTGATTTCATTGATTTGCTTTCAATCGGATCAATGTCTTTATAAAGTTTTTGATTAGTTTTTTTTATTTCTGGGTTGTAAGTGCCACTATTGTTTTTTAAGGTTGATTTAAGATTATCACTTGAATTTTTTAACGATTTTTCTGAAATTTCATTTGAATGTGAGTAAGCCACGGTATCGCCTGTGACCGCTCTAAAACCATAGCCTAAATCAGAGGTATAGTTTGAACTTTTGATTTTATTATCATCTAAAACGATAGTTTCAGATTTTGTATCTTCGACGTAAAGTTCACCATCATCACAACTATTTAAAGTCTCTGAAACAATTTTATCAGCTTTTTCTAGAGATAATTCTGAGTTTTTTAGCAAAGAGGTCATAGATTATATTTAAGGGTGAATAATTTATAATCAAGAATGATATGCGCGATCATTGATCACATCAAAACACATAAATTAGCTAATTTTATCTAAAAAAAAATTGGTTAAATATTTTACAGTTGCTTTTGGGTTTTGTTCTGGAATGAAATGACCTGAATTTATTGCATGTCCTTCAATTTTTTTAGTTGTATATTTCTGCCAAATTTTTACTGGTTTGAACTGTCTACCAATTACACCCTTTTTTCCCCACAATACTTGAATAGGAATATTTAGTTTTTTCTTTCTGTCTTTTTTATCATGATCCAAGTCAATTGTTGCAGAAGCTCTATAATCTTCACATGAACCATGAATTCTTTTTGGTTGCTTAAAACATTTTAAATAACCTTCTTCAACTTTTCCAAATTTATGATTTCCAGACCATTTATCTAGGCAGTTTTTCATCCATTTTCTTGGATCACTCATAATCATTCTTTCAGGTAGCCATTTAGGTTGAATTAAAAAAAACCAATGAAAGTATGCTTTAGCAAAGTCTTTAGTTGTTAATTCATACATATCTAATGTGGGGCAAATATCTAAAACACTCAAAGCTAATATATTTTTTCTATGGTCCCTTGCTAATCTGTGAGCCACTCTTCCTCCTCTATCATGTCCAGCTACAAAGAATTTAGAATAACCTAATTTTACCATTATTTGTTTCATGTCACTTGCCATTTCTCTTTTGGAATAATTAAAATGATTTTTATCTGAGGGTGGAGCTAAACTATTACCATATCCCCTTAGGTCTGCAGCGATAACTGTAAATTTTTTCGATAATTCTAGAGCAGTCTTGTGCCACATTAAATGTGTTTGTGGATAACCATGAAGTAAAAGTAACGGTGGACCCTTACCTCCTACTCTACAGAAAATTTTACCTTTTCTAACTTTTATGTATTTTGACTTAAATCCTTTAAACATGCTTAATAATATGAATTTTTGAAAGTATAACTAATGAAAGCTTAGTATCAATATTAATAATATTTAATTTGAATTTACTTTGTGCACCTGTATAAATTCGGATTTGTGAGAATTGAAGAAGAATTAAAACTAGATTATTCAGACGTCCTTTTTAGACCTAAAAGAAGTACGCTACAAAGTCGTAAAGATGTAAATCTTCTAAGAACATACAGATTTAAATATAGTAAAAATGAGTGGTCGGGTATTCCTATAATGGCTGCAAATATGGATGGGGTCGGAGAGCTTGGAGTAGCTGAAAAATTATCCGAATATGGCATGATTACATGTTTAACTAAACAACATGATGTAAAAAAAATAAAACAATTTAAAAAAATTAAATCTATTTATAAAAATATAGCTATTAGCATTGGTACTAAAAAAGAAGATTTTGAAAATTTAAACAAAGTTTTAAGAGAGTTTGGATTTATAAAGTTCATTTGTATTGATGTTGCTAATGGTTATTCTGAATACTTTAGTAAATTTCTTAAATCTGTAAGAGATAAATATCCTACAAAAACTATTATAGCTGGAAATGTAGTTACTGCAGACATGACACAAGAACTTATTTTATCTGGTGCAGATATTGTAAAAGTTGGGATTGGTCCAGGAAGTGTTTGTACAACAAGAATTCAAACAGGAGTTGGCTACCCTCAATTAAGTGCTGTAATTGAATGTGCTGATGCAGCACATGGTTTAGGTGCTCATATAATTGCAGATGGTGGATGTACATGTCCTGGAGATGTTGCAAAAGGTTTTGGTGGTGGTGCGGATTTTGTAATGTTAGGTGGAATGTTTGCAGGTCACGACGAAGGTAAAGGGAAAATAGTTAAATCAAACGGCTCAAAATATATTGAATTTTATGGTTCAAGCTCTGAAACAGCAAATAAAAAGCATTATGGAGGATTATCAAATTACAGAAGTAGTGAAGGAAGAACTGTAAGAATTAAATATAGAGGAAAAATAAAAGATACAATTCAAGATATTCTAGGTGGCGTTAGAAGTAGTTGCACTTATGTGGGTGCTCCTTCATTAAAACAATTAAGTAAATGTACTACTTTTGTAAGAGTTGCAAAACAATTTAACGATACTTTCACAAAATAAAAATGAAAGAGTATAAAATTGCATCCATTGCAGGAGATGGAATTGGTAAAGAAGTAGTTCCAGAAGCTCAAAAAATTTTAAAAGAGGTTGCCAATCAACATCAATTCAAATTACAAATTGATGAATTTGATTTTTCATCGTGTGATTATTATGAAAAACACGGAAAAATGCTGCCTGATGATTGGAAGGATAAAATTGGTAGCCATGATGCTATATTTTTTGGCGCTGTTGGAATGCCAGATCGATACCCAGATCATGTTACTTTATGGGGATCACTACTTCAGTTTAGAAGAGAATTTGATCAATTTATAAATCTAAGACCAGTAAAATTATTTGAAGGTGTAAATGCCCCACTAGCTAACAAGAAACCCGGCGATATTGATATGATGATAGTTCGAGAAAATACAGAGGGAGAGTATTCTTCAGTTGGTGGAAAGATGTATCAAAACACTGAAAGAGAAATTGTAATTCAAGAAACTATTATGTCAAAACATGGGATAGACAGAGTACAAAAGTTTGCATTTGAATTAGCAAAAAAACGTAAAAGAAAAAAATTAACCAATGCTACAAAATCTAATGGTATATCAATAACTATGCCTTACTGGGATGAAAGATTTAATGAAAATAAGAAAAGCTATCCTGAAATTGAAACTGATCAATTTCATATTGATATATTAACTGCTAGATTTGTTTTAACTCCTGAATGGTTTGATGTTGTCGTGGCTTCAAACTTATTTGGAGATATTTTATCAGATCTAGGTCCAGCATGTACTGGAACTATAGGCATTGCACCGTCTGGAAATATTAACCCTACAAACAAATATCCATCATTATTTGAACCGGTGCATGGTTCAGCCCCAGATATAGCAGGAAAAGGTATTGCTAATCCCGTGGGACAAATATGGTCTGGTGCCATGATGTTGGATTACTTGGGAGAAAAAGAAGCTGCATCAAGAATAGTAAAATCAATCGAAAAGACTTTATTAGAAAAAAATAATAGAACAAAAGATTTAGATGGTGATAGCAACACCACAGAATGTGCTAGTAAAGTTCTAAGCAACTTGTAGATATTGAATTGCAAAAAAAATTGTGCCTATAGAGGCAAAAGTAGAAATAAATAGAGCTTTAATAATATTTTCAGGACTAACATTGTAAGCTGAACATAATACTACCGCAGTGTGTCCACAAGGTGCTACACTTACAAAAAATGCACCTGGTATTTTTTCAGGTAATCCAGCATCAAAAAAAATAAATGCTATAATTAATAAAATTAGAGGAGATATTACCAACTTTAAAATAGAGATGGTTGAAGTTAATTTATTAATAACTTTGTGAGTATAAAAAGAAAGAGTAATACCAATTGCAAACAAACCAACAGGAGAAACACAGGCCGCTAAAACAGATAGCACGTAATCAATCGGCGTATTATCAATTTTATAGTTAAATATAAAAAGCAAAAGTCCAATTAAAATTGAAAATATCATTGGATTAAAAGTCACATTCCTTAGAAAAAACAGTAATTTAATATTTTTTTTTGTAGTTAATTCTAAGAAAAAAGTAATCACAGATAGTAATATAACTCCATCCATTAATATTATACTGGTAACTTGCGTTATAACTTCTGTTCCAAAATAAATTTTTGTAATTGGTAATAATAAAGTTACGTGGTTAGACAAGGAAACCATAAGTGACCATATAATTGACTCAGGTATGGGTCTTTTAAAAAGTTTACTTGTTACAAAAAAAGTAAGTAAACCTAGACTAGCTTGCATTAAAAAATATGAAATTATTTGCTTAATGTCTACCTGGGCAATTTCACTCTGTGCAACAAATTTTATAATTAGTGCAGGTACTGCAACGTAGAATAAAAATAAGTTTAAAACTTTTGCATGGCTTAGATCAAATATTTTCAGTCTTCCAAATATAAATCCAAGCAAAGTTATAAAAATAAAAGGTGTTAACCCAAGAAAGATGGAATACATTTGATTATAATATTGTTATTCTGTGAAGAATTCTATTTCCTTTAAAAGGAGTAGCTTGATGAAGCATTGCTCTATTATCCCAAATAGCAAGCTGGTCTTTTTCCCATTCTAAAGCATATTGAAATTTTTTTTTAGTCTGGTGACTGAATAAAAAATTCTTTAATTTGTTTTTTTGTTTAGTCATATTTGTGTTAAATTTTATAAAGTGTCCAGGGCTACAGTATATAGTTTTTTTATTATTAATAGTTTTAATAATCTTGTGACTAGCAATTAATTCTTTTGAAATTTTTCCCTTTTCTTTCTCTCTTTCAACTGTAGTAATTGATATAGGTCCATGTGATGAGTAAATGCCTTTTAATTTATTAAGTCTAATTTTCTGATTATTAGTCAGTTTTTCATATGCTAAATACTGTGAAGAAAACTCAGTATTTGCAACACCTTTTTTTGGTACCAATTTTGATAGCAACATTGTGTATCTTGGCGGTTTTTTTGTATATGAAGAGTCTGTATGAAATTGTTCACCAAAGCTTGGTCCCTTGTCTGAGGATTTTCTTTGTACAACAGTAATTTGTGGGTATTTTTTATTTAATCCCCTCAACCTTGGATAGTTCGCAGGTTTCCCAAATTTTTGTGCAAAATTTAGATAAGCTTTAGAATTAAGCTTTTGTTTTGGAAAATAAATCATACCATATTTATCAAGTGTAGATTTTATTTGTTTCAATTCATTTTTATTAATTTTATTAAGATTACAAATAATCTCTGCTGCCTTATTTTTTTTGGGAATAATTTTAAACATTAGGCATTTTTAATATTTTTTTGATTAAGTGGCTTTTGAATTAATGAAACAGGATATTTTTTCTTTTCTATTTCAATAGACAAATTTTTATCAATTAAATTTTCAATTGTATTTCCAGAATTTACATAACCAAAAGATATATTTTTTTCAAAATT
>LUMS01000338.1_pt1 | contig 10610 bp, 13 predicted proteins | sample 729711 | NCBI WGS metagenome assembly LUMS01 (sample SAMN03860298, study PRJNA289734) | marine metagenome | biome: seawater column; feature: ocean; material: water; isolation source: Red Sea water column Station 192 - depth 25m | place: Saudi Arabia: Red Sea | collected 2011-10-15 | depth 25 m | reverse complement strand
GGGTATCACCTTCCGTATCAATTAGTGATATAACTTCTCCAGGCACAGTTGTTGTGACTGACCCAACTGAACCAGAGTTGAATGCGTTCATACTAGAAGAGGAAAGTGATGAAGAAAGAAAAACAGCAATCAACGCAGATGGCACAGATGCTGGAACATTTACACAACCAGACCCACAAGAAACTGGTGGTTCAAGTATTAATAACTCTAGTCATCCAGATAACATAAACAGAAAAGCAAACGTCACAAAACCCTATGCACTTACAGGTGCAAACTGTGATAGGGATACAATCGGTTCTGTATCTGCATCACAAGAGTCTGGGCCAGGTGGTTCAAGAGCACTAGGTAAAAGTTTGACTGATGGGTTTGCATATGGAACTTATCAAATATAGACAAGGGTGGCAAGCATTATCTGATGGGCCGAGTGGCGATCTTTTAAGAAAATCAGAACATCACTTTATTAAGAAGTGGAAATATCAACCATCAATTGATAATATAAATGCAGACCCTAAACTTGATGGACTTGACGTATGTGATACTACAAGATTTACAAATGCACTTTCAGATGTCATTTGGAGCACTGGAGTTCAACATGGAGAGGGTGCAGTTGCAAACATTGTAAAACGTGCGATAGATAGAACTGGAAAGACTGCATCAACAGTTGGAGAAAAGGAGTTAATAGAGGCAATATATGATGAGAGATTTACTAGACCTTTCTTAGATGAAAATGGAAACACAGTTGAGTTAGATGCGTTTGATAGGAATGGTAGGTTTGTTGGTAAAGTAACTAAACTACACTACTTTAGAAGTAGTAAGGCAATCACTCAATATAATATAAGAAATAAAAGATATGTGGATGAAAAACTATCTGCAACAACACTATATGATACACAAGCACCAGACTTATTAAATATACAGAGGTCTGGAGTCCAGTAGTTTGTTATAAATAATATAAACTTAGGAGTCTATAATGGCAGTGTATGATGCACAACTGAATAATGACGCAAGAGCGACACGACAGTATACAGACTTAGATTTATTTTTCGGAAGAAAAACATCTGACAACGATGTAAGAAAAGTCACAGACGCACAAGCAGTCAAAAGATCTATTCGTAATCTTGTGCAACTCAATACATACGAAAAACCTTTTCACCCAGAGATATCTGGTGGTGTGAGAGAGTTATTGTTTGAACCCATGTCTCCGATAATCGCAGTTGTGATCGCAAGAAAGATAGAAGATGTGATTACAAACTTTGAACCTAGAGCTCGTCTGGTTTCAGTTCGTTCAATACCAGACTTAGATCGTAATGCATATGAAGTGTCAGTAGAGTTTTATATTGTGAACGCTCCAACAGAACTTGTAGACTTATCCATCATGTTAGAAAGATTACGATAATGGCAGTAAACGAAAGAAGAATAAATGTAAGTGAACTAGACTTTGATGATATAAAACAAAATCTAAAAACAAACTTAAATAGCTCGGATAAATTATGAATACTTCGTACAAAAGTCTCACAAAAAAATAAAGAATTGTTTTTGTCGCTAAAGCAGCCAAAAGTGTTGAGACAGCTGATGGAGCATAACTATATGCAGGTGGTAACCAAATATGGACAGGAAAAATTGCAGCCTTTACCATAAGACCTATAAGCATGAATGACATACCTGCGAAGATAGCTAACTGACCATCGGAATATTGGGCCAGTTGAATTACAAGATCATTCATGTTCAACGTACCTGTCATAGCGTAGGCAAAGCCAACCCCAATTACATAAAATGTAGCCCCGATCGCCCCGATAATTAGATAATTAAAAGCTGCGAGTAATGCTTTTCTATTTTGTCCTGCACCTAAGGCAATTAAAGAAATAGAGGCTAATGCAGATATTTCTAAAAAGACAAATAAATTGAAAATATCATTAGTTAAAATAATCCCGTTCAGGCTTCCAACTGCCAATAACCACAAAGAATAGGCCTTTCCAGAGTCCCTATAGTCAATTTCATTCAAGAAGATTTTTCTTGAGTAAAATGTTGATACCAAAACAAAAATTGAAAATAACAATTGAAGTCCAATATTCACCAAGTGATGAATGAAATTATCCAGGGCCATATTTTTGACGGCATAAATGCAATAATTGCAGAAATAAGTAGAGGTAAAACTACAACCAATGCAGGAGCATCGTCTAAAAATATATCAAACATTTATTTATCTGACTTTAGCTCCAAAGACTCTATTTCTTTTTCTTCAATTGTTTCGTAGTTCTTGTAAATTTGTAATACTAAAGCTAATCCAAGCGCTGAAGTAGCCACTCCAACGACGATAGCGGTCAGTATTAAGACGTGTGGCAATGGATTTGAATAGGCATTTGCCATTTTTGTTAATATAGGGGCGGTTCCATCTAAAACTTTTGCGAGTGATACAAAAAATACAAAAACTGCAGTTTGAAAAATTGCTAAGCCAACTACTTTTTTTAAATAGTTTTGCCTTGTGATGATTATAAATAATCCACCAACCATAAGTAAAATAAAGGCAAAATGGTTCCAAAAATAAATAAAATTACTCATTAATTTCCCCAAAGGAAGCAAAAGAGTGATACAAAGCAATCATTACAGTTGCAACTGTAATGCCTACTCCTAGCTCAACTAATATAATACCAATATGTTGACCAGTTGATGGGTCTGATGACAAAACATTGTAATCTAAATACATCCCATCAAGAAATATTGAAACTATTCCGACACCTGCATATAACAAAACACCTATGCACATTAAATATCGATTGATCATTATTGGAACTAAAGTTTCTCCTTTTGAAAGCCCAAATATCATTGAATACAATATAAATGCTGCCGCTACTATTACCCCAGCCTGAAATCCACCGCCTGGTCCATAGTCACCATGAAATTGAACGTAAAGCCCAAATATAATAATCGGTGCAAAAAGAATTTTGCTAACAACGCTTAATACTGGACTAGATGAAATTTTATCTCTCATTTTTTTTATTTTTTTTAAAATTAGTTTTACGATTAAGAGTGTTGCTAGTTAATAAAGCAATGACACCTAAGCCTGCGGTAAATATTACTATTGTTTCTCCCAAAGTATCAAAACCTCTATAACTTGCTAAAATATTAGTAACAACATTAGGTATATGAAAAAAATCTTTACTTTCCTTTAAGTACTCTGGAACTACATGAAGATGTATTGGTGCATTAGGATCTCCTAATAAAGGGAGGTTTGCAATTATAATAATCAATATAAGTGATATCGCTACTGCAAGAATAATGCTCGGAAATAAGTTTATTAATTTATTTTTTTTTCCTTCTGGTAATTTCGCAGCAGCCATTACCATTAAAATTGTTGATATACCAGAACCAACTGCAGCTTCAGTAAATGCTACATCAACCGCATCTAAATTCACATATATAGCTGAGCATAACAAAGTAAAAGCGCCTGTGAGAGCAACAACACTTATTAATGACGTGGTTTTAAAAATAAAAAAGGTTGTTACCAATAGAAGCGAAATTAAGAAAAAGTTAATTAATAAAAAGTTCATTTTTTATTTTTTCCCTTTGGCTTATACCCCGACTCATGTGCAAATAGAGCTATTGCATGGCCTGTTACAGGGCTAGTAAATATTAAAAATAACGGTATTAATAAAAGTTTAAGACTTAATAAACTAAAACCAGAATAAACTATCAAAGCTAAGACTATAAAACCTGATCCTAGAGTATCAATTAAACCAGCAGCATGAATTCGACTAAATACATCGGGTAACTTTATAAGGCCTAGACTTCCAGATAAAATGAAGAAGCAGCCAATAGCTAATAAGACTAAAGAAATTAACTCGATATAATTATACGACATTACTTTTTTTTCTTTTTATTTTGTAATACCTAAGTATTGCAATGGTGCCTAAAAAATTCAAAAGTATATACATCAAAGAAATATCGACAAAATCAGGTCTATCAAATGCAAAACCATGAACACTGATACCTATGGCTATAATAGTTCCAATGCTTGATATAGATAATATTCTATCAAAAGGAGTTGGTCCTTTGATTGCTCGAACTAAACATAATGCTACAGAGACACCCAGAACAATTAATGTTGCAAAAAAAATCATTTATCTAAATCCGTAATTACTTTGTTCATATCATCTGTTTGCAAGTCTTCGGATAATTTCTTACTTAATGCGTGAACTAGAAATGTTTTTTTATCTACTTCTATTGTTACTGTACCCGGAGTAAGAGTTATAGCGTTTGCATAGTTTGCAATACCTGTTCTATTCTTCTGAGAAGCTTTAACACTTATTAGTTGTGGAGAGTATTTACCATTCCATATTAAAGCTGTTGTCGTAATTCCAGATTTAAAAATTTCTTTAAATAACCAAATCCAATAAAATGGTAATCTAAGAATAATTTTTAAAGGAAGAGAGTCTTCCTCGAGAGCTTTAGCTCTATAAGACATCCAAAAAACAAAAAGAACACTGACTAGTCCAAAAAAAAGTAAAAGCGATTTAAGGTAACCAGATAAAATAAACCAGAATACAAAAAGTATTATGAAATAAGTTATAAATGATAAGGTCTTAAGTGAATCTTTATTAAGTTTAGCCACTAAAAGCTATTATGAGAATAAATCACCCTCTGTAAATACTGCAGTATTCATGTCTTTAACAAATAATTTACCTTGGTCTGATTTAAATCTTGATACCTCAATAAATCCACCTTTAACTGCGATTCTGACGTTTTCAGCATTAATTGATATGATTTGACCTGGAAAATGCTCAGCACTTTGCTCGTCAATAAACTTAGTGTCATAAAAGACATACTCATCACCCATGAATTCAGCCCAAGCACCAGGCTGAGGGTTGCAACCCCTTATTAAATTATAAATTTCGTTTCCGGGTTTTTTCCAATCAATTCTTGCATCACTTTTTTTACACCAAGACTCATATGTTGCTTTAGAGTCATCTTGAGGTGTCTTTGGTGCATTACCAGACTCAATTAAATTTGCAGCTTCAACACAAGCTTCAAGACCTAATGGAAATATCTTTTTAAAGTAAACATCTCCTAAAGTATCATCAGGACCAATATCAACTTCTTTTTGAAGTAATATTTCACCCTCATCTAGCCCATCATTTGGATAAAAAATTGAAAGACCTGTTTTTGTGGAGCCACCAATTATAGGCCAGTTTATTGAACTTGGTCCTCTATGGAGTGGAAGTAGTGAGGGGTGAAAACAAATAGATCCATGAGTGGGAATATCTCTCGCTCCTTCAGGCACAAAAATTATTACATAAGCCATGACACATAAATCCGCACCATGAGACTTAATTTGGTCTAGTACCTCTTGGTCTTTAAAATTTGAGGGTTGGTAAACAGGCAAACTAACACTTTGAGCGTATTCTTTAACAGGATCGACTGGTTTACCCTCTTTGTCAGGTGCACAATATACCGCTACTACTTCATGGTCTGTTTCTGTATGAAATTTTTCTAAAGCACTTTTTCCAAATGCCTGTTGCCCCATTAAAATTATTTTCATTATTGCTCCTTAAATTAAAATATATCTTATACTGCTCCGGCCTCTCTTACAGCTTTAATTTCATCGTCACTCATCTGACAAAATTCTTTTAATATCTCATCAGTATGCTCTCCGAGAAGTGGAGATCTTTCAACTTTTGCTGGGGAGTCAGATAACTTAATTGGATTACCAACAGTCAAATATTTCCCTCGTTCAGGGTGATCGACTTCGACTATAGTATTAGTGTCTCTCAGGCCTTGATCTTCAGCTAATTCTTTTAGAGATAATATTGGACCAACTGGTATATCTAAAGGGTTACATATATCCATAACCTCAAATTTAGTCTTGGTCATTGTCCATGACTCAATTGTATCAAATATTTCGTTTAACCTTGGTAGTCTTTTAGCAGGAGTTGAGTAATTTTCATCCTCTTTCCATTCGGGTTTACCAATAACATCACATACTTTTTCCCAAACAGCCGCCTGGGTAATAAAATATGTATATGCATTAGGATCCTTTTCCCAACCTTTACATTTTAGAATTCTTCCTGGCTGACCACCACCTGAGTCGTTACCTGCGCGAGGCGTAGAGTCACCAAAAGGAATGTCTTCTCCAAATTGAGAGTATTCTTTTAATGGCCCTCTTGAAAGTCTTTGTTGGTCACGAAGTTTAACTCTGCAAAGATTTAAAACTCCATCTTGCATTGCGGCAGATACTCTTTGTCCCTTTCCTGACTTTTCTCTATGGAATAAAGCAGTAACTATACCCAATGCTAAATGTAGTCCTGTTCCACTATCTCCTATTTGTGCACCGGTGACTAAAGGAACTTCTCCAAGCATACCTGTAGTTGAAGCAGATCCACCTGCGCACTGAGCAACATTCTCATAAACTTTACAATCTTCATATTTGCCAGGACCAAAACCTTTAACAGACGCATAAATCATTCTTGGATTTATTTCTTGAATTTTTTCCCATGAAAAGCCCATTCTATCTAAAGCACCAGGAGCAAAATTTTCTACCATGACATCACACTCTTGGATTAACTTAGTAAATATTTTTGAACCCTCTGGTTTCTTTGGGTTTAATGTTATGCTTCTTTTATTTGAGTTTAGCATTGTAAAGTACAAACTGTCTGCATCAGGAACGTCTCTTAGCTGACCTCTTGTAGCATCACCCACTCCTGGTCTTTCAACTTTTACGACATCTGCACCAAACCAAGCTAGTAATTGTGTGCAAGTTGGTCCGGACTGGACGTGTGTCATGTCTAATATTTTGACACCTTTTAAAGCTTCCATAGTTTCCTCCTAAAGTTTATTTGTACATAGTCTGGTTTTTTGTACCAGGAGCAAATTCTTCTTTATCCACCCAAATATTTACGATTGCAGGTATACCTGACTTTACGGCTTCTCTAGCTCTTTGAAGGGCAGGTTGGATTTCTTTTGCTTCTCTAACAGCTTCGCCATGACCACCAAAGATTTTTGCAAACTCATCAAAGTTAACATCACCCAAGATGTTTCCAACATTTCCTTTATCTTCACCATACTTCATAATTTGACCAAATCTGATCTGGTTTTGAGCAGAGTTATTACCAATAACTGTTAAAACAGGTGCTTTGTGTCTGACAAAAGCCTCGAAGTCCATTCCGGTCATCGAAAAAGCACCATCACCACAATATAAAAGAATTTCTTTTTCAGGTGCAGCTAATTTGGCTGCAAGCGCGTATGGTACTCCGACACCTAAAGTTCCAAGGGGCCCTGGGTCCATCCAAGCACCAGGCATTCTAGGTTGAACTGCTTGAGCACTTATGGTTACAACGTCTCCTCCATCACCTATGTATATAGTATCATCATTTAAAAACTGGTTGAGTTCCCAAGCTACTCTATAAGGACTAATAGGAGATTTATCTGTTGTAAATGTAGGCATCAATTTTTCTAAAGCTGCCTCTTCTCCAGATCGAAGTTCATTAAACCAATCTGATCGATCTTTTTTTGTTCCTGCTTCAGAGATAGCCTTTAGAGTTGTTCCTATATGTCCAACTAAACCAAGTGATATATCTCTATTTTTTCCAACAGTTCTATAGTCCATATCAATTTGAATAACAGTTGCGTTAGGATTTAATCTTTTACCGTAACCCATTCTAAAATCAAAAGGTGTTCCAACAATTATAATACAATCTGACTTGGTAAAGGCATTTCTTCTTGTTCTGTGAAAGTGATGTGGGTCTCCAGGAGGCATTGAACCTCTTGCAGCACCATTTAAATAAGCAGGGATATTCATATTTTTAACAAAGTCGATTGCATCTTTCGTAGATTGGCAAGTCCAAACCTGTTGACCTAAAAGTATGCATGGTCTCTCTGCATTTGAAATTATGTCTGCAGCTTTTTGTACATCTACTGGGTCTGCTAATGTTTTTGATGAAGCACTATATTTTCCAGCTTCTGGTAAGACGGCTTTGCTCATTGGAATTGAAGAGTCAAGTATGTCTCTTGGAATTTCTAAAAATGATGGACCAAAAGATCCATTTCTAGTTTCCCTAAAAGCCATTGATACCATGTCTGCACATCTCTCGGTTGACATTACAGTTGCTGCAAATTTTGTAATTGGTTGCATCATGTCTACGTGAGGTAAATCTTGTAAAGATCCCATTTTATGTTGTGTGAGTGAACTTTGTCCTCCTATTAAAAGCATTGGGATTTCAGCTCTAAAAGCATTTGCTACTCCTGTTAATGCATGTGTCGTGCCTGGTCCAGCGGTTACAACTGCACACCCAGGTTTACCTGTCATTCTTGCATAACCATCAGCTGCATGAGAGGCAACTTCTTCATGACGTACGTCAATAATTTTAATTCCTTCGTTTAGACATCCATTGTAAATATCAATAATGTGTCCCCCACATAAAGTGTAAATAACCTCAACTCCCTCTGCTTTAAGGGCTTTAGCAACCAGCTCCCCGCCAGTTATCATTTGTTCGTTAGATCCTGTAGACATTTTTAACCTCTCCCTGGTGGTATAATGTATACCAGATTTAGAGGTCTTGCAAAGAATTTTGCCTTATGAATTAATGCTTTCTTGTATCTTATCAACTAAAGTAAGTGCGTGATTTTTAAGAAGTTTTTCTGCTTTTGATCCCTGGCCTGCGACAAGAGATCTAACAATGTCATTGTGTTCATCAATAGATTTTACAGCTCTATGTGACTCTATTACAAATTTTTTCCTCAAGTATTGTAAATGAATTAACTGTGACTCTAAAATTTCTCCCATTAATTTTACTTTAGTTAATTTCATAATTTGATTATGAAATTTAATATTATCATTTGAGTAGTTATCAAGTTCAGACAAAACGTTCTCTTTTGAGTAATGACAATACTTATTTAAACTTTCAATCTCATCTTTAGTTGAATTAGCAATAATTAAATGAGCTGCATAACCCTCTAGACCTGCCCATACAGTTACAATATCAATCAATTCTTTTTTTGATTTTCTGTGCACAAATACGCCTCTTCTTGGAACTGTTTTAACAATTCCCTCTTGCTCTAATTTAGCAACAGCTTCTCGAATAGGTGTCCTACTAACTCCTAGCTTTTCAGATAATTGCCTCTCATCTAGATGAAAATCACTTTGTTTTAAATATATATTAAGTGACAAAATATATTTTTTTAGTGAATCGTATACCTTACCTTTTAGGTTTACCGGTCCTATTTTTTGGATCATTTATGTAGTCTGTGCTTTTTTAAAAAATTTTCTGTAGAGAGGGCCAAATGCTGGCATAATTAAAAGTACAATTGCAATATACATTATGATTGCAGCAATAGGTTTTTCTGCCATATCAAAAAATATTCCCATACTACCATCAGATAAAATTAGAGACTGTCTTAAAGCTTTTTCAGCTAATGGACCAAGAACAATAGATAAAACGGCTGGTGCCACAGGGTAATCTAATTTTCTCAAAATATATCCAGCAAAACCGAATAGCAACATTAACCATACGTCGTGAAGACTTTGTGTAGGTGCATAACCGCCTGTTACACAAAGAACAAAAATAACCGGGGCCAAGATGGCAAATGGTATCCTTAATACCATTAAAAAAGCTGGAATTAACGCAATATTTAAAACCAGTGTAAAGAAGTTAGCGATGTAAAGACTACCAATTAAGCCCCAAACAAACTCGGGCTCTTGAGTAAATAAAAGAGGACCTGGTGTAAGTCCCCATAAAATCATGCCACCAAGTAAAATAGCAGTTGTAGGTGATCCTGGAATACCTAATGTTAACATAGGGAGCATACTTCCAGTACTAGCAGAATTATTTGCACATTCCGGAGCAACAACTCCAGCAGGAACACCTGAACCAAATTCTTTTGAATTTTTTGATAATTGTTTTGTAATTCCATATGACATAAGTGATGCCGGTGTGGCACCTGCCGCAGGGAGAATTCCCACAAAGAAACCTAGAAATGAACCAATGTTCATTGCCATTATAGTTTTTTTAAGAGCACCAAATGCTCTTCCAACTTCCTTCATGTTGACTGATAATTTTGACATTTGAACTTTACCTTTTGTTTCTTCAAGGGTCCAAAGCATCTCTCCAATTCCATAAATTCCGATAGCAAGTACAAGGAAATTAATTCCATGAAGAAATCCAGGGATATTAAAGAAAATTAATCTTGGCTTTCCTGTAATTAGATCTAAGCCTATAGTTGATAAAGCTAATCCAATTAATATAGAAAAAATAGTTTTTGGAACGTCATCTCCACCTAAGCCTACAAATGTTGCAAAGGCCATTACCATTAATGCAAAGGTTTCAGGCGCATTAAATCTTAGTGCTACCTCAGCCAGAGGTGGTGCAAATAAAGTAAATAAAATAACGGATACAGTTCCACCAACGAAGGAACCTACTGCTGCTGCAGTTAAAGCTGTCATAGCTTCTCCCTTAACAGCTAAGGGTCTTCCATCAAAAACTGTAGCTACTGCAGTAGAAGCTCCAGGTATGCCTAGCATAACGGAACTTATGGCACCTCCATACATATCGCCGTAATAGACAGCTGCTAAAAATATTATTGCTGCAGTGGGTGGTATAATAAATGTAATTGGAATAAGT
>LUMS01000292.1_pt1 | contig 10624 bp, 10 predicted proteins | sample 729711 | NCBI WGS metagenome assembly LUMS01 (sample SAMN03860298, study PRJNA289734) | marine metagenome | biome: seawater column; feature: ocean; material: water; isolation source: Red Sea water column Station 192 - depth 25m | place: Saudi Arabia: Red Sea | collected 2011-10-15 | depth 25 m | reverse complement strand
TCTGTTGTAGTTACCCAGTACCCATCCGAACTTTTAAAAATACTTGTAATTGTTCCACCAAAAGGCCCATTTACTTGATTCCATTTAGTAGAACTTAAAGGTGGATCTGGTAAGTCTGGTAATTCTGGAGGTATAAATTCTGTAATATCCATATCATCATTTTCTTCTTCATCACCATCTTCCTCCTCATCAACATCTTCCTCCTCATAATCTACATTTTCTTCATCAGAAGATATCTCAACTAATGCAGGACCAGAGGAATCATCGCTTGAACATGCGGAAAGAATTAATAGAAAAAAAATAAATACGATTAATTTTTTAGTATTTTCTATCATTAATTACGATGTTAGCTTGAAAAAATATGCGCTGCCTGTATATTTCATCCAACACTAAGCACAAATAAAGCCTGAAGTGTTAGTGCAACAGTTATAAATAAAAATATGTATTGTGTTTTATCACTTTGTTGATGACCAAAAAGCTTCACCGCTAGATCATGAGCTAAAACAACACTAAGCATATGGCCTAAAAGGGTAACACCTACTTGAACACTCCAAATAACTATAGGTTCTACAAAGTAGTTAATAGATGGTTCTTGAGCATTAAATAAATTTAAACCAGTCCCAATGGGATCGTTCAATCGAAAAAAGAAAGTTTGAGATTCAAATAGTAACAAAGTTAAATAATGTGTTACGTGATATGCAAAAGCAATAGGTAACATTGTATGTCCAAACAGATTTGATACCTTGTTGAGCTCAAGATCAGACCCTCCAATCTTTATTGCAAAGAAACATGCAAAACGATAAAACAGAATTGTTGCTAGATTCATTAGAAAGAACATCATTGTTGAGAATCCCATATCATTTATTCTTGGTCCGAATTGTTCATACCAGAAAGTGGTTTCTCTCAAACCATCGTAAGTTACGGTACCAATCATTAAAAGTACAAAATACTCAATACCCCTAAGCCTTGCAAGATTTCCAATGTTATCAAGCAATGATCGAAAGTAAGGTCTCGAGTTGAATAGTTTCAACTTACTGTACAAATAATGAAGTAATAGTAATGGATCAACTTCAATTAATGATTTTTTTAAAAAATACCTTAATAAATTTACGCTAATAAAAAGCAATATAAAGACAACCCCAATATTGAGAGGGTTTCCAGGTTTTCTCCACACCAGCTCAAACCAGGTTAGCCCAATAAACAAAACGCAAGCAAAATATACTGATTGAGGTTTATTTGAGGAAACAGTAAAGAGATTTAAAGGATTAAATTTTGCATATATATCTCCAAACAACAGACCATATATCTCCAAACAACAGACCAAGAACCGGAACACCAATCCACAAAAACACCCATAACATGAGTGGAGCGATTGATGTTTTGGCTGACTCATTACTAATTGCACCTGGAGCTACAAGCAAAAATAATATTAAAAATCCAAATAACTTCCCAAATAAACTTTGTTTATCGTTAAATATTTCCTCACGCTGGACAATGATTGATTCTTTCCATGAAACCTTTAAATAAACAAAAGTAATTAATACAACTAAAGCTGAAGCATTTAAAATTATGTCGAATGGTATTGGCAAATCACCGACATTTACAACACCATGTCCAATATTTACAGGGATAATATAATCCATCTACTGTTTACAATAAACAGATAATTTTATAAAATTGGAAATAGCAGGGAAATTATTATGTGTGTTATTTGTAACCTAACTACTCAAGGATATGAAACAGCTTATTTAGCTGTTGAAACTGAGGCGTCAGAAAGCATGATTTTACCAGTAGTTAATAGGTTACTAGATTACCACTCTTTTATAGCTATAGACTCTATGTTGATTCAAGCTTCGTTAGTTGGAATTATTCTTTAAATTTTCAAATACAATTTTTACAAAGATCAGTACATTTTCCAAATAGTTCAAGTCTGTGATCTTCAATTATAAAATTAAACTTTTTTTCAATTCTTTTTATTTCTTTTGATAATGTGCTTTCAAAATTTTCACCCATTTTAATATCTATTATTTCTCCACAGTCACTACAAAATAAGTGATGATGATGAGAATCTTCCTCTAAAAGAAGTTCTACAACGGTTGCGTTATTAGGATCTGTAAACTCATTTAGTATGTTTATATTCTTTAAATCATTTAATACACGGTAAAGAGTTGATTTTGCGACCTTGTTTTTTAGTTTTGATTGAAGTTCATCAATTGTAAGAGGGTTTTTATTATCTAACAAAGCCTCAAGAACAAGAATTCTTGGGTTAGTTATCGAGACTTTATGTTCTGATAAAATTTTTTTTGAGTCTTTCATAATTATTTAATTATAACGAAAAATTAGAAAATAAAAAATGAGAATAATTCTCATTTATTGTTGACAAATATATAATTGAGACTTAATCTCAAATATTGTAAAAATTAAAAAGGAGAATTTTGAAACAAAACAAATTTTTTAAATTTAGTGTAGTTGCTCTTTCAATTGTGCTTATTGCATGTTCTGGAGGTACCGAAGCAGGATGTCCAGAAACAGATGGAAGAAGTTTAAATGTCGTAGTCACCACCCCTATGATGGGTGAATTTGTTAGTCAAGTGGCTGGAGACAATGTAAACCTTACAATTTTAATGCCGCCTGAAGCGGATCCACATACGTACGAACCTGCTCCACAGGATGCAGGATTAATTGCAGATGCCGACCTAGTTTTTTATACAGGTTTAAAATATGAACCTGCGGCCGTGGTAAAACTGCTAGAAAACTCAGCCTGTAGTCAAGAGATACTCGCTGAAATTGGCGATAATGTTTTTCCAATAGAATTTAAAGAAGGTGGGCATGATGATCATGATGATCATGGCGATGAAGAAGGTCATGGTGATGAAGAAGGTCATGATGATGAAGAAGGTCATGATGATGAAGAAGGTGGGCATGAAGGCCACGATCATGGTGCATTCGACCCTCACTTCTGGTTTGATCCAGGTAGAGTTATATACGCTGTTGAATATATTGAATCAAAATTAAGTGAATTTGATCCAGATAATCAATCTAGCTACGAAGCTTTATCATCAGATTACAAGAGTGAATTGAGTGATTTAACAGGTCAGGTATCTGGTCTAATATCAACAGTTCCTTCACAAAATAGAAAATTAATCACAACACATGAATCTTTAGGGTATCTAGAGGCAAAATTTGGATTAGAGGTTTTATCAACCATTATTCCTGACTTGGATTCTTCAAATGAAATATCACCATCTCAATTAGTTGATGTTATTGATGTTATTGAAGATAACAATGTAAAGGTCATTTTTATTGAATCCGAAGCACCGTCAGTTTATGCTGAAACAATTGTTGCAGAGACTGGTATTAAAGCTGTTGAGGGATTATGGGTTGAAACTTTGAAAGAAGGCCAATCTTATCCTGACTTTTTAATCAGTGCTGTCGAATTAATTGTGGAGAATCTCAGTAATACTGATTAAGTTGGTTGTAGATAACTTTCAATAGCTAAACAGAAAGGTATCACAATGGACAACACAATTGAAGATAATTTTGAAAACACAGCAATCATTGTTTCCGATGGTTGCTGTGTTCAATTAGGGAACTTACAAGTATTAGACGACGTTACTTTTTCTATAAATAAAGGAAAAAAAGTAGCCGTAGTTGGTCCAAATGGCGGAGGAAAGTCAACATTATTCAACGCCATCGCTGGATTAATACCAATCGTTGACGGCAGTTTGAAAATAAAAGGAATGAGTCCGGAAGATGCAAGAGGAACGATAAGTTATGTTCCACAAAAAGATTTAATTAATAAAAACTTTCCACTTTCTGTAAAACAAGTTGTTGAAATGGGCTTAATTGATAGAAAATCTTTAAACCTTTTTTCAAGAAAAAAAATCAATATAAAAATCAAACAAGCATTAGAAAATGTAGGTCTCCAAGATAAAATCGATGAAAATATTAACAATTTATCTGGAGGTCAGTTTCAAAGAGTATTAATTGCAAGAGGGTTAGCTCAAAATGCAGATATTTTATTATTAGATGAGGCATTCAGCGCAGTAGATGTTGGAGCACAAGAAGACATCATGAATCTGATAAGTGATATAAATCTTGATGGTAAAACAATTTTAATCGCAACACATGATCTGAATAACCTAGAGGAAAAATTTGATGAAGTATTATGCCTTAACAGACATTGTTGTGCGTACGGAGATCCCTCAAAAGTTTTAACCAAAGAAGTTATTGAAGAAATGTATGGATCTCATAATGATATGTTTAAGTATCACACGATAGAAAGTCACAGTAAAAATAATGATTGAAATTTTAATTGAGCCATTCAAGTATGAATTTATGACTCGCTCAATTATCACAGCTATTGCTTCAGGAGTCATGCTTTCTTTATTAGGCCCTTTTGCGATAAATAGGAATATGGGTTTTATGGCTGACGCTATGGCTCATGCCACACTTCCGATTATTGCAGTAGGTGTTTTTTTAGGTTTTAGTATTTCTGAGTTAGGTGTTCCATCATCAATACTTATTGCAATTTTTCTAGGTTATATAATTAAAAACTCAAATATTGGTGAAGATACAGCTATTGGCATAATCTTTTCATCTTTCTTTGCTCTGGGTTTTGTGTTAATTTCTTTGCTTAATGTAACCATAAACTTAGAAGACTTATTGTTTGGCCAGATACTAGCGGTAAGTAGTTTTGATGTACTCATTGTGGTTGGAATGTGTTTTGTGGTCGTTTTATTAATTACAATCTTTTTTAAACAGTTGTTGTTTTACTCTTTTGACCCAATTGGTGCAGAGGTCAGAGGATTAAATACAAACTTCTTAAATTATTTGTTTCTTGTGGTTTTATCTGTTGCTATTGTAGCCTCTCTTCAAACAGTTGGGATAATTTTAGTTTTAAGCATGTTATTGATTCCAGCAGCAGCATCAAAACAGATAACAAACACTTTTCTTTCATCAATATTTGTGAGTATTCTTTTTGGAGTAGTTTCTTCGGTTTCAGGACTTTATTTGTCCTATTTTTTTAATCTTCCATCGGGTCCTACAATGTCATTAGTTGCCACATCTATTTTTGTTATTTGTTTTGTAGTTAGCAAATTAAGAAAAGTTAAAATTTAAGAATAATATGTATTCAATATGGGTTGAGTCATCTTCAGATCAAGTATCAGATATAAAGAAAGTAATTAAGACTCTATCTGATCAAGAAGATAAAGAATATTTTGATCCCCACGTCACACTAGTAACAAACTTAAATTCAGAACATTCAGCTATGGATGTATTTAATAAAATACCGAAGAAGAGATTTGATATCACGTTTGATACAATCCAGGAAGGAACGACCTACTTTCAACGACTTTTCTTAACATCCACAGATAATACAAATTTTCAAAACTCAATAATCGATATAGAGGGATGGCCAAGTCTATGGATTCCTCATCTGTCACTTTATTACGGGAACGAGTTACCAAAATCTTATCCTTCGAAGGATTTTGATAATCTCATTCCCATAACCGTTACGTTTGATACATTAGTACTGTCAGAAACAGGCCCTATAGTATCGAAGTGGAAGGAGATAACCACTTTATTTTTGGACTGACTCCAAAGCAACTTTTACCTTTTCAGCAGGGAAATCATAATCAATTATTTCACCACTTAAGAAGTTCTCATATGCTTTCATGTCAAAATGCCCATGACCACACATTGCTGTCAAAACAGCTACTTGCTCAGATCTTTGGTCAGCATCTTTTACTGCTCTAATTGCTGAAGCTATAGCGTGAGTAGCTTCAGGTGCTGGGACAATACCTTCAGTTTTTGCAAAGAGCTGACCAGCTTCAAAACATTCTCGTTGACCAATTGCTTCGGCCTCGATCAGATTATCTTCATACATAGCACTTACCAATGGAGCCATGCCATGATATCTTAGACCACCAGCATGTATGGGGTCAGGCACAAAACTGGATCCAAGAGTATGCATTTTTACAACTGGTGCCATACCTACAGAATCTCCAAAATCATACGTATAAACACCTTTAGTCAAAGATGGACACGCTTGAGGCTCCACAGCTCTAATAATGGTTTTCTTATTTGACTTCATATTGTTTTTTGCAAAAGGAGAAAATAATCCAGTAAAGTTTGATCCGCCACCTGTGCAACCAACAATTATATCTGGATAGTCTTCTGCCATTTCCATTTGTTTTAAAGCCTCTAAGCCAATAATTGATTGATGCATCAGAACATGATTTAAAACACTACCCAAGGCATACCTAGTTCCTTCTTCTTTTCTAGCTACCTCTATAGCTTCAGAAATTGCAATACCTAAGCTTCCAGGAGTATTTGGATCCTGAGATAAGAATTGTTTTCCAATATCTGTTCTTTCAGACGGACTTGGGTGAACAGTTGCACCATAAATTTCCATCATTGTCTTTCTGTGGGGTTTAGAGGCATATGAAGCAGCTACTTGAAAAACTTCAAGATCAATACCAAACGCTTGACATGCGAAAGATAACGCAGAACCCCATTGACCTGCACCTGTTTCAGTAACCATTTTCTTAATCCCCTCTTCAGCGTTATAAAAAGCCTGAGGAATTGCAGTATTTGGCTTATGTGAACCAGAGGGTGATCCACCTTCATACTTGTAATAAATTCTTGATTTTGTACCTAATGCTTCCTCCAACCTCAAAGCCCTATACATCGGAGAAGGTCTATAGATCTTATATAATTCCAAAACAGGCTCTGGAATATCAATATAGTTCTGGTCAGATACCTCCTGTAAAATAAGACCCATTGGAAACAATGGTGCTAAATCTTCCGGACCAATAGGCTCCATAGTTTGAGGGTTTAGTTGCGGTGGTAAAGGGTTTGGAAGATCAGGGACTATGTTATACCACTGTTTGGGAATATCATTTTCATTAAGTAGATATTTGTATTGTTTTTTCATTTTTACTCCTTAGCTATTTGGGTTGAGCCCGGAGTTTTAATTTCAGTGACAGTAATAAAAAAACCGGGCTGTGCCCGGTTTAAGAACTAACTAGTGGGGCACCTACCTATGTAGTTGACCACCAATTCCAGCTAGTTATATTTTTCATATTTAATAACATACCAAATAAACTTTAAGATACAAAATTCATTTAAGCAAAAATCTTATCTCTTCTATTCTTTATAAAGTGGAAAAAATAATAGAAGCAAAAAATCTTACAAAGGTTTATGGAGAAGATGGAACATCAGTTACAGCATTAAACAATGTAAATCTTGATTTTTATGAAAATAAATTTACGGCAATTATGGGTCAGTCTGGATCAGGCAAATCAACCCTTCTCCACTGTCTTGCAGGATTAGATAAAGTTACTTCAGGATCAATCTTTGTAAAAGGCGTTGATCTGGGAAGCCTTAACGACAAAGAATTAACAAAAATAAGAAGAGACTCTTTTGGATTTGTTTTCCAAGCTTTTAATTTAATACCAACTTTAACTGCAGAAGAAAACATCACACTACCCTCTTCAATTGCAGGAAGAAAACCTGATGAAGAGTGGATAAACCAAATTGTTAATACCGTAGACATTGGAGATAGATTAAATCATCGACCAAATGAACTTTCAGGTGGTCAGCAACAAAGAGTCGCTGCTGCACGTGCGATGGCAACCAAGCCAGAAGTCATTTTCGCTGATGAGCCATCAGGAAATTTAGACTCAAAGTCAAGTAAGGAACTATTAACTTTTATGAAATCTGTTGTCAAAGAGTTAAATCAGACCATAGTTATGGTGACACACGATCCTTTCGCTGCATCTTTTGCTGAGAGGGTAATAATGCTAAAAGATGGAGAAGTAGCAAGTGACATGGAAGACCCATCTCAAGAAGAGATTATCTCAATGGTCACATCCTTAAGCGACGTTTAATGTTTGGATTTACAAAAAGACCCCTTCTATTAATAGCCTGGAAAAATCTCAAAACTTATCCAGTAAGAATATTTCTGACAACCTCATCAATTATTCTTGGAGTTTCAGTCATAATTGCTGCAAATATTTTCTCTGAAAGCAACAAAAATGCATTCGATAATTTATTTTCTGGTGTATTTGAAGGAATCGATCTAGTTGTTCAGCCTATCCAGGAAGATTTTGCTCAAGGCTTTGGAGATGATGGTGGTCAGGGACCAATATCATTTGAGTTTAGAAAGATTTCAGATAAAAAGATAAATGAAATAAAGAGCATAAATGGTGTAAAAGATGCATGGGGTGATGTTATTGGATTTGCTCAATTTATAAAACTTGGCCCTAGACGAGACTGTCACACTTATAGCCCAGAATGTGAAAGAGAAACTATTTTAATTCAAAATGGTTTTGCTCCGACTTTTGGAGCTGCGTGGGATACATCACCTTATGCATCACAGTGGGAAATAATTGATGGACAGCCTCCAACAAATAATAAAGAGGTCGTTATGGACTCAACAACAGCTGAAGGAAATGGGTTTAGTGTTGGAGACAGAGTCACTGTACTTGCTGGGGCTATACCAGCTACTTTCACGATCGTTGGAATAGCAGAATTTGCAAATACGGGGTCACCTGGTGGAGCATCTTTTGCTCTTTTTGATTTTAGAACTGCACAAGTTCTTTTAGATTCTATAGGTGAAGTAGATTTTATAAATGTTGTCGTTGATGAAAATGCTGACATAAATCAAGTTCGAAGTGCTATTTCAAATATCGACAGTCAAGGCTTAGAAGTTATTGATGCACAGGAAGCAGCAGCTGAACAAGCAGACTCTATAAAACAAGGCCTTGATTTTTTTAATACTATATTGAACGTATTTGCAGGTATAGCTATCTTTGTAGGTGCTTTTATCATTCAAAATACGTTTAGAATCCTTTTACTACAAAGAACAAAAGAGCTATCTTTGTTAAGAGCTTTAGGAACTTCTAAGAGACAGATTTATAGACTTGTTGTCTCAGAATCATTATATATGGCAGTAATTGGCTCAGGCCTTGGTGTTGCACTTGGCATTGGTTTATCAGTAGTTGTTAAAGAGGGGCTAAAGTATTTTGATTTTGGCCTACCTGAAGGTCCTTTAGTTTTAACTCCTAGTGCTGCAGTGACAGGAATTATTATTGGGGTAGTTGTCACTATATTTTCTTCGTTATTACCTGCTAGAAAAGCATCTCAAGTAAGCCCACTTGAAGCAATTAGAGACAGTCAATCAACTCCAAAAAGAAAGTCATTATTTATACGATTGATTGTTGGGTCATCAGTCTCATTGTCAGGTTTAGGTATTCTTTTCGGCGTTTTATACTCTTTTTTTAGAGTTCCATCTTTATCAGTACTTCAACAAGTAGGCCTAGGGGCAAGCATAATTTTTATTGGAATTTCAGTAATTACACCTTCTATCACAAAACCTTTTGTTACTACTTTCGATAAAATTTATAACATTATTTTTGGAATTCTTGGTAAATTGGCAACGGAAAACTCTAAAAGAACTCCACGAAGGACTGCCTCTACGGCTTCAGCATTAATGATTGGACTAACCTTAATATCTCTAGCTAACGTTTTAACTACATCCTTTAAAGCACAAGCTGAGAAAGTTGTAAAAGAAGTTGTACTTGCAGATTATCAGGTTAGTGCAGCTCAAATTTTTGCATCTCCAGGTATTCCAACAGGTTTATCTCAAGAACTAATTGAACTTGAAGAGGTTACGGAACTATCAAGAACACGAGCTACCGTTGTTGGGTACAACAATAGACCATTGATACTGGGAGCTGTTGATAAAGAGGTTTTTGATCTAATCAAGACCGTTGATATTGCTGGTTCAAGAGAGGATTTTTACGAACAAGATGCTATCGGGGTTTTAAAATTTAAAGCTGATAGTGATAATATCTCACTAAACGACAGAGTAACTCTGACGATACCCGAAGTTGGAAAAAAAGAATTTATTGTTAAATATATTTTTGACTGGACCACACAGCCCCCAGCTGAATTTTTTCTTCTTTTGGATAATCACGAATTTTTCTCAAACGAATCTTTAGATACAGAATTATATTTCAACGTTATAAACAAAGATGAAGCTACTAAAAATAAACTTGATGATATTGTAGATCATTATCCAGGAGTAACATTACGTGATCAAGATGCTCTGATTGAAGAGGCAAATAGCCAGATCCAATTGTTGTTGAATGTCATTTATGGATTCTTATCTATATCTATTTTTGTGGCATTATTTGGAATTACGAACACTCTTTCCTTATCAGTTTACGAAAGAACTAGGGAGATTGGTTTAATGAGAGCAATAGGAACGTTAAGAAAACAAATTAGAAATATGGTATTTATAGAATCTTCAATCATTTCAGTATTTGGTGCAATACTTGGAACAGGGCTTGGTATATTTTTTGCATGGAGTCTAATTCAAGCACTTGAAGATCAAGGTTTTACAGAATTTGTTGTTTCTACCCAGCAAACAATTTTATGGATTGGAATTGCGATACTTTCAGGTGTAATTGCTGCAATTATCCCTGCAATTAGAGCATCAAGACAAAATATATTAGAAGCTATTTCCTACGAATAATTAAGGTAGCGGTGGTTCAGGTGGCGGACCTGGATCTTCAGCAGGTGGCGGACCTGGATCTTCAGCAGGTGGCGGACC
>LUMS01000381.1_pt1 | contig 10641 bp, 9 predicted proteins | sample 729711 | NCBI WGS metagenome assembly LUMS01 (sample SAMN03860298, study PRJNA289734) | marine metagenome | biome: seawater column; feature: ocean; material: water; isolation source: Red Sea water column Station 192 - depth 25m | place: Saudi Arabia: Red Sea | collected 2011-10-15 | depth 25 m | reverse complement strand
CATTAGCACCATATTTAATTGCTATTGGAGCCATAACATATGAGCCTGTAAAGGGTAGGGTAGCTATACCTTCTCCAAGACTTTGTGAAACCGCAGTAGCAAACAATAGATCTAATCCCAGTCCACCATTGTCCTCAGGAATTAAAATGTTATTGATGCCTAAAGTTATAATTCCTTTATGAAGATCTTCTTTGCTTGTTTTATCATCTTCATTTGCAATCTTTCTAATTACATCTAGAGGAGCATTATCTTCAAGAAATTTTTTAACATTATCTTGAAAAAATACCTGGTCTTCAGATAATCCAAAGTACATATTATGCTCCTTGTTGAACTTTTGGTTCTTTTGGCATACCAAGACCCCTTTCAGAGATAATATTTTTTTGAATTTGGCTTGTTCCCCCACCAATTATTAATCCAAGAAAATACATATATGCAATTTGCCACGATCCACCATCTCTAATGTTGGGACTATTTTCATAAAGTGTCCCGAGCTCGCCCATAATATCTATAGCGAAACCTTCAAGCTCATGCCTTAACTCTGTACCAACAAGTTTTTGTATCATGCCAGCAATCTTGACGTCTTGATTTTTATTTAATTTAGCGGATAAAACTCTAAGAGAGTTTGATTGAAAAGCAATTACTTTTCCTTGAATTTTCATAAGTTTATCTCTGTAGACTGGATTATTAATGACTTTTTCACCATTAATAGTTTCCTTTTTCATTCTATCAATAAGTGAATTTAATCTATTCATCATTGCATTTGGATCTGAGAGAGACCCTCTTTCATGACTTAATGTTGCATTTGCTACAGCCCAACCTTCACCTCGTTTACCAACAATATTTTTTTCAGGAATTGTGACGTCGGTAAAAAATACTTCATTGAATCCAGCATTGAGGGTCATATCAACCAATGGCCTGATTTCAATACCTGGAGTATCCATTGGAATTAATAAATAACTTATTCCTGCATGCTTAGAGGCATCGGGCTCAGTTCTGACCAGACAAAACATCATTTGTGAATATTGAGCAGTACTAGTCCAAATTTTTTGCCCATTTATTACCCAATTTCCATCAATGAGCTCACCCTTGGTCTGGAGGCTTGCTAAATCACTTCCTGCATTGGGTTCTGAATAACCCTGACACCAAATAATTTCTCCATGCAATGTAGGTTTTATGTATTTTTGTTTTTGTTCTTCTGTTCCTAGCTCTAAAAGAGTTGGAACAAGCATATCAATTCCTTGACCACCCATTGGAGGTGGTATTTTTGATTTGGCAAACTCTTCTGCGATAATTCTACTTTTAATAATATCGCTCTCTCCACCATAACCACCATACTCTGAAGGAATTGATCTTGCGAAATAACCTTTTTCAATAAGAATTTTTTGCCAATCAGATCTAGTCATCTTAATTTCACCTGATTTAAATGAACTGGATAAAGGCACTTTTGATGAGTCTATAAAATGTATGCCTTTATATTTTTTACAAAAATCTTTTACTTCTTTTGTAAAATCTTTATATTTTTTTCCAAAATTTAAGTCCATATAATTTCCTATTTAATCCCAGTTTGGTTTTCTTTTTTCAAGAAAGGCAGTTATACCTTCTTGAGCATCCTTACTCTCAAAGCATTTTGCTATTTGTTCTTTTAAGTATGGAAGGGCATCATCAAAACTCTTTGAATCTTGTTTCTCATATGCCTCTAGGCCAAATTTCATTGTTTCTGGCGCTAAACTCGCAAGCTCATTAGCTAGTTTATCAATTTTTTCATTTAGTTCCTCTTTTTTTACAGATTCATTAATTAAACCCCAGTCTTCAGCTTTTTTTGAATCAATAGGTTTACCGCGCATTATAAAATCAAGGCCAGCTCTTTTAGGCATAACTCTAAATAATCCAGCCATAACCATAAATGGCCACAATCCTCTGTGAATTTCAGGTGCTGAGAAGGTTGCTTCATTAACTGCGATTGCATGAGTCGAATTAGTTACTATCAAAAGGGCCCCGGCTAAAACTGAACCCTGAATTTTACATATAACTGGTTTGTATAAATGTCTTAAGGATAAGCTTATATCATCAGCATCATCTAATTTTGGTACATTTGACTCAGATTTACTTCTTGATAAATCTGCTCCAGCACAAAAAATATCACCCTTTGCAGAAATAATTACTACTCTTACGGATCTTTCTTGTTTAGCGTAAGCTAAAGCATAGTTAATTTCGTTCATCATTACATTATTTAAAGCATTCTTTTTTTCAGGCCTATTAAGCGTGATATTCATTATGTTATTTTTAATATCTATCTCAGTTGCTTTAAATATGAGACCATCTAAAGATAATTTTTTCATCCTATATCTCCAATAATACTTTGTGGAACTTTAACTTTTTTTGCCCTTAAATATTCACCTAAAGATTTAGCTTGTCCGTCTTTTTTATCATTTGAAGATACTCCATCTTGCAATATGTCATGAATATAAAAATTAAGAGAGTTTATGTTAGCCAATTCAAAGATTAGCACAGCCTCCTTTGTCACCAGATCTTGTTCCGTAAATTTCACAAAAGTAAATTTCTTTTTCATCTTCTTTTTTAATCTTTTTAATTTTTATTGGCTCTTTCTGGTAATAAATCTCTTCTAATTCCAATTGACTTGTTGGAATAACCTCAATTTCTTCACCATCAATATGCACTTTCTCTTTAATATGCTTACTATCCACCAAAGCGGGCCAATAAATTATTACTGGTCCACTGGATTTTACGCCGCCTTGTGCAAAAAAACCTGGAATATTTGCTAAGGCTAGTTCAATTATTTTTGCGCTAAATAGCCTGCCAACTAAGTTTTGATCTTTCGATTTTACTGAAACTAAAAGGGATGCCATTGCTTCTTCGTTGCTATTTGGATTTTCTTTATCTGTTCGATGAAGCTGAATGGAAACATCATCGAATTGCTTTCTGCCGCCAACTGAATTAAATAAACTATCTGTAAAAACCTTTGCTTTGTCTTCTATATCTAGACCCGTCAGGATAATCTCCATTCCGTTTCTAAAACCTCCTGCAAGATTAATACATACTTTATGTTTATCTGGTGGTGAACTTCCTCTGCAACCAGATACATAGACTTTATCTTTCTCCACTTCCTCAATTTTTAACGTATCAAAATGAGCTATTACATCTGGATTTACATAAGCAGGCGAATTTATTTCATATAGAAGTTGAGCTGTAACTGTTCCAGTAGAAACTAAACCTCCTGTATCAGGATGTTTTGTAACATAGAAACTACCATCTTCATATATTTCAGCAATTGGATAGCCAACATTATCAAAACTTTCAACTTCTTTAAAAAAAGCATAATTTCCTCCAGTTGCTTGGCATCCACATTCAATAATATGTCCTGCCGCAAGAGCTCCTGCTAAAGCATCATAGTTGTCTCTTTTCCAATTAAATTTCCATGCCGCTGGGCCAATTACTACGGCTGCATCTGTAACTCTTGGACAGACAACAATATCAGCACCTTTGTCTAAAGCTTCTTTTATGCCCCAAGCACCAAGGTATGCATTTGCTGTTAATGGAGAGTAACCGGATTCGTCTAATTTTTTGCCTTTATCAATATTTTTAAACTCTTCTCCTGATTTTTTTAAATTGGAAATTGTTGGCATTAAATCATCGCCATCTATGTAAGCTACTTTCATATCTATTGACTGTTCTTTCAAAATTTTCTCTATCTCAATAGCCATAGACTTTGGATTTAATCCACCAGCATTACTTACAATCTTGATATTTTTTTCTTTGCATGACTTTGCGATTTGATTGATTTGTTTCAAAAAGGTTCCAACGTAGCCTTTATCTTCACCTCTTTGCATTTTTTGACCAAAGAGAATAGCCATTGTTAATTCAGCAAGATAGTCACCAGTAAGAACATCTATAGGACCTCCATCAACTAAATCTTTTGCTGCAGATAATTTATCCCCATAAAATCCACTGCAATTAGCAATTTTTATACAGTCTTTATTCATTAGTTCTCTAATTTAATTCCATTCAATATTATGCTTGTAATTGAATTTGCAGATTCTTCAGGTGTTAAATTAATTGAATTTTTGTTTTTTTCTTTAAAAAATTCTCTACCTATTCCTCCTAGAAGTATTGAAAAGGCTTTAACATCAATCGATTTAATTTCTTTCTTTTCAATCGCCTCTTCTAGAAGCTTTTTAATATAATTTTTTATAAAGTTTTCGTGGTAATCAGCTGTTGTTTTTGACCCATTAATTTTTTCCATGTCAATTAAGAATCTATCAAACTTTGGACCAACAGCTTGATTAACTATAAAAAGATATTTTTCTAATTTGTTGATTGGCGAATCAATATCTTCCACAGAATCCATTGCAAATTTTCCCAATTTTTTGAGAATATTATCCATTGTCATCAAAATTAATTTATCTCTGCTTGGAGCAATTTCATATAGTGTTCTCAATGAAATTTTTAGTTTCTTAGCTATTTCAGACATAGTTAATTCTGGAACGCCTTGCTCTAGTAATCTCTCTAGTTCATCTATAATTTCATGGTGCCTTTTTGTATAGATTCTTGAATTTTTATTCTGTTGTGAATTACTTTGGTGATCTAAATTTTGCATTAATAAATTATTTAACCACCATCAATAAGGCACCATTTTCAACTTGATCATTTACCGATATTAATAGTTCTGAAACAGTTCCATCTTCAGAAGCTTTAATTGAATGTTCCATTTTCATTGCTTCAAGAATAACCAAGGTATCACCAGCTTTTACCTTTTTACCTTTTTTAACTTTTACATCAATAACTTTTCCTGGCATTGGAGCAATTAGTCCACCAATAGTAACTTCAGTACCTGGCATTTTAAACCTAGGCTTCAATTCAAGCATCACATCACCGAATGGCATATGTACTAAAATATTGTTTTTTGATACCGTCACTCTGGAATAGTGTCTTTTACCATCAAAGATCATGTCTATTCCATCCTCATCACTCGAATAAATGAAAGCCTCCTTATTATTTGAAAAAAGAAACTTTTGATCTCGTTTTTGTTTATATTCAAAATCATATTCAGTATTTTCAAATTCAAATGTTACTTTTTGATTTGGCAATCTTCCGTTTGTCCAACCGGAGGGCATAAATTTTGCAACATTGGAATTATTTCTATTTTGTTGCTGCATCCACATTGCGGCAATAGCAGAAGCATGCTCAATTTCTGATTGATTAATTTCGAGCTTTCTGCTGGGTTTTACTCTTTCAATAAAATCTGAGGTGGTATCCCCATCTAAAAATTCTTTAGTTTTTAAACAATTCACTAAAAAATCTCTATTTGTTTTTACACCACCAATGTGAGCTGATTCAAGAGCTTTAGCTAATTTACCGGCAGCATCAGTTCTATTCGGAGCATACGAAATTATTTTTGCAAGCATGGGATCAAAATCTGTTCCGACTACCGTTCCTTTGTTTACACCTGTATCCCATCTGGCCTCTGCAGAATTATTTTCCTCGAAAGCAATTAATGTCCCAATTTCTGGAAGAAAATCATTATTTGGATCTTCAGCATAAAGCCTTGCTTCGATTGATGAGCCAGTCCAAGTTATATCTTTTTGATCAAATTCAAGTGATTCTCCTCTTGCAATCTTTAGTTGTTCACATACTAAATCTATACCTGTAACTTCTTCAGTAACCGGATGTTCAACTTGAAGCCTTGTATTAACCTCTAAAAACCAAAATTCTTCAGTTTTATCATCAAAAAGAAACTCTACTGTGCCAGCAGATTCATATTTAATTTGTTTCGCAAGCTTAACTGCTGCTTCACCCATTTTATTTCTTACATCATCTGAAATCCTTGGAGATGGAGACTCCTCAATTATTTTTTGGTGTCTTCTTTGAATTGAGCACTCTCTTTCACCTAAGTGAACAACATTGCCTTTACTATCCCCCAAAATTTGAATTTCAATATGTCTAGATTTTTCTACATATCTTTCAATAAAGATTCTTTCATCATTAAACCCGCTTTTAGCTTCTCTTTGAGCACTAACAATAGATTCCTTTAGATCCTTTTCTTTATTTACAATTCTCATTCCTTTTCCACCGCCACCTGCGGCTGCTTTAATTAGAAGAGGGTATCCAATTTTTTTTGCCTCATTTGGTTTTGATGTCATTGGTAGAGTAGGAACATCAGCTTTAATAGCTAATTCTTTTGCTTTTAATTTATCTCCCATTACAGAGATAACATTAGGGGATGGACCAACCCAGATTAACTTTTCTTTTTTTACTTTTCTTGCAAAAGAAGCGTTCTCTGACAGGAATCCATACCCAGGATGGATTGCTTGAGCGCCAGTCATTTTAGCAGCATTAATAATTTGATCTCCATCAAGATATCCTCCATCTTCCAATCTAATTGATTCATCAGCTTGTTTTACAAATAGTGAGTCCTTGTCCGCATCAACATAAACAGCAATAGACCTTATCCCCATTTCTTTTGCAGTTTTAATAATTCTGCAAGCAATTTCGCCTCTGTTAGCGATCAATATTGAATTAAAGATCATAATCTAAATACTCCATATTCTTTTGCTCCTTCAATAACGTTATTACTTACAATTGATAGACAAAATCCAATAACATCTCTGGTATCTCTTGGATCAATAATTCCATCATCAGTCAGCATACTGCTTGCAACAAGACCATGAGACAATTTTTCAAGGTAGTCAATTACCATTGCTTTAAGTTGTTCATCAGCTTTCTCATCAAATTTTTTGCCATCTCTTTTTGCTTTTGCCTTTCTAACAATAGACATTACACCTGCCATTTGTTCAGGCCCCATAACTGCAATTTTGGCTGTTGGCCATAGGAATGTGAATCTGTTATTAAATGCTTTTCCAGACATTGCATATGTACCAGCTCCATATGATGCTCCAACAATAAACGTTATGTGCGGCACCATTGAATTTGAAACAGCATTTATAAGTTGAGAACCTTTTTTGATAATACCTTGCCTTTCAAAGTCTTTACCAACAAGAAATCCAGTTACATTGTGAAGAAATATTAGTGGGATATCTCTTTTATTACATAATTGAATAAAACTTGCTCCTTTTTCAGCAGATTGAGGATAGATAGGACCATTGTTACCAATAATTCCAACTTGATACCCATGAACTGAAGCCCAACCACATACCAAAGATGACCCATATAAAGGTTTGAATTCTTCAAATTTTGAACCATCAGTAAATCTAGCAATAATTTCCTTTATATCAACTGCAGATTTTAGATCTTCGCTAAGAATTCCCAATAACTCTTCTTTATCATGTTTTGGTTCTTCAGATACAATTTGTGGCTCTGGGCCTTTTTTTGACCAGTTCAAATGAGATACAACTTCTCTGCATATTCTAAGAGCATCCATTTCATCTTCAGCAAGATAATCAGACAGCCCAGAAACTTCAGAATGCATTTGAGCTCCACCAAGCGTTTCATCATCTGATTCTTCTCCAGTTGCCATTTTTACCAAAGGTGGGCCTGCAAGAAACGCCTTTGATTGGTCTTTGATAAAAATATTGTAGTCAGACATTCCCGGTTGATATGCACCACCGGCTGTTGATGAACCAAATACAACTGAAATCACAGGAATTCTTAATTTTGATAATTCAGTCATTTCATAGAAGAATCTTCCTGTTGATGCAAAGTGTCCTTGTTGAAGGGTTGGCGCAATTGGAGGAGTGTCACCGCTGTTATTTGAAACATTTAAATCTCCTCCAGCAGATTCAACAAAACTTATAAATGGTATTCTATTTTCTCTAGCAATTTCTTTTGCTCTTTTCCATTTTTCACCAACATAAACAGTCATTGCTCCTGCTTTAACAGTTGGATCATTGGCAAAAATTACACACTCTATTCCAGATATTATGCCTACACCTGAAACACATCCACCACCAACGTTATAATTATTGGTCCCATAAGCAGCAAAAGGTTGAATTTCTAGAAAAGGACTGTCTTGGTCAAGAACATTCATGACTCTTTGTCTAACTGGCATTTTACCTCGTTTTGCTAAACGTTCATGATGATGCATACCTCCGCCTATTTCTGCTAAATCAAGGAGACCATCTAAAAATTTTAGTTTTTCAAGCATCATTTCTTTATTTTTAAGATACTGTTCTGACTTGGTGTCTAGATTTGTCTTAATTACTGGAGAAATATTTTCTTTTTTCATAATATAAACCCAAATTGAGCATTAATGGTAATATAATATCATTAATATTACCACTAAATAGATGTAAAATAACCATTTAAAATTTCAAAATATGATAAAAATATACGGTACAGAAAATTCTAGAGCCATGCGACCAATATGGACTGCAGAAGAAATGGGGCTAGATTATAAATTAATCATGATGCCATTTCCTCCAAGAGTATTTATGAAAGAATATTTAGATATTAATATACTTGGAACAGTTCCATATATGATCGATGGCGACGTCAAAATGACAGAATCCGTTGCAATTTCTCAATATTTTGTAGAAAAGTATGGCCCAACTGATCTTCAAGTATTACCAAATGAGGATGATTATCCGATATATTTAAATTGGCTATTTCACTCTGATGCAACGTTAACTTTTCCGCAAACAGTAGTTTTGAGATATAAATTTCAGGAACCAGGAGTTGCTGACGCTGCTGTTGAAGGATATAGCAGATGGTTTGTTTCTAGGTTGAAACTCCTTGAAAAATCCTTAGATAATAAAGAGTACTTGTGCTCAAATCGTTTCACGTTAGCAGATATTTGTGTTAGTTATGCAATAAATCTTGCTGAAGCACTCGGTATTGAGCAAGCATTTAAACCAAATATTAAGAGGTGGTCTGATAATCTATTTTCAAGACCTGCTTTTATTAAAAGTAAGAGTTATAAATATGAACCAGAAAGTTAAAATCTTAAATTACTTAATACTAGTTTTGTTAATAACTCCATATTTAGGTGCAAGTAAAACCTCGCATGTTGAAACAATTTATCTGGGATCAGGTTGCTTTTGGGGGGCTGAAAAGGGCTATGAATTAATGGATGGAGTTATCAATGCAGAATCTGGCTATGCAAATGGATATGGCATAAAACCAAATTACAGATCTATAATTCAGTATAAAAATAAGTATAACGAAAAGAATTTTGCGGAAGTAGTGAAAGTAACTTTTAATAGTAATGCCATATCCCTTGAAAATATATTAAAACACTTTTTTGAGACTCATGATCCTACTCAACATAATAGGCAGGGAAATGATATAGGTACTCAATATAGATCAACAATTCTTTTTCAAAATGAATCTCAGAAAGAACTCGCAGAAAGGATTATAGCTGAATACCAAGCTCTTCTAATTGAGGGAGGTTATGGAAAAATTAGGACCAAGCTGGAGCCTTTAGATAACTTTTATCTTGCAGAAGAATATCATCAGGATTATTTAAAAAAGAATCCTAATGGCTATTGCCCAGACCTTTCAACAGGAATTGTTTTTAACGATGAAGAAAAAATTTTCGAAGATAATGAATACCTTCTTACGGGAAAGCAAATATTAGTTCTAGACTCTCAAAATTATTGTCCTTACTGTGAAAAATTTAAGGATGATGTAACTAATAGCTATAAAGGAAGCATCCCCTTGAGCTATAGAACTTCTGATCAGTTACATGGCCTTGAAATTAAATCTCCTACCTGGGCTACTCCATCTTTAATTTTTCTAGAAAATGGAAAAGAGATTTTTTCGTATCAGGGATACATAAATCAAAAAGATTTTTATCAATTATTGGGTAAATTTAAATTAGGAAATTCAGAGGCATATAACGTCGCATTTAACAAAGGAACTGATGCACGCTTTTGCAAAGAATATCAAATTTTTAAAAATACACCAGATGGTATCTTTATAGATAAACTCAGTGGAGAACCTCTTTTTGATACAAGAAATAGATTTGTCTCAAGGTCGGGTTGGTTATCTTTCACGAAACCTGTTGATGGATCTGTATATGAACTTCCTGATAATAGTTACGGTATGAAAAGGACTGAAATAAGATCAGTTTCCTCGGATATACATTTGGGACATGTATTTGATGATGGTCCAAATGGTATGCCAAGATATTGTATCAATGCTACCGTATTGGAATTTAAACCAAGAAACGAAATTTCTTAGTAGCTAGCTCCATACCCATATTCGTATGTAGGATTCGATGTATCATCAGGCATATCCTCTTTTTGATTCAAAACAGATTCCATTGAGGATGGTATCTCAAAAGGTAATCTGCCTGAAGGATTGAATTGCCCATATAAGCCCTCAAATATTACGCTATCTTCAACACCAAATGTTCCAATCAAGCCTGAAACACTTTCTTTGATGCTAGCTAGAATTGCAGGTCTATTTAAATCAACAACTACAATTAAATCTTTATCTTTTGAATATTTTTTGACTTTATCTAAGATTTCTTCATTGAAATTTAAATCTCCATTTGGGAATAAGGTACTTAAGAAGTTATCAAATGCTCTATTTAAACCAGATTCTTGATTACCATTAAACACAGTGTGAATATACATTATTACAATATCTGCATCTTTGGTTTTTTCCACCAATGTCCCAAATTGAGCTGCTATATTTTTATCAAGTCCATCAACAAATATTTTT
>LUMS01000228.1_pt1 | contig 10642 bp, 9 predicted proteins | sample 729711 | NCBI WGS metagenome assembly LUMS01 (sample SAMN03860298, study PRJNA289734) | marine metagenome | biome: seawater column; feature: ocean; material: water; isolation source: Red Sea water column Station 192 - depth 25m | place: Saudi Arabia: Red Sea | collected 2011-10-15 | depth 25 m | reverse complement strand
CCACTAGCGATAGGACAAATGTCAAAAATTGAAGACCATTTTTTAACAGAGTCTTTATTCATACCTAATCAAGGTGTTCCTGTTGTTATAGTGGGTACTCCAATGATGCCCGGAGATTTGTTGACAGTGTTAGAAAAAGATGATAGATTTGTTACTAGAAAGATGCCAGCACTAGACCCTGAACCGGGTAGAAGAGTGCTTATGCCTGAGTTATATAGTGAGGAATGGTTGTTAGAACAACAAAAAGCAAAACCTAAATCATTTGCTTCAGAGTTCTTACTTCAGCCACACTTTAACACTGAGGCATACTTTGATTCAGAAGACATAGAAAAATGTGAGGATGCTAATTTGAGGTCGCTACCGACTACAATTAAACATACATTTGCAGAAGATGAAGATATCTTTGCTGGATTTGATGTGGGTAAAAAAAGACACCCATCACATTTAGTTATCTTTAGAAGAAAGGGTGAAAGGCTAGAACAAATTCATCAGTCGTGGTTAGATGGTTGGGATTATTCTGAACAGATAGTTTATCTTAATGAAGTAGCTGAGAACTTCGGACTTAGCAAAGGATATATAGATAATACTAGAGGTGAGTTAGAAGATAGAGGATTACATAGAACATGGTATCCTTTAGCATTTACTCTAAAGTCTAAGAATAATATGGCACATATCTTTGAAGAGTATGTACATTCTGGGAACTTATTTTTGATTCAAGACCACAGGCAACGTCAACAAATATTGTCTGTAAACAATGAATTGAAAGCTCCAGAAACTCCTATGGGACACGGTGATGCATTTTTTTCTATCGCTATGGCTTTACAAGCGGCGTATGAAACTGGTATATTTAGAATGCAAACTATTGGAAGTATGCAAGAATTTGCAAATGAATTGGAACCACCAGTTGGTAAACCGAAAGATAGCCAAAAATCATTATTGGATTTCCCAAAAAATGAGTATAATAATAACAGTAATTCTTCTTCGGAATCAGGTGCTCCCAACCCCTTGTGTACAGAGGATGTATGCAATCCAGCATTTTGGATTCCAAAAAGAAAATTATGTTTACACTGCAATTATAGAGGACAATTATAGGAGGACTACATTGGTTACATTAACACAACAAGCAGAAACAGTTGCGTCAAAAAGATACTATCTAAAAGACGAATCAGGAAAACCTGAAGAAAATGCAAATGCATTATTAAAAAGAGTGGCTAAGGCGATAGCCTCTTCTGAAAAATTGTATGGAAAAACAGATGCTGATGTACAGCTTACTGAAAAAGAGTTCTATGACATGATGACAGAGTTGAATTTTATACCTAACTCTCCGACATTAATGAACGCTGGAACAGAACAAGGCACATTGTCCGCATGTTTTGTATTACCGTTAGAAGACAGCATGGAAGATATTATGAAAGCCGCTCACGACATTGCTATGGTACAAAAGTTTGGTGGTGGGACAGGTTTTGCTTTAAGTAAACTACGACCAAAGGGAGACAAGATAAAGACAACACATGGTATTGCATGTGGTCCAATACAAGTATTACAAACGCTATCTAGAGTATCATCTATGATTACACAGGGTGGTAAAAGAGATGGTGCGAACATGGCAGTAATGTCAGTATACCACCCAGATATATTAGAGTTTATTGACTGTAAAAAAGTAGAGGGTGATATACATAACTTTAACATATCAGTAGGTGTAGACTCTAACTTTATGAAAGCTGTAGAAGCTAATCTTAATTACCCACTGATTAATCCAAAGAGTAAACAAGTAGTTGGTGAGTTAAATGCTAAAGAAGTATTTGATAAAATGGTATATGGGGCATGGAGAAATGGTGAACCGGGTATGATTTTCTTAGACGAAGTAAATAAAGATAATCATGTTACAGAAGAATACGGAGAAATGATTGCAACTAATCCATGTGGTGAACAACCATTGTTAGGAAATGAGTCATGTAACTTAGGGTCAATTAATTTAGCCAACTTTGTAGAATCTAGAGAAGTACGACCTTACATAAAGTGGGATGAACTAAGAGCTACAATAAAAACAGCTACAAGATTTTTAGACAATGTAATTGATGCAAACAAATATGCAACCCCAGAAATAGAAAAAATGACTAAATCTACAAGAAAAATAGGATTAGGAGTTATGGGATTTGCTGACATGCTTACACAATTAAGAGTGCCTTACAACTCTAAAGAAGGTAGAAAGATAGGTTCTGATATAATGAGATTTTTAAAGAGTCATGCAGACCAATCTTCTATAGCATTAGCAGAAGAAAGAGGAACTTTCCCTGCGTGGGATAACAGTGATTACGGGCAAGATGAAAAATATAGAAATGCTTGCCGATTAACTGTAGCCCCTACAGGAACTATCTCTATGTTTGCTGATGCATCTAGTGGAGTAGAACCGTTGTTCTCATTAGCATATAGAAAGATGAACATATTAGAAGGAGAAACTCTTTACTATGTAAACAAATACTTTGAACAAGATGCTAAAGAAATGGGTTTTTATTCAGAAGACCTTATGGAATACTTATCTGATGGCGGTTCATTAAAAGATAGAACAGAAGTGCCAGATGAAATAAAAGAAATCTATACAACAGCACCTGAAATATCTCCTGAAGCACATGTAGGAATGCAAGCAGCTTTCCAAGAACACTGTGACTCTGGGATATCTAAGACCATAAACTTCGCAAATGATGCTACAATAGAAGATGTGTACACAACTTATATGCTAGCTTGGAAGACAAAATGTAAAGGAATTACAGTTTACAGAGCCGGTAGCAGAGATAAAGAAGTATTAGTAACGGCACACAAATCAGATGAGACAAATGTCCCTGAAATAGAAGAGCAACTTAATTTCTTTCAAGAAATAGAAGATGCAGAATGTTGTGCAGAACCTAACATAGTAATGGAATCTGGTTGTAAGACATGTAAAGTTTGTGGATGGAGTGCTTGTCATATAGCATAAAATTCACAAATTTATAAAAAAACAGTATAATAATAGTAGGAGAAAAGATATGCCGATAGGTAATATGTTAAGAGATAGACAAGAACAGTATGTCGCACAAAAAGATGGTGCGGGTACTTGGAGAATACTTGATACTTGGCACGAGGATTTAACAAAGTTAAACCCAGAAGATGAAATAGATGACTCAAGTGAGGCGGTAACTGTTTTATCTGAGGGCGGCTTTTTAGCTTTAGTCAGAGAAGCTACTAGATTGGGAGTATTACAAAATGCTGCTATGATAGAAAATGAAGCTTTGGCTGACCAAGTAGCAGATTTAAAAGAAGAAAATAGTAAATTACAACTACAGCTTGATACTACCCCTGCAGTTCAAGTTACTCACGAAGAAAAGGCAGGGTTGAAACAACATGCAATAGACACCATAGCAAAGATAGTAGCTATAGATAGTGTTGAAATAACTAAGGAATAAGTATGAAATTAGGAGATTATCTTCCAGAAGTTCCTGAAATGGCAAAACAAATGGGGCAATTAGGCTCTCAGATGGAGATATTTAACGAATTAATGTTGAGTAAATCAGCTGGGGACACAGGTAGTGGACCTACATTTGGTGTAGATTATATAGTAAATTCTTATATACGAAATCAATTAGCGTATCGTAAACAACTTGTACAAGATTTACAAACAATAGCATACACCTGTGAAGAATTACGAGCCCCTATAATGCACATTACAGGTGAAGTATTTAGAAGAGGCATTAAAATTGAACCTATCGTTACTGACCCTGACAAGTCTCAAATTAAAAGACTACAGAGTTTTATGGATGATTGTAATCTTTTTGACCAAGGATTAGAAGAAGTATTAAGACAGTTTCATTGGGATTTAAATACTGTAGATGATGCATTTTTGTATTTTGCTAAGGAATATTATGACGCAGGTGATGGTAAATTAAATTCAAGGGTAACAGAAATTAGAAGAATAAACCCTGCTCTTATAGAATATGATTTAGATGAAACAGGTTTACCTAAAAACTCACACTTTTTCTGTCCTTTACACAGACAGCACATATCTGAATCACCAGAAGAATGTTCAGAAGAAGGTTGTGAACAAGAGAAACAACCTGCAATGTATAGATACTTATATAGGACTGAGGTTCACTACTTCTTAGATACAGAAGTGGTGCATCTATCTAAATTTAATCCAACAGAAACTTATGGTTGGTCTCCTGTATTAACAATATTTGAAAAAGCTCTCACACTTATAGGTATGGATAGAAACTTATATAGGTATTTCTTTGAAAGAAAGATGCCTGCATCTATGGTTATGGTAACTACAGATGACCCTGAAAGTTTAAAACGTGAAAGGGAAGCTATCGCCGCAAAAGTAAGACAAGACCCTAACTATATACCAATGGTTGCTGTATCTTCTAGAACTAATAGAGGTAGGGTAGATATGGTTAGAATGTTTCACACATTACAGGAGATGGATTACTTACCTGTGAGAGCTGAAATAAGAGAAAGAGTATCTGCAATATATGGTGTATCACCAGTATTCCAAGGTGCTCCTGATTCTTTTGGCGGATTATCTCAACAGACTACACAATTAACTGTGATGAGTCGAGTGGTAGAAAGAGACCAAAGACAAATCATGGAAAAAGTATTTACTGCTATATTAGATAATTTTGGTGTGACTGATTACAAATTAGTATTACCAAACCCTGAAGAAAAAGCAGAAGCTACTAGAATATCACATGCTCAACAGAGAACAGGTATTGCTAATCAATTACTTCAAATGGGCTTTGATGTTGAACTTAAGGATGATAAGGTAGACTTAATGGAAGTAGACTTTATAATAAGCGGTGAACCTGTACCTAGCACACAAATGCAGGGTGAGATGACTGCTATCCAGTTAGACCAGCAACAGCAACAAGCAGCTATTCAAGAAGCTCAAGCTACGGCTCAGATGGAGCAGGGTGAAAGTCAAGCAACACAAGGGGAAGGAGAAGAAACTGAAAAGAGTTTGGAAAAAAATGTATTAAACTCTGATGTTAGAAGTCAACCTTTACAACAACCTTTTGCTAATATGAATACTGCAGTTCCAAAAGGTAAGGGTAAATTTCAAGGAAGGACTGCGGGCAGAACCCCAGACCACAATGATAAAACCCCTTTAGAAGAACGGGACATAGAAGAATACGCAGAAACTAGAGAAAAAAAATTTGAAGATAGGATGTATGGTTTAGCTAAAGCTACATCTACATGGACTGATAGTTTAGCTGACCAAGGGTATGATTACCCTATAATTAAAGAAGTTTCTTTAGATGGTAGTCAATTATGGTTTATTAGTAATGGAGTTGACTACATAGGTAACCTAGAAGCAAATGGAGTATCAAATATATCAAAAGCCTCCTTTTCAGGTATGGAAGGTAAAAAATATTATGGAGACCAGTACCAAACTGAAAGAGGTGATGGGTCTTCAAGAAAGAATGAACCGGTCAACGTAGAGGAGGAAGATGACGATGGCTAAAGATTTCTCTAAAAAAGATGCTAAATATGAATCAAAACCTAAAGCAGCTCTGCCTAAAAAACCCGGAGAGCCTGACCAATATGATGACCATAACTATAAAGATAGGGAAGTAAGACCAGACGGTTCAACAGTTTATTATTATGATAATGGAGTAAAAGCTATACACCATCCTAAAGCAGACTCTAACCCTAGATACCACAAATCAGCTGCTAAACATCATTTAGAAGAAACATCTAAATCTATTGATGTTGCGAAATATAAGAAAGCTTTATCACACTTAAGAGCATTGTCAGGACATAGCCAAGCCTTAGATAAGTTTAGAGATACAGACGATAGTTCAGTTGATAAATTAGCAAAAGAATTTTCTGGAACTGTCGCTGTTGCTAGTGACCCTGCTGTATTTACCCCAACATATAGTGGTAATAATAAAAAAGGTAAAAGTGGGGTTAAAAAATTAGATGATTATCTAAAAAAGAATATGAGTAAACCAATTATTACGTTAGTAAATGATGTAAGAAAAGAACTTCAGAAAGAGGATACAGTAGTAGAGAACGGAGATTATATTGAATCTGAACTTAATAAAGCACAAGAGATGCTACAAGATGATTCAATTGATTTTTTTGAAAATGTAGAATATGATGAAGACTAATCAGATGAGTATTTTAGATGAATTTTTAGAATTTATGGAAACTGATTGGACACGAAAGAAAAAACGTGTTAAAATAGAATTAAATAATATGCCTTTTTTTAATACTTATAAAAAATCAAAAGAAGGTAGAGTGGAAAACCCACCTAACAGAAAAAGAACAATAGCGTATGGTTCTAGGAGAACTCCTAGACCAGACCCACAAGGATATAGAAATCCGCCTAATAGGAGGACCCCTAATCCAGAAGATTAACAATAGTAAAGGATAGATAACATGACAACATTCGTCATACCAGAAGAGGCAAAGGAAGAGATAGTAAAGAGAAAGATGGCAGGAGCAACATGGAGTGCTCTATCAAGATGGGTAGAAGATAGATGGGGTGTAGCGGTTCATAGAACTACACTACAGAAGTGGTACGATAGAGAAGTAGAGCTACTCGATGAACAACAGTCAGAAGACATGGAAGATATGCAGACAGACTTTACACCTGAAGCACATGTTAAATTGGCTAAAAAAGTAGAAACTTATAGAGCGGAATCTAGATATTGGAAAAAAGTTGCAGAAGCAGCTATTAAAAAAGACGCTAAAGAAAACCTTCTTATAGAATCAATTAAAAAATTTACCCCTTCATACAAAGAAGTAAAGAAGTATAAACGCAGAAAACCCACAGGTAAAATAAAAGGGGATAGCACACAGTCTATGATTGCCCCTCTTACAGATACTCACATTGGTGATAATGTAGAATCTGACCAGATGTTAGGCTTAAATGAATATAATATTGATGTATTTAACAAAAGATTATATGGATGGGCAAATCAAATTATTACATTAGCAGAGCTTAGACGTAATTCTGCAGATGTTGGAGAGCTTATAGTTCCAATGTTAGGTGATATGATTAGTGGGGATATACATGAAGAGTTAGCACGGACTAACAATGACCACTGCATGGGACAAATGATTAGAGGAGCTAACCTTATATCACAAGCACTTATGCTTATAGCCCCCCACTTTGATAAAGTAAGAGTTGCATGTGTAGTAGGTAATCATGGTCGTATGACTAGGAAGCCTCCTATGAAAGATAAGTACATGGACTGGGATTATATGTTGTATCAATGGATTGCTGTATTCTGCCAAGAGCAGAAAAACATCGAGTTCCATATTCCAAAGTCTTTCATGACTACAATTAAAGTATGTAACAGAGATATACTATTAGCACACGGAGACTTTATCAATGGTGGTGGAAGTGGTACTGCAATCAGTAGGGGTGTAAATAATATGCGAAATGTTATGGCATTTAGAAAAGGATTAGTGGATGAGATGCAGCAACTACAAGACAATGCTTTAGAAAATGTGCCTGATAAATTTGAAACAGCACTACTTGGACATTTTCATAGAGTAGACGAAGTTGATATAGGAACGGGAGCTGTACATATCTGTGGTTGCATGAAGGGTGGAGATGAATATGCCATGCAAAGAGTTCAAGCTATTAATAAACCAAGACAAATAGTTCTATATTATCACCCTAAATATGGTGAGATTGGTAAAGAAATTGTTTATCTAAATAGATATGACTCTCGTAAAGGTCAGTTTAATGACATATTACCTGATGTTTGGTCTAAAACTTTTAGTTAATTACGTTTAAAATAGTATAATAAGTACAAGGAGATTTATTATATGGCAATGTCTAATGCACAAGCAGAAGCTTTTACAGCGTTCATTAACGAACTGATAGAAACATTCGCTAATAAAGTATTTGAAGAATCCCAAGCAAGAGTCCCGCAGGTAACAGGGGAACTAAAAGCATCAGGGTCAATTAAAAAAACCCCTACTGGGATGGAAATCGAATACACCGCCCCATATGCATCTTTAATAGATGGACATGGAGAAGACGCTACCATGATTTCTAGAGGTCAACAAGTCTTTAGATTTCCAAAAGCTCCTGCAAATGCTAATGGTTTTGTTTCACAGACTGTAGATGAGTTGGCTGAAATGATGTTACCTCAGTTAATTATAGAGGCAAATATGAGACCTGCATCACAAGAATATAAATTTTTTATACAATAGAAAAGGATAATAAAAATGGTGGACATAGAAAATGTATCAGAAGAACAAGAATGGTTAATCGCAAGGCATTCTAGAATGGTAGGTAAGATTTTAGATTTAGTAGAGGCATCTATGCCTGAAGGTAAGCAATGTGAAAAACTTAAGAAATTACTTCAAGTACCACTGTACGATTTTAGAAATGACATGTTACGTTTACAAAGCGGTGACGTAGATACTAACATCGTAGAGTAGGTTTAATTTTTTTATATTTCAATATAATTTAGTATAATATAAGTGTACATAAATTATAAATGTTTCTAAAGAGGTCGGGGGTGGCTTAGACCAACCTTTTTGAGGTCGATATTAATTTAGTAAAATAAACAAACTTTACATTAAGGAGGACATAATATGTCTGACGAAATTCTAAATAGAATTGAAAAGCACATGGAAGGTACACAGCTAGGATTAGCTGCACTATCAGAAGTGTTGCAAAAAATGGATGCAAGAATTGAAGCTGAAGATGACGCTTCATACGAAATTGCAAAAGAAGAAGAAGCACAGTTAGAAAAGGAAGAACTAATACATGATATTGCTAAAGCAGTATTAATTGAATTAGCAGAAAATCCTTTAGGAATGGATGTAGACGGGACTGATGTAGAAGTTGTAGGTGGAGGCGACCCAACAAAAGGTGCCACTGCTACCCCTAACTACATAGGTGACGCTGACGATTCATCTGAAACTGTTACTCCAAGGACAAAGATAGAAGAACAACAAGCTTCTATTCAAGCTGAGGATGACGAAGATGAAGATGATGAAGACGAAAAAGCTATGGGTTTCCCTAAAAAAGAGAAAGCCATGCACGAAGAAGAAGATGAAAAAGACGAAGTGAACAAGTTATACAAACAAATTTCTTCATTACAGAAACAAATCGAGTCATTAGACATCTCAAAAGCTGTAAAAGACGAATCCGAGAACAGACTACGAAAAATGGGATTCAAGGAAGAGAATGGATTACAGAAACCTGAATTGAGCAACGTGTTTGGAGCAGATGAAACTCCAATCAAAAAAGCTCAAACTGTGAATGATGTAGTCGACCAACTCACAAACTTGTCTTACAAAGAACTTAGAAAAATGCAAGAGTTCAAGAGACAAGGTTTAACAGAGAACTTGCCAGACGAAATAGCAAATCTCTAAACTTAAACAATTAACTAGTAAAAATCGGAGAAAATAAATTATGCCTTCACTAAGTGAATACATAGCTCAATCGAATAGAGGACTAAACCAGTCTGTATTCGGACCTGAGTATTTATCAAAGGCTTTTAATGCTGCGAACACAGGAACTGCGGATGCAATCTTTACGACTACAGCTGCGGATAACGTGTTTACTTCTACTTTCGGTAGAAAAGTATGGCAGTCTTTGAACAACCAAACTCGATTTTTCAATGCAATCCCAAGAACAGTTTTCGGTAACACCGTTGGTTGGAGGGTGAGAACAGATAGAGGTAGCCAAAGGTCTCGACCAATAACAGAGACTGGTAGTCTACCAGATATCGATGTTTCAAACCTAGAAACAATCTCTAGCTTGCCTAAGATTATTTCAACTTCATTCGGTGCTTCTGTGAAAGCAATGTACACTGCCCAATTAGAAGGTGGTGTCGGTGACGTATTAGCGTTGGAAAACGAAAACGCACAACTTGACCACATCAAGGAAATGAACCAAGAGTTATTACTACCGGGTTCGGTAGCAAACTCTGGTGCAATCGGTGCGGATGCAACTGATGCTAACGTAACAGATGGTTCTGACTTAAGAGTCGGTGACACTGTAATGTTAGTAGATGCTGGTGCAGCTACTGCAAATAACGTAGCTATCTCAGCAATTTCTGGAAATGACATAACACTTGGCACAATGTCAGGTACGCCAGCTGCAGGAACTTCAACAGTTGCTGACAACCTCTCAATCACTGCAAGAGCAGGTTTAACATCAATTGATGACATCGTTACAATTAACAACAGTGCATCACAAGGAAACGCCGGAGTACAAGTAATGAACTCAGCGTATGACTTAACTGTATCTACTAGTGGTTCAGAACAAAGAACTTCTGGTACGTTCAGTGCTGCTGCTGCTGTAAAAGGTAACAGTGGTGTTGGAAGAGACCTATCTCTAAACCTACTTGATGACTGTATCCAGTCTATCAGGACAAATGGTGGAGAACCTAAGTTAATTCTTATGGGTCACGACCAATACTTCAAACTAGAGAGATTACTTAACTCTCAACAGAGATACATGGGACAGGAAGAGTACCAAGTAGGAGTAGGGTCTGAAAAGACTTTCCCGGGTACAAGAACTGGACTAGTTCTCGCAACTTACCAAGGTATTCCAATCTTGCCAGATGCTGATACTACAAAATCAGAATTAGCAGCTGGTGGTGGAAAACAGGGTTCAAACGTATATGTGTTGGAC
>LUMS01000357.1_pt1 | contig 10645 bp, 8 predicted proteins | sample 729711 | NCBI WGS metagenome assembly LUMS01 (sample SAMN03860298, study PRJNA289734) | marine metagenome | biome: seawater column; feature: ocean; material: water; isolation source: Red Sea water column Station 192 - depth 25m | place: Saudi Arabia: Red Sea | collected 2011-10-15 | depth 25 m | reverse complement strand
TAGTTAGCCGGGGAATCTCCTTCACGACCCAGTCCGCATCAGAGAGACCTGCAGCATCGATGCCTTGGACTTCGAAGAAGTACAAGAGGTGGAGATCAAGCCACTGGCATTCGGAATGATGTACATAGAGGTCCAGGCGGTTCTGGGAGAAGGAGAAGGGATCGTTGACGGATTCGAAGATAGGGTCAAGCAGGTCGACGACCTAGTGGGACAAATCGAGGCCTTGGAAATGGGCCGCCTCTGATCAGTAGTGGTCGAGTGGCGATCTCATGAACTCACGCATCAGTACGGTTGCGTATGCACCTGCTGGTAAGTTGAATCTCAGTCTTAGAGAAGCCCCTTCGGGATGCCATCGATCACACTCTAGGGGACCTTCCTCCCAGCGATTGAAAAGGTCGTTTGTATCGGGTGCCTGCTCGACGGTCAAGTCCCTGAAGGGGACGGAAAGTGCCCTCCTCGTACCTGAAGTAGTTAGCCGGGGGATTTCCTTGACGACCCAGTCCACATCGGAGAGACCTGCAGCATCGATGCCTTGGACTTCGAAATCACCGGGCTCACAGCTGGCGTGATTGGAATCACTTCCAGGCAGGATTCCAGTGACTGCAAGCCTCCCGAGTTCACAGTTTCGTTGACACCTCACAAGGTTCGTACTGCTGACTCGGGCCATCTTGCCGACGTTAATCCTTCCGTTAGACAGAATCGGTGCGACCAAATCTCCCTCTACAGGTTCGATGATCGGCATTCCAGATTCCATCCTGCAAGACAAGGAGTGATTGAATGCGAGAGACTGCGCTGAATGTACCATCAAGAGTTGCAAGGAGTTGGGGAGGGTCTTGAATGCGCCGACGAAGTCATCCGGTTTCTTGAGAAGGTGCTCCAGCATCGATTTCTCGTATCCAAACCTGTCCGGGGCTATTTGGAGGGATTTTCCCGGGTCCTTTTCATTCCTCCAAGAAGATCTGAAGTCCTCAGACTCTTGTCCCTCTCGGGCACCCTCCATGCCGACGTAGAGATTTACCGCACTTTCGAAGTCCCCCTCGATTACTGCCTTCCCTACCTCAGGCGTGACAGGTCTGGCCGAACCGAAGCGCTGAGGGCCTATCCAATTCGGGAAAGCATCTGAACCTATGACCTCGGAAAGGCCCTCTCTAATCTCGTGGACCCTGCGCATTGCCTCCTTGGCATCAATAGGATCTCCCGATTCATCGCAGCAACCGCGTACGGTAATTGTGAACCGATTCCCATCGTGGTCGCCCATGGTTGCCTTCTGATGGGTCCTCCCCAATACCTCGATGGTGCTATCTGGTATCTGTACTGACTCGACCTTCTTCCTTGGTGCGTCTATCACCAAAACCTGAGTGGTTATTGCCCTCTTATCCTTCAGTCCGGAGCTGAATATTCTGTTCTTGTTTATCCCGCAAGATCTCGCAAGGCGTCTGATGTACCGATTAGTCTCCCAGTTCGTCATAGTCACCCTTGCGACAGTGAACCTCCCCTTTTCGTCAAAAGCGGGAACCTTGGATGATTCCTCGACCCTGAAGTCCTCTACGCGCGCTTTCAGCAGCCCACCAATACCCTCGGATGGCACTGCCCAGGTAGAAAGTCCCAGATATTCTTCGATTTCGCTCCCTTTCAGGGAATCACCCCCTCAAAGCTTGATGCTGGAGAGTTCCTTAGCGATCTCTGAGCATATGTCTTTGAGAATTTTGTCCGCCTTCTTACCCTTGACGGACCTTACATACAGCTCCGGATCATCCAGGTCTGGGTGGTTCTGGAAGTAGTTAGCATACTCCACGTCGTCCCTATCGTTCAGACGGGACCTGAACATCTGTAGTGCAGTGTGATTTCCGTCCAAGACCCTAATTCGCAGTTCTCTGCCCTCGTTCTTCAATACTTTTACTGGCATGGGACGGACGCTCGACATGAGTGGCCCTTTTGAGGGCTTGCATGCCAAAGCAGAGCCAATCGAGCACCAAACCTCCCCTAAGTTTTACATCGGGAGGTTTTGGGCGCGTCGATGTCAGGGATGGATGCCATGACAAGACGATTGGCTGAGACGTTTGACAGGATGTCTCTGCCAATCCTAATTGTGAGTCTTTTCCTAACTGGATTTCTGGCATATTTCCTATCGGGAAGCCTTGCATTCACAACTGACCTGTCTTCTTTCGCTCCCGAGACGGAAGCCGACGAGGCTCAGGAGAGGATCGAGGGGTCGATAGGTTCGTCCCCGCATCTGGTATACATCAACGTGAAGCCGTCAGCCAGTGAGGATCAGCTGGCGAATGTACTGGAGATGAAGGCACTTCACAGGCTATCAGAGGACTATGAGAGAATCCAATCACACTCTGACGAGAATGGGCACTTCATCGCGTCACAAATCAATGCAGCTGAGATTCTACAGAGGTTCCTTGAGGAAAGGAACTACACAGGGGATCTGACGGACTTCAATGACTGGAAAGGAATGCTGGAAACCGTATTGGAGGACGAAGAGTGCGGAGACGCGATTGGAAGCGATGAGCGATCGATTGCTAATGCCGCGTTCGCCTCATCTGCATTGCTACACGAAGACTTGGACTACTCTCCGGTTTGTGACTGGCTGGAAAGCGGTACTGGGAACCCGACACCCAGCGCAAGCAGTACGCTTTGGCTCATCGAAATCAGAGGGGATGTAGACAGCGAGGACAGGCAGAGGTATGCAAACGACATCAGGAGCATGTTGAGCGAGCAGTCCATTCTCGAGTACGGAGTTATCTCTGACGATCTAATCAGCAATGACATCAACGAGTCCACCCTAGACAACCTAGTCTGGCTGATTCTTCTTGCGGTAATCGTAGTTGTAGTCCTCCTTGCACTTACCTTCAGATCCGCGACTATGGTTGTGGCACCGCTGACCGCATTGCTGGCCTCTCTGGTTTGGACGTACGGCGCCATATCCCTGATGGGAATGAAATTCTCGATCCTGGAGATAGCGGTGGCCCCTGTTGTTCTCGGCCTAGGTATAGACTACTCGATACACCTACAGAGGGCTTACGAGAGGGCCAAGGGAGGTTCCAGCAGCTCCGCAGAGGCGTGGGCCAAGGCCCTAATGGAGCTCAGAGTTGCACTATCGCTGGCTGTAACTACCACGGTCTTCGCATTCCTGGCAAATTCTCTTTCCCCCTTGCCACCCCTCAGGACATTCGGAGCCACCCTGGCTCTCGGGGTGGTATCTGCATTTCTGGCTAGTACTGTAACCGTAGGGGCCATGCACGTTTTCGTAGAGAGGACCATGGGAGCCTCTCGAAGCAGAGGTCTTGAGCTGGGTAACCTAGCCGAGAGAGCAGCAGAATTCCAGAGGGGGAAGGCCCCCATGGTCCTCCTATCTGTGGCGATAATCACAGCAGGGTCAGTAGTAGTCGCGATGCAGGGTCTTGATACCAGCTTTGAGTTGACTGACTTCCTATCCGAGGACGAGATGGAGATAATGGAGGTCAGGGAAGACCTCTACGAATCCTACGAGGTGAACGCCCTGAAGTCGGTCTACATCCTAGTAGAGCCGAGCGAAGGGGAGTCCGCATTCGATAGCGAGGAGGGGCTAATAGAGGCCCTTGGAGATCTGGAGGACTCCTTGGCAAGGATGGAGGGTACGGTGGTCACGGAGGCCCCCGGCACTAGCAACGAATGGGCCTCCTACGACAGCATATACAGGATAGTGGCAGATGCGATAGAGCAGGACCCCTCATTCGGGGTGGATAACAACCTGGAGGTCTTCGGCGAGGACCTAGCACCAAGCGAAAGCTTCGTCGAGGGAGACTTGGCCGTGGCCATTTCATCGCTACTACAGAACGAAACAGTTGGAGACCAGCTCAGAGGTACCACTTGGGCGGAGAGGGCCGAGGAGCACGTAGGACTGACCGATGATGGTACTGCGATAAGGTACCTTAGAATCAGAGTCGATGTCGAGGCGCAGAGCAGCGCTATGGTAGAGCAAATCTCCGAGGAGATGGGGGCTGAGGCTTCCATAGTCTCGTCAGACACCGGGGGCCGGGCGTACGCCGTTGGCGACCTGATGACCCTCTCGAACCTCCTTTCCGGGCTAATTTCCTCTATCGTAAGCTCCACCGCAATCAGCCTAACCGTCTCTCTTCTCGTTCTGGCCACTCTTACTCGCAGGATAGGCCAGTCTCTGCTGGTGATACTTCCCGTGGGCCTGGCTGGATCATGGGTCGTGGGCTCAATGGCGGTCCTGGGAATCAACTGGAACGTCCTGACTATCATGATCACCGCACTTACCATAGGTCTCGGAATCGACTACTCGATCCACGTCTGGAGGAGGTTCGAGTCGAACAGGGCTTCAGGCATGGCAATCTGGCCTGCAATGCGAGACATGTACGCGCACACCGGATCCGCGCTCCTTATGTCAGCTGGCACCACCATTTGCGGATTCATGGTTCTGCTACTCTCCCCCATCCCAGTGATCAGGGACTTCGGGGTCGTGAGCTCCATATCGGTGACCTTCTCGCTTATCCTTGCGTTGCTGGTACTGCCGGGACTGCTTGCCGCAGAGGTGCGGACCAACGGAAACGGCTCCTAGTCCAAAAGCCCAATCAGCTCCCCAACCTCCAGATTCTGCTCCCTGGCGAGGAGCAGTATGGCGATCTCAAGAGAAACAGGGCCCAATGCCCTCCTCTTCCTCTCGGCCCTCCTCAGGACCTCGCGCCTCTCGAGGCCGGACATCGACGAGACAATGGAGGCCATTCTTGCCAATGGGATTTCGATGCTTGACGATTCCCCATCCTCATTCTTCTCAGCTGGATTATCCATACTAGGGGGGGCTTCATCTTCCACATCCGTATCGGGTGACTCAGGCATCTCTTCGAACCTTGACAGGAATGGGCGCCAACCCATCTCGGGAGGGTGATCTGGAATAGAGGAGCATGGCTCGAGCGAATCCTGACTACCCACCAGCCAACCGGCCGTGTGAAGTCGCCTTGCCAGGGATAAAGCAGAGTCTGGAGAAAACCACTGCATCTCAAGGGACCACATTCTGGAAAGGTCCCTCATACTTACAGCGGTACCTCCGCTGAAGGAGGAGTGGAGGAGCTTCGAGATCTCAATTTCGACATCCTGGGACATGTTTCAAGGCCGGCTAGACGACAATGTGCTTGATGGTTGTCCTGAGCGAAATCGCGCTTCATTGAAGTGTGGTGGCACTATCCGCGGGCGATTCCAATGGCTAGGGAGTACATCGCGCGCGACCCGCGCACCGGCGAGAGGATTGGGGCCAAACCAAAGGGAGCTCGGAAGGGAGTCGGGATAGCCGCCTTATCCCCAGATAGCGGGCCCTGGCAGAGGTTGGAGTCACACGAGATCCTTCCACTGGCCAATGGAGAGTCTGGAAAGATAGAAATCTTGGCTGATGGAAAGACGTGGCTCCTAGGTAGGATTGACGGTGTAAAGGCACTAGCAAAGGTCCCAGAGAAGGATGTTGAGCGTGCTTACGATTCCTTGGTCGATGCATTAGAGGACGACTTCCCAGACGTCAGGATCGCGGCTCTGAAGGCCCTTCCCTCTTTCTCACTCAGGAGGCAGGGGATATTGCTCCACTGCCTATCTGACAGGCTTGTGGACGAAGAGGATTCTGTGAGAGAGGAGGCGATGACATGCCTGAAGAAGGTTGCACCCCTATTCCCCTCGGGATGCGAGGAGATCCTAAGGAGGGAGCTTCGGGACAGCAGGAAGAACCACAGGGGAAATGCCTTCGAGGCATTGAAGCTAGCAGCCAGAGAGTGGCCCGAGGTAGGATGCCTGCACCTTGACGAGCTGATCAGGGAAGAGGAAGATGACCTGCGAATAAGAGGGTCGCTAATCCTAAGGACGATAGCATCCAAGGGGGGGGCCGAGGCATGGGACCTGATAGGGTGGTCGCTTCAAGACGAGGAGGTGAGGGTACGGAGGAACGCTTCCAAGACCCTCACAGTACTCGCCGATGTAGAGCCGAGGGTAGCCGCAATACTGGTGGAGTCCAGCATCGGCGAGGATGACAGGCAAATCAGGGGATCCGTGATCAAGGCACTGAAGAAGCTGGACATCCAGAGTCCGAGAGTAGTTCAGATGATACTCAAGGGGGCCGCTGACAAGGACCTCGAGATGAGGAGGGCGTGCATCGGGCAGATATCGATCATACTCTCTGGACAAGAGCTGAGGGAGGCGGCAGGTGAACTCCTGAAGAAGGAGAAGGACCCCAGCCTCAGAAAGAGGCTCAAATCCCTCGCCATGGATCTCGACTTCGAGGGGACGGAGCAAGAGAAGAACCTGAAGCTCGCTGCAGCGGACTACGTGCCCAAGGACGACGATGTGGAGGACATCCCCCCTCCCCCTGCCATGGGTGAGGATGATAAACGCCAGTCAGGTCGGGCGGGCAGCGAGGAAGGCAGATGAGTGACGATTTCGACGGGAAGCTTGAGAGATTCGAGAGGCTCTGGGAAGGAGTAACTCCGAAAGGAGTTAACAGAACAAAGGCTCTGAAGTTCAGGCAGTACATGAGGAATCACGTCCTCCAGAAGTTCCACAAGCGCAGTAAAGAACAGTGGGCAAATGCGGACAAGGGGCACTACAACCACGGTTTCTCCAGCAAGGACCAGTTCCTGACCAAGGACAATTGCAGGAAATACTGGATGGGCGAGCTCCAGAAGGACATCAGAGAAGCTGAGACCTGGTCCTGAGGCCAAACGATGACCTCGCTATCATTCAATGACTGGGACCTCGAGAAGCACGTGGCTGATGCCATAGGCCAACTCGGCTGGGAAGAGCCGACGCAGATACAGGTTGAGGCCATACCATTCGCAAGAAAGGGCATGGACGTCGTAGGGCAGGCCAGGACGGGCTCTGGAAAAACCGCTGCTTTCGGAATCCCCATCATCGAGTCTTGCGAACCAAACGGATCGACTCAGGCGATAGTGCTCTGCCCCACCAGGGAGCTCGCCGTACAAGTGGCGGAGGAGTTCCAGGCCCTGCAAGGAAAGAAGGGCCTAAGGATCGAGACTGTCTACGGAGGGACGGACATAGAGAAGCAGGCAAGGCTTCTCGACAAGGGGGTCGACGTTATCGTAGGGACCCCTGGCCGTGTAATCGACATGAGCAAGAGGGGCCACATAGACCTCTCCGAAATAGGAATCTTCTGCCTAGACGAGGCAGACAGGATGCTAGACATGGGATTCTTCCCCGACGTCCTATGGATCGTCGAGAAGATGGGTGACAGGGAGCAGACCCTTCTCTTCAGCGCCACCTTCCCACAGGAGGTACTGGATGCCACTGAGGAATTCACAGAAGACCCCATCCACGTCATGAGCGAGGACCTCGAGGTGGAGGTGCCAGAGATAGACCAGTTCGCCATCAAGGTAGGGCGACTGAACAAGATGTGGGCACTGGGGAGGATCGTGGCCAGCATGACCGAGGAGGACCAGATGCTCATATTCACGAACACCAAGAGGATGGTGGACATGCTGGGAGAGAGACTGGACAGGCAGGGAGTGGACTCCGCCTCGCTACACGGGGACATGGCCCAGAACAAGAGGGAGAAGATACTCGACAGATTCAGGGATGGAAGCAAGAAGATACTCGTCGCCACTGACGTGGCTGCCAGGGGCCTCGACGTCGACGGAATCACGCACGTCGTGAACTACGACCTCCCGGACGAGACGGAAGTCTACGTGCACAGGATCGGGAGGACCGGCAGAATGGGGAGGAGCGGCCAGGCCTGGAGCTTCGTCGGTGGCTCAGAGATTGGGCAACTGGACAAGATAGCGAACACCTGGGCCATGAGCATCCCCGTGGTCGAGGCGCCAGACCTGCCCAAGGGCGCTAAGGAAATGGCAAGGCTGAAGGAGGACTGGGACGAAATCTCGGACAGCTTCGGGATGGTCACCGTCAGGGTCTCCGTAGGAAAGGGGGAGGCCAGCAAGCTAGCCCTATCAGACTGGATAGTGAAACAGGCCCGAGTCCCGGAGGTAGCGATAGGCGAGATATCGATGGGTGACTCGGAGTCGACGGTTGAGGTCCACATGAAGAAGGCGTCCTACGTGATCGACGTCCTGAGATCAAGGGAGTTCGAGGGCAGGAGCCTCGAGCCAGCCATAGTCAGCTAGCCCAAAGGAACTGCAACGACCCCTCCCGAAGGGAGGGGGCTTCCGCATCCTAAATATATCCGGACTAACAAGGCCCCTCATGGCTGACGCCAAGGGAGGTAGCGCGGCCAAAGACAAGCAGGCCGCTGAGGCCGCCAAGAAGAAGGCAGAGGCAGAGAAGAAGGCCAGAAGGCCAGGACCTCAGCCAGCGACGCGACGAAGAAGATCAGCGACCTGAAGAAGGAGAAGGCGAGTGCCGACAGGGACCTCAAAGTCCAGGAGTCGGCCAGGAAGAAGGCGGAGTCTGACCTCGCGAGGACGAAGAAGTCCGGTAGCGGGGACGTCAAGAAACTAGAGAACCTGGAGAGGCAGGTCGAGTCAGCAAAATCCAGGCTGGAGGACTCCAAGAAGGCAGCCTCCGAGGCAAAGAGGCAGCTGGAGAAGGAGAAGCAGATCTCAGGAAAGAACTCCAAGAAGATCGCAGACCTGAACAAGGAGCAGGTGAGCCTGCAAACCGATCTGAAGGCCTCTCAATCAGAACTGAAGAAGGTAGAGGCAGAGCTAGCCGCGGAGTCGAAGAGGGGTGCGTCCGAGAAGGCCAAGCTACAGCAGCTAACAGACTCGACGAGGGCGCTAAAGTCCCAGATTTCGGATCTTGCAAAGAAGGTGAAGGAAATCAGGACGAAGACGGAGGACCAGGCCAAGACCCTCAGGGACTTCGAAAGCAGGCTCGCTGAGGAGACCAAGGCGAAGAAGGAGGCTGAGGCGAAACTCGAGAAAGCCAGGAAGGCGACGGATGCCGCGGAAAACAAGAGGAAGGCAGCAGAGGCCAAGACTAAGGAGGCCCAGAAGGCATTCGAATCTACAGTAAAACCCAGGAAGGACGCTGAGGACATGGCGAAGAAGGCCGACTCCGCCAGGGTACAGGCGGAGAAGGAGCTCGAGAAGAGGATCGGACTGCAGAAGAAGGCAGAGGATGAGGCCAAGAAAGGCGCAGAGGACAGGAAGAGCGCAGAGAAGGCGAAGGTCGATGCTGAGAAGGCGAAGGCAGATGCTGAGAAGGCCAGAGACAAGAGCATCCAGGAGACCGACAAGGCGAGGAAGTCCCTTTCCGAGTCCAGGGCCAAGCTGAAGGATATCAGCGAAGACCTGAGGAAGGCAGAGGCGGACAGGAAGGCAGCCCAGGAGAAGGCGGCAAGCGCGAAGTCGGAGGCCGACGAGCTAACCAAGAAGGCGGAGAGCAGCAAATCAAGCGCTGAGAGCGCGAAAAAGAGGCTCAAGGAGGAGAACACGGCCGGCAAGGAGGCCAAGGCCCAGCACGCCGAGAGCAAGAAGAGGGGCGAGGCCGCCAAGAAGGATCTCGCGACCGCAGACGACGAGCGCAAGAAGGCAGCCGCCAAGATGGAGGAGGTCGTGAAGGCCAAGCAGGCCTACCAGAAGAGGGCCTCCGAGGAGAGGAAGAAGGCCGAGGAAGTCGAGGGACAGGTATCCCAGAAGAGGAAGCTGACAGCCGACACGAAGAAGAAGTCCGAGTTCGAGGCTAAGGCGAAGGCCGAGGCCGATGCGAAGGCTAAGGCCGAGGCCGACGGCCACAAGAAGGCGAAGGACGACCTGAAGGCGGAGACCGAGAGGTGGAAGGAGGCCGAGAAGGTGCTCGGGAAGACGACGAGCGAGCGGAAGAAGGCCCAGGCGGAGTCCAAGAAGGCCAAGGAGGCGAAGGAGTCGACCCACAAGGAGTTCCTGGACGCAAAGCAGAACAGAATCGAGGCCGAGAACTCGGCCAAGCAAGAGGAGAGGGACCTGAAGGACGCCCAGAGACGGGCGGAGGCCGAGGCGAAGGCCAGGAAGGACCTAGAGAAGGAGATCGAGGAGGAGGAGAAGCGAAGGAAGATCGCCAAGGCCAAGAAGAAGGCCCTCGAGAAGAAGAAGCTGACGGCCGAGGAGCTGGCCATGGAGGAGGCCAGGAAGCGGCAGGAGGCCAAGGACCGGGTCAAGAGGAAGGCCGAGAAGAGGAGGAAGAGGGCCGAGGAGGAGCGTCAGAGGAAGATGCTGGCTGCATCAGAGGCCGAGCAGCTCGCCGAGGTGAACAGGCTCGAGGTGGAGATGAGGCTCAACGACCTGAAGACCCAGGAGGGCACGATGGCCAAGGAGGACTACATCCTAGCGAGGATCAACATCAAGGCCATAACAATCGACTTCGAGGTCATCGGGGAGGCCAACGGTCACACTGACGACCTGCAGCAGATTGACGGCATAGACGAGGGACTGGAGCGGAGGCTGAACACCCTGGGCATATCCACCCTCTCGCAGATCTCGAAGATGGACGACGACATGAGCGACGTCGTGAACGACGCGATAGAGTACATGCCGGGAAGGATCCGAAGGCAGCTCTGGGCAGAGCAGGCCCAGATCCTCCTGGAGTGAGGAAATAGACACCCCCTTGGGGGTGTCTAAGCCGGAAAAAGAGCGCATCCCTCGGATAGAATCAAAAGCGGATTTTCCCGATAGAGAAAGCGTGCGAGCGGAAGCAAGGTCACGAG
>LUMS01000253.1_pt1 | contig 10778 bp, 13 predicted proteins | sample 729711 | NCBI WGS metagenome assembly LUMS01 (sample SAMN03860298, study PRJNA289734) | marine metagenome | biome: seawater column; feature: ocean; material: water; isolation source: Red Sea water column Station 192 - depth 25m | place: Saudi Arabia: Red Sea | collected 2011-10-15 | depth 25 m | reverse complement strand
TAATTTTAAATAACTCGAGTTAATAGTAAAAAAAAAATTAATTTTTGAAAGATTTAGCAACTGTCTGTAACCAACCTGTTAATTTCTTCGCGAACTTATGATTTTACACTGTAAGATCATAGGGTAAACATTTGTGATTATGGCCGCAGGTTCAACGGGTGAACGCCCATTCTTTGAAATAATCACCAGTATTAGATACTGGATTATTCATGCAGTAACATTACCAGCTATCTTTATAGCAGGCTTCTTATTTGTATATACAGGCTTAGCCTACGATGCTTTCGGAACTCCTCGTCCAGATAGTTATTTCCAATCATCTGAATCTAAAGCACCTGTCGTAACACAAAGATATGAAGCTAAATCTCAACTAGATTTAAGAACAAAATAACAATGACTAATTCTCAAGCTCCAATGCAGGCTGCGGAAGTCCGCGTTTATCCTATATTTACTGTTCGTTGGCTAGCAGTTCACGCTCTAGCTATTCCATCAGTATTCTTTTTAGGTTCTATTGCTGCTATGCAATTCGTAGCCCGATAAATTTAACTATCATGCAAGTAAACGAAAATCCTAACAAAGTTCCAGTTGAACTTAATCGTACAAGCCTTTATTTAGGCTTATTATCAGTCTTTGTATTGGGAATTTTATTTTCCAGTTACTTTTTCAATTAAATTAAAATCATGAGTAAATTAAAAGGACCTGATGGAAGAATTCCAGATAGACTTCCCGACGGTAGACCAGCAGTTGCATGGGAAAGAAGATGGACTGAAGGAACTCTTCCTCTATGGCTTGTTGCTACAGCAGGTGGAATTGCAGTTATCTTCGTTTTAGGAATATTCTTCTATGGTTCATACCAAGGTGTTGGAGCTGGAGGATAATAAAATCCTTTATCTTGATCTGACAATCTCTAAAACCTACTTAGACTAATAAGAATCAGTAAATATCCTTAGTTTCTCTTTTGTGGAGCTTGGGATATTTTCTTTTTGGGTTATCAATCCATCTTTTAATGAAAAATGAGACTTACTTTTTGGTCTTTCTTTTTCAATTAATTTAGCTACTTCAAATATTATTTTATTAGCCACTTCAGTATTTGATCTAAGATTATCCAAAACCATCTCTACAGAAACTTCTTGATGAGTTTGATGCCAGCAATCATAATCAGTAACCATAGATAAGGAGGAGTAAGCTATTTCAGCTTCTTTAGCTAATCTTGCTTCTGTGTGGTTCGTCATTCCAATTATTGAACATCCCCAACTTCTATATAAATTAGATTCTGCTCTAGTTGAGAAAGCGGGACCTTCCATTGCTAGATAGGTACCCCCTCTATGCAATTGTCTACCGCCAGGAATATTTTTTTCTCCGATTTCACTTAATATACGTGATAAATTTGTGCAGAAGGGATCTCCCATAGTTACGTGAGCAACAGCTCCCTCGTTAAAGAAGGTTGCAGGTCTATTTTTTGTCCGGTCTATAAATTGATCTGGAACCACTATATCAAGTGGCCTTATCTGTTCTTGTAATGAACCAACTGCTGATGGAGCAATAATCCATCTTACTCCTATTGATCTTAGAGCCCAAATATTAGCTTTGTAAGGAATTTCAGAAGGATTTAAACTATGTGTTCTGCCATGTCTAGGAATAAATGCTATCTCTAGGTTTCCAAGATTATATACTTTTATTGAATCAGAAGGTTTACCATAGGGAGTATTGATTTCTAGTTCTCTTAAGTACTCTATTTGATCCATTGAATAAAATCCACTTCCACCAATCACTCCTAATCTTGATTTTTCAATTGGTAATAAATGTTCTTTATTCATAGTGATGTAAATGACTTTTAATCATCTGGTACTAATTGGAGGAGGACACTCAAATGTTTCTTTATTGAAGAAATGGTTAATGTTTCCGAAATTAATGCCAGAAATTCCTGTTTCAATTATATCTAGAGATTCTCATTTGGTTTATTCGGCGATATTCCCATCGGTGATTTCAAAATCAATCACTTTAGAAGAGAGTTTAATTGATATAAAATCTTTAGCAAAAAATGCAAAAGTATCTTTTATAGAAGAAGAAGTAAAGGATATTGATTTCAATTTAAAGAAAATTGTTTTAAGTAATAGACCTTCAGTTAATTATTCGAAGTTGGTGCTTAATTATGGAAGTCAAACAATAATTCCAAAAGAATTTGAATCACTAGTTAAAAATCGAAATGCTTTTTCAATTAAACCTTTTTTAAGGGCTTATGACTCAATACTAAAAGAGGACATTTTTGATTCAGTTAATGAACTTCCATTTGTAATTGTTGGGAGTGGCCTTGCTGCAATTGAAGTATCATATGCTTTGAGAAAAAGATGGGGAGATAGACCTTTAAAACTATTATGTGATTCAAGAAAAATTAATAATACAATTCTAAAAAGTTTACGGAATTCCAATATTGATTTAGTTGAAAAACTTAATTTTGATTATGGCAAGATTCTTTTATGTACTGGAAATACATCTCCGTTATGGGCACAAAAAAAATTATTAGATTCGGATTCTTATGGCAGAATAATTACAAATCAGAATTTACAGATAAAAAGTTTCTCTGGAATCTTTGCTGTCGGTGATTGCGCAGTTGTAGGTTCAGCAAAAAGACCAGCATCGGGAGTTTTTGCAGTAAAAGTTGTAAATACATTAGTCCAAAATCTAAAAAAAGATATAGAAGGGAGATCATTAAAAAAGTGGTTTCCTCAAAAGATCGGATTGCAAATAGTAAATATATTTCCAAGCCATCATCCAAAGGCTTTTGCTATTTATCGCAATTTTGTTTTCGGCCCTTCTTTTCTTTTTTGGATTTTAAAGTATAAGATTGATCTCAACTTTATTAAAAAGTTCAGATCAAAAAGGCTAATTATGAAAAGTAGTGAAAAAAATATTTCATTGAATGATTGCAGAGGATGTGCAGCTAAAATTCCTCAGTTTGTTTTGAATAAATCATTAATAAATTCTAATTTAAATTCTTTTGCCTCATCACCTGAAGATTCAGTTGAGATATATCAAAATGGTCAAGATATTATCTTGCAAAGTGTAGATGGATTTCCTGCTTTGGTAAGTGATCCTTGGCTTAATGCAAAAATTACTACTTTGCATGCTTGCTCAGATTTGTGGGCATGCGGAGCAAAACTTTCATCCGCGCAGGCTTTAATTTCATTACCAAAAGTTGAAAGGGAATTTCAGAGTTACCTCTTTTCTCAATCACTTCAAGGTATTAAATCAACAGTTGAGGATCATGGAGGTGAATTACTTGGAGGCCATACTTTCGAGGCAAGAAGTTTAGTAAATAAACCTTATTCATTAGGAATAGATATTTCTTTAACAGTTCAAGGTATTTTAAAAAATGGAGCAAAACCATGGCTTAAATCTGGAATGAATATTGGAGATATTCTCATGATGTCTAGACCTCTGGGCGTTGGGATTTACTTTGCCGGTCAAATGCAAAATATTAATATGCTAGGTAGTTCTTCTGAAGTAATTAATAATTTAGTAAAGAGTCAGCAATATTTGATTGATGAAATTTATCTTTTTCAAAATCAATTTAAAGAATCATTAGTCAATGCTGCGACTGACATTACTGGATATGGATTTATTGGACATCTTAAAGAAATGGTTGAATCATCTAATTTATATAGGCAAAGCAATAATCTTGAGCCACTAAAAGTTTTATTAGATTTATTTGCATTTAAAGCTTATCCTGGAGTATTTGATTTAATAAGAAAAGATGTTAAAAGTACTTTCTTTGAATCTAATAAAGAAATTTTTGACAAAATTTATAAAGTAAATAAGCAAAAAAGAATAATTAATTTTTTAAACGAAAATTCATTAGATCAAGAGACTTTTAACGAGAGAATATCATTACTATTAGATCCTCAAACATGTGGACCCTTGTTGATTAGTTGCAATCGTAAATATGAAAATGTTCTAAAGGATAAATGGTACAAGGTTGGAGAGGTTGTAAAAATGTAATTAATTTCTATTTAATTTATCAATTTCCAAATATCTTAATCTTTTGATTTCCTTTCCCATCTTCTTCCCTGGGTCCCATCCTTCTTTTTTTAATGTTTCTCCATCTTTTTTTGATTTTATGAATTTGTAAATAAATAACCACTTAAACAAGTTACGCCAGTATGGTCCTCCATCACAAATTAATAATTTGACTGTCTCATCATTAAGGTTTCTGTCCTCAATAAATTCTGTCCAACTTGATGGAGAAAAATGATTGAAATTTTTTTGGTTTGTATTTAATATCTTTTTGATATTTATATAATCTTCTAATATTTTTATCTCACTATTATTTACCAAAAATCTTTGACATGCTTTTTCTAAATCTTCTGAATCTTTTAATAAGTAAAGCATATGATTTCCCTTTAACTTCTTAATCCAATTTAGTCCTCTTAAAAACCTTTTATCGACTTTAATATTTTCATTTAAGATTGAGATAATTTCCCATTTATGAATTATCGAAATTACATTAGTCAAATTATCGTGTTTGCATATTTCAGCTAGTTCCATCCTTATTCGTATGCCTAGTGCAGGAGGGTAAATCATTTTCTGATGAGTTTCTGAACTTTTCCAAGGCCATTGTCTAACTGTTTCTTGAGATTGTTTGAGGGAATTATTTGAAATATTGAAATCTAACCTTGAAGCATATTTTGCACATCTAATTAATCTACTTGGATCATCTGAAATACTATTACTGTGAAGTAAGTTCAATCTTTTACTTTTTATATCAGAAATTCCTCCATAAAGATCATAGATTTTCCTTGTCGAGACCTCGAAGGCTATTGAATTTATAGTGAAATCTCTCCTCTTAAGATCCTCCTCAATAGTACTTTTATTTACTGTGGGATTTAAGCCTGGAGCAGAATAAATTTCTTTTCTTGCAGAAGCAATATCAATTTTATAGTCATTAATATTTATTTCTACAGTGTTGTATAAATTAAATTCCTTGATTAAACATAAATCTACATTTACAATATTTTTTTTTATAAATTTTGCAAGAGAAATAGAGGATCCTTCAATAACAAGATCAATATCTACAGGTTTAGAAAACGATTTTTTGTGGAATTTACTAATTAATAAATCTCTTAAATAACCGCCAACAAAAGCTACTTTAGTATTGTTATTAGATTCTATGTATTTAGCAATTAGGTTATATAGATTAAATGGAGTTTTGATTAATTCCCCTTGGATGTAATCAGAGATATCGTTCATGAGTTTTAACTTACATAACGAATTGGAGCTAATCTGGGATCTAGAATTTTACTTCCTTTATCACCAAATTTTACTGCTAAAGATATTTTTTCCCCACTCCCAAAAATATGTATAATTTCACCTTTCCCAAATTTTGAGTGAATTAGCTTATCTCCAACTATCCAGCTTTTCCCTTTACTGGGACCTGAATATAATTTCCTTACTGCATTTATTGGTTTGTTAACAAATTCATTTGGATTGTTTCGATCAACTCTAGTTAAACGATCAAGATGCCAATCTCTTCTAATTGAAGCACCACCAGTTTGTGGTAATTCGCCATCCATTAAATCTTCAGGTATTTCCGAAAGAAATATTGAAGGAATTGTTGCTTCACGCATTCCACCCCATAATCTTCTTTCTCTGGCATGACTTAAGAAAACTCTTTCTTTAGCTCTAGTAATACCTACATAGCATAATCTTCTTTCCTCTTCAAGAAGTGAGGGAGTATCTATTGATCTATGGCTAGGGAAGAGACCTTGTTCTAGCCCAGTGATAAAAACATTTTGAAATTCTAAACCTTTACTATTATGCAGAGTCATGAGAGTTACAGAGTTAGGATTATTTTTCTTCGTATCATTATCAGTTGTTAAGGCTGCTGTAGAAAGAAATCCCTCTACATCTCCACTTTCTGTTTCTTCTTCATATTGAGTAGCTGCATTAATTAGTTCTTGTAAGTTATTTCTTCTATCTTCAGATTCTTCAGTCCCACTAGAGAGCAAGTCACTTAAATAACCACTTTTTTCTAATATAAGTTGTAGTAGTTGAGCAGGACCTGAATTTTCTAGGTAACACAGTAGATCATTCATAACTTCAGTAAATTTATTAATTCCTTTTGATGATCGGCCTATTGTTTCTTCAAGACTTTGCTTATCATTAAGAACCTCCCATAATGGGATATTTAACCTATTAGATAGTTCATTAAGTTTTTGAATAGTAGTCTTACCAATCCCTCTTCTAGGAACATTTATGATTCGTAAAAGACTAACGTTATCTGAAGAATTAACCAGAACTTTCAAATATGCTATTGCATCTTTAATTTCTCTTCTATCATAAAAACGCAATCCTCCAAAAATTGTATAAGGAATGCGCCACCTTACAAGAGATTCTTCTAATACTCTCGACTGAGCTCTGGTTCGATATAAAATTGCAAAATTTTTCCAAATTGGGTTTTGATTATAGTTATTGAGTGATTTTATTTTATTGGTAATTGCTTCTGCCTCGGAAATTTCATCATCACAGCTGAGTAACGTTAAAAGTTCCCCTTTTTCTTTAGTAGCCTTTAAAACTTTGTCAATTCTTTCAGAGTTGTTTTCAATTAGTGAGTTTGCAGCATCAAGGATATTGGAAGATGACCTATAATTTTCTTCTAATTTAATTAAAGATGATTTTGTATCGTCGTTGATTGAAGTTTTAAAATCTTCTTGAAAACCAATTAAAATTCTGAAGTCAGCTGCTCTGAAACTATAAATACTTTGATCAGCATCCCCTACGACAAAAATTGACCGATCTTCCCAATTGAAGAATTTTTTTGGTTCAGTATTTCCAGCCGTAATTAATTTTATAAGTTCATATTGTGTTCTATTTGTATCTTGATATTCGTCAACTAAAATATGTTTAAATCTTTTGTGCCAGTAATCTCTGACTATATCATTTTGCCTCAATAAGAAAACAGGCAAAAGTAGAAGATCATCAAAGTCTAAAGAATTATTTTTTGAGAGCGAAATCCTATATCTCTTGTAGGCTTCTGCAACTGTTTTATCAAAATTATTATCTGCTTTTTCTAAAAGATCATTAGAAGTTAAGCATTGATTTTTAGCATTACTTATTAATCTTTTAATCTTTTTGGGATCATATCTTTTTGGGTCAAGATTCATATCTTGACTAATAATTTCTTTTACTAATGTTTGAGAATCTGTTTCATCGTAAATTGAAAATTGCCTTGTCCATTTTAGGCCTTCTGGATCAGTATATTTTTCAATATCGTATCTCAGAAGTCTTGAAAATAAAGAATGGAAAGTACCGATCCAAAGGTTCTGAAGCCTCTCTTGGTGAACGTTTGTTCTTAATTGATTTTGATCAATTTCTTTAAGAGTTGTCCAAGGCTGACCAAATTGATTAAGAGATAATTCTTGGGCTAGAAGAACCTCTAATCTTGCTTTCATTTCTTTAGCAGCTTTGTTAGTGAAAGTGACTGCGAGAATGTTATAGGGATCTATAGAGTTACCCTCAATAAGGTTTGCAATTCTGTGAGTAAGAGCCTTAGTTTTTCCGCTACCTGCACCTGCTACAACTAATAGTGGTCCATAAACATGTTTTACTGCTTGAAGTTGTTGATTGTTTAGGGACTTAAAAAGGAAATTGTTGGTTTGAGGCACTTTTGGAAGGGTTTTTCAAAAATCAGACTTTACTATGAGATTCAGATTCCGTTTCTAGATCTTCTAACGCTTTTTTTAAATTTATAAGTTCATTATTGTTATTAATTATTTCTTCAAATTTATTTTGAGGCATCTTTAATTTCATACTTCTGTCTAGAATTTCTTTTTCCAATCTCTTTTTATATGAGGAAATAAGTTTCTTTGATAATTTTAAATCTTGTTGATCCAAAACTTTATTAGAAATGTAGTTTTATATTAGCGGAAAAAAATTTTTTATTTGAATTATTTCAACTATCACTTTGGAATGAAGTTATTAATTAAGAAGCGTTGCGTTAAGTTTGAAATTGTATTGTTTTTACTAGCTTTGTATTATTCTTAAGATCGGTGTTTAAATTTTTACTTAAGGAATGTCAGTTTCAAAGAATAATCAACTATTGTCAGCCGATAAGAAATTAAATGATTTAAGCAATATAAAAGAATTTATTAATAGTGCAAACTCAAGATTAGATGCAATAACCTCAATAACCAATAATTCACATGCAATCGCAGCAGACGCTGTAACAGCAATGATTTGCGAAAATCAAGATTCACTTAATTCAAAAATATCTTTAAATACAACTAACAAGATGTCCGTTTGTTTAAGAGATGGAGAAATAATCCTAAGGATTGTTGCTTATCTTTTAATTTCTAATGACGAATCAGTTTTAGAAAAAAGTTGTTTGAAGGATCTTAAAAATACTTATCTTGCTCTTGGGGTACCTTTAAGAAATGCAAGAAGGGTTTTTGAATTAATGCGAGATGCAACTATCTCTGATTTGAATTCAACAGTTAATAATATGAGTGGAAACAAAGGCTTTCTTCCTAAATTAATATCTGAAACAGAGTTTCAATTTGAAAGGATAATTAATCTTTTAAACTAGCTAAATTCCTTATCTCTGAAGTATGGGACGTCTGTATAACTGAGTTATTTTCAAGATTTCTAATAGTAGAAAATCTGGATCTTACATGAGTGGATAAAAAGGAAATTCTTTCTTCGGAAACTGTTGATTTATAAATAGTTTTAATGTGTAAATTATTTTGTTCATCAACAAAATAATTGGATGATGAAATAAAGGATTCTGTATAACCTTTATTTCTTAAAACAATTCCTGAATTTTCATCTTTGGGTAAAAAAATCAGAATAGTTTCATCTCCCTCACTGATATCATCATTGTCCCAATCACTAATAGCTTGCCAGTTTATAGAAATGGCTATGCTCTCTAGGTTTAAACTGAATTTATAATTTTTAAAAATTTCAACGACTTTTTTATTTTTTTTGTTGATATGTTTTATATATATTTTACTAGTTGAGTTTTCAAATTCCTGAAAAGCTAAAGTGTGAGTACTTCTAATAGATTTCCACTCTCCTATACTTTTATCAATGAATTGATTAATTATTGTTAGATTCTTCGTCAAGTTTATCTTCTACGGAATGATTTTCTGCTTTTTGTATCATTCTTACCATTGAATCCACCATTAATCTCTTTGCAGAAGTTACTTTTAATCCAGAAGGAGTAGTTGATATTTGTTCTCCAGGGCGATCATATGAAGTTGGTCTAAATGGAGTCATCTAATAACTTTAAGAATTAATCGATTTCTATTCTTGCATGAATCATTATTTATATAGTTATTGTTTGCGAAAATGTCATATCTTTTTCTTTATTACAGAATTATCAACTGTTTTGTTATTTAGGCATTTTATTTTTTGCCAATCCTGAAATAGTCGCTAAAGCAAACATTCCCAATAGAGCAATCCCTAGAAATAATCCTGCTCCCTGGCTAACTCCAGCTCCTACTGCTACTAGTATCGAGTCACTGATTAGAAGACTTATTAATAATGCAGGAGTAAATATTTTCCAGCGAGTTCCTCCAATACCAATTGCGTAGCTTAGAAAATCAAAAAGGCCAGTCATTAGTAGACCTGTCATAAGAAAGAAATTTTCTTCTAGCTGGTTTTGATTAAAACTTTCAATCTTTTGCATTGCTTTTAGGCCTACTAAATTACGTACAGGAACCCGACCATAATTTCTCGCAATAAAGAAAGCAGCTTGGCAAAAAACGATATCAGAAAAGATTATTGTCATGTAACCTTTTTGAAATCCTAGTAATGAACCAGCTAGCAGAGAATAAGCTGAACTTGGAAGGGCAGGTAAAATAATACTTACTCCTCTAAGGATGAATATTCCAAAAGGAGCCCAAATCCCCATACTTTCTATTTTGTTCCTTAGAGGTTCAATCCCATAATTTTGGATTAAATAAATCAATACAACAAATATTGCTATAAAAAAAACTACTGAGAGAAATTTCTGTATTTTATTCATTATTTTTCTAATAAATTTATTGGAAGTATTGTATTCCATAAGTAGTCATGATTAATTCTAAGAATAAGTTTAATTCAATATTTTCTAGAAATTTCATTAATTTAGTCCTTTCGATTATCGTTTTCTTTTGTATTTCAATAAAAAAATCAGAAGCTCTGCCTCATGAATGGGTTGGAGTCCCTAAAAGTGAATACGGAGAGCAGTTATGGGATAGGCAAAGTATAAAAAGAAATGAGGATGGTTCTGTGAGAGTATTGAGTAAATTTATTCCCAAAACAAAAAGTGAAATTACTAAGGATATTCTCTATACAATGGATATAAATTGTTTTGAAAAATCATTTAGAGATGTTGATGTCTCAATAGATGAAGAAAATAGTAATTTCAATGATTTAGCTGATTGGCAAGATCCAAATGGAGATAAACTGATTTTGGGTGTTATTGGTCAAGTCTGCAGATTAGAAAACTAAAAATTTTAAATTATAAAAAATACGAAAAAATAACGAGTTCTCAATGATTTGAAAGTATAAAACCCTGTCTAGGACAGGGTTTTAAAGGTGCCAGGACCCAGATTTGAACTGGGGACACGGCGATTTTCAGTCGCCTGCTCTACCAACTGAGCTATCCCGGCTCTAACCTATATACTTTAAATTAAGATGTGTAGTTTGTGAAACCCTTTTATTAAAAATTTTATATCTTTATCAAATATTCAAAAATTATTATTTTGAATTAATCGCCAATAAGGCAGTACCAAGAGATGTGG
>LUMS01000855.1_pt1 | contig 10779 bp, 8 predicted proteins | sample 729711 | NCBI WGS metagenome assembly LUMS01 (sample SAMN03860298, study PRJNA289734) | marine metagenome | biome: seawater column; feature: ocean; material: water; isolation source: Red Sea water column Station 192 - depth 25m | place: Saudi Arabia: Red Sea | collected 2011-10-15 | depth 25 m | reverse complement strand
TTAGATGGACAAAAAATCATTACAAAAAATGATCGATGAAAATGGTATTAAGTATATTGATTTTAGATTTACTGATCCTTTAGGAACATGGCAGCACTTCTCGAACCATATTAACACATTTGAAATGGACGTATTTGAGGAGGGTATTGGTTTCGACGGCTCTTCAATTAGATGTTTTCAGTCAATTGAAGCTAGTGACATGATATTAATTCCAGATATTGAGACTGCATTTGTAGATCCTTTTTTTACAGATCCTACTCTAGTTCTAATATGTGATATTCAAGATCCAATTACCGGGCAAAAGTACGATAAAGATCCAAGATACGTTGCAAAAAAAGCAGAAGAATACGTTAAAACCTCAGGAGTTGGTGATAGTATTTTCTTTGGACCAGAAGCTGAATTTTTTCTTTTCAATAATGTTCAAATTAACACGCACCCTCATCACTCTTCTTTTTCTGTTGACTCAGGTGAAGCTGTTTGGAATACAGGCACAGCCGAAGGTCCAAATCTAGGTTATAAAGTTAGAAATAAAGGTGGATACTTCCCATGCCCTCCTCATGACACTATGCAGGATGTTAGATCAGAAATGGTTAATCACATGGTTGCAATTGGTATGAGTGTTGAAGCGCAACACCACGAAGTTGCTACTGCTGGTCAATGTGAAATTGATTTAAAATTCGACACATTGGTTAAGATGGCCGATGATCTTCAAAAATATAAATACGTTGTAAGAAATACAGCAAAAAGTAATGGTTTAAGTGCTACTTTTATGCCAAAACCTCTTTCAAACGACAATGGTTCAGGAATGCATTGTCATCAAAGTATTTGGTCAAACGGTAAACCAGTATTTTATGGTGAAGGTGGATACGCTAATCTTAGTGATGAAGCAAAATTTTATATTGGTGGTTTGCTTAAGCACGCACCATCTTTATTAGCTTTTACAAATCCAACTATTAACTCTTACAAGAGATTAGTTCCAGGTTATGAGGCTCCAGTTAAGCTTGCATACTCTAATAGAAATAGAAGTGCTATATGTAGAATCCCTGCATACTCACCATCTCCGAAAGCAAAAAGAGTTGAGTTTAGATGTCCAGATGCAACTGCAAATGGATATTTAGCATTTTCAGCTATGCTTATGGCAGGTTTAGATGGAATTAAGAATAGAATTGATCCTGGTGAACCAATGGATAAAAATCTTTATGATTTACCTCCTGAAGAGCAATCTAAAGTAAAGGAAGTACCTGGTACTCTTGAGGAAGCGATTAATAATCTTGAGTCAAATCATGATTATCTTTTAGAGGGTAATGTGTTTACCAAAGATTTAATCGAGTCATATATCGAATACAAAAGAGAAGAAGAAATCGAACCAAATAAACTGCTAGTTACACCTGCAGAGTTCGACATGTATTACGATTACTAAACTAAATTAAAAGCAACCTGTCTAAATATTTTTTATTATCTACTTTGGACGGGTTGCTAGTTAGATTTTCAAACATAAGCAACTCTCTTAAATAATCAATATCGTCACGATATGAAAACTCTTTATTATTTATGTGGTTGATGTCTTCTTTAATTTTAAAGAGTTGAAAAAGATCCTTATTATTTTTTAAAGGATTTTTTATATCTACTATTTTTAAAAAGTATTCATTATCAATTTTAGAAAAGTTTGAAATAATTTGATTTTTCATTTTTGTAAAATACTTAACTAATTTTAGATTATTTGTTAAAAGACATACCTTCATAAAAGACAATTTATGAAATGGTTCACTAGTCTTTGAATAAAATGAAAAGAAATTTTCAATATTAATAACTTGATCAGAGTCTCTATCAAAAGGTTTATTTCTATCGTCAATTATTAGGATATTTGGATCAATATATTGTTTCATTATCGAGTAAAATCTCCTTACAATTTTAATATTATCTATGTGATTATTTTTGTTTGATTGATATATAAAAAAAATATCTAAATCGGAAAAATTCGTAGCCATTTTGACACCGTAACTTCCAAATAAAATCGGTGTTAAGTCAGAGAAAATATTGCTTCTATTGACAATGTATTCATTTTTAACTAGTTCAAAAATATAAAAAATAAACTTTCTTACAGCGGTATTTCGTTTTTTGAGGAAGTCAGTATTTGTTATTTTTTTTGAAAGTAACAAATAATCTAAAAGGAATAAAATTTCATAAATATCCTGGATTGATTTTTTTAAATCTAAATCAAAATTATCAGAAAATTCTCTAAGCTTAAAAGTAGGTATGCCATAATTAAAAAAATAGACTAATGACTCTATTAAAAAATGATTTTTGTAAATAAGATTTGTTAATTTTGAAGAATTCTCAAATATGAAAGCTAACTCTAAAAAAATTTTATTATTGTATTTGTATAAAGCAGTTAAATGGACACCAGACTTATAATAGTTAATTAAATAGTCAAATTTTATAATCAGATCATCTCGTTTATTATGTGTTGATAAAATATTTATGAGACTTGAAATAGACTCTAAATAATCATTTTTTACTGTTTCTGAACTATTGATGTTCTCAGCTCGTTTTAAAAGACTATTAATAATTTTTTGGCTAGACTCATTAAATTTTTCACGTCGTAAACTTTCTCTATTTATTTTAGGGAAAAATAAACGCTGATATATTGTTTGAATTTCAAATTTATGCTTCTCTAATTTTTTTGAAAAGTTATCTAATACTAAATTTAAATAGGTTTCATTAGAGTCAATTAAATTCTGAAAAGTATTCTTTTTTATATGTAAATAATTTTCAATTTTACGGAAGTAATAATATGCCTCTGTTATATTTTTTAAGTCATTTTTTGGAATTATATTTTCATGTTTTTTTAAATTTATAAGTAATTTATGAATATTACTCTCTTTAAGAGAATTTATTTTTCCAGACCAAAGAAGTTGGTTAAAATGTATTATATTTTCACAAGATCGAATAAAGCCATAAGAATTTTTTATATCTAGCTTTTGTTCAGTATTACTGGAGGCAAAAAGCTTTTTAATTTCATCTATAGCGTAATAGTCAAATGTTCTTCTAAATAAAAAACTTTTTATTGCTTCCTTAAATGAGAAATATTTTTGAATATCGCCACACAAAAAACTTGATCTATGAAATGCTAATCTCTCCCAATTTCTGCCAACTGAAGTATAATAATTAATTGCTTGATCCATATCAGATATAATTAATGAATCACCAAAATCTGGTCGTAACCTTAAATCTATTTTATGAAAAAAAGACTCAGAAATATTCGATATGTCACTAATGGTTTTCTTTATAGATTTATTAAAATCTTGGAGGGAAATAGGACTATTTTTGGAGTCATAGAATATGATTATATCGATATCAGAGGCAAAATTTAAATCTCTTACTCCAATTTTACCCATACCTAAAATAAAATAATATTTTTTTAAACTATTATTAAATGATCTGTATAGATTGATATTAATGATTTTACTTAAAATATTTTTGCATAAAACAGACCACAATCTTGATCCATTAGACTGAGAAATTAAATTTTGATGAATTGATATAAAAATTAAATAAATAAGCTCATTTTTAAGTGTATTTATATTGAGAAAGTTAGTTGTAGAGGAATTAGAATATTTTTTTATATTACTTTTGTAGTGGTTAAGTATTAATTGAGCATCAACCTTTGAAACATCATAAGAATTATTAAGATATTCATATTTTGATAAGAAAGTAGAGGATTTATATAATCTCTCTAACTCCAAATGGCATTCCTCTCAAAATAATTTAGTAAGCCACTATAGTTATTAATAACTGAGATTTCTTTTTTTACTTTTTTGGAATTTGATATGTTACTAAGTGCAGTGAATATACTTTTTTTTAATAAATTGATATTTAAATATTTGTAATGCTCTAATTCATTTATTGTATTAATTATTGAAGTTGTCTTCTTTTTGACATTCTCAAGATCTAATTTTTCTAAAAAAAAGGCGTCTTTCGCAAATTGCCTACCAATCATAAATTGAGTAATATTTTTTGACTGAAAAAATTTAAAGGTTTCTAAATCATTAACCTCACCATTAGGAATAAGTTCCATTTCAGGAAATTGATCACAACACTCTAAAAATAAATTGTAATTAATTTTTGGAATTGTTCTATTTTTTTTGGTATCTAAGTTCAAAACACCATTTCTACAATGTATAAATACTTTTTTAATTCCTATTTCATTAAACAATTTAAGATAATCAAAAATATAACTCTTATCCTCATTCATGCCTAAACCAAGTCTACATTTTACCGATACATCTTTATTATATTTGATCAATTCATATAAACATTTTTTTACTAGGTCATACTTTTGGGTTAAAGCTAAACCAAGCATATTTTCTTGGACTCTAGAACTTGGGCACCCTAAATTAAAATTTACATGTTTAATAATATCTACTTTATTTAAAATATTTATTGTTCTTTTAATTTCTTCAGGATCTGAGCCTGCAATTTGAATGGCGCTTTTATTATTTTTTAAAAAATGCTTGGTTATTGTTTTAGTCTCATTGTGGATGATTGCTTTATCCACTATCATTTCAGAAAAGGTAGTTACACTATTTCCATAAATGTTTTCGACTAAACTTCTAAAATAGCAGTCTGTGTAACCCATCATTGGTGCTAAATAATAATTCATCGAAAAAATTCTTTTAATAATTGAAAAATACTTTAATAAAAGTAAAAATCATTAAAAATCAAGACATTGGAAAATTTCAACATAAATCAACTAGTTTTTAATTCTGATGGGCTAATACCTACAATTGCTCAAGAGAAGTCAACTAATGAAATTCTTATGATGGCCTATTCAAATAAAAATTCTATTGAAATGACAGTAAAAACAAAAAAAGCTCACTTTTGGAGTAGAAGTAAAAAAAAATTATGGTTAAAAGGTGAAACTTCTGGCAATAAACTTAATATTATTAATATTTATACTGATTGTGACAGTGACGCTTTAATTTATGAAGTTGAGCTTGAAGGAATTGGCGCTTGTCATACGGGTAAAAAAAGTTGTTTTTATAAAAAATTAGAATTATGATTTTGGCTGAAGCTGTAATTACTCTTTTTCCAAATGCTAAACCAACTATTGGTCCTTTTATAAAGAACGGTTTTTATTATGACTTTGATATGGAAAGCACTCTATCAGATGATGACTTAGCTAATATAGAAAAAAAAATGAAAGAAATTCTCTCAGAGGGAAGAGACTTTTTAAAGAGGGCAGTAACTAAAAAAGAAGCATCAGAAATATTTAAGGATAATAAATATAAATTAGAACTTATTAATAATTTAGATAATTCCGATGAAATAACACTTTACGAGCAAAAAAATTTTACTGACCTTTGTAAAGGTCCTCATCATAAAAGCACAAAAGATTATAATGCCAGCTTTAAAATAACAAATGTATCAGGGGCTTATTGGAGAGGTATTAGCACTAACAAAATGCTTCAAAGAATTTATGCAACTGCTTGGTATTCTGAAAAAGAACTTCGAGTTTATTTAAAAAATTTAGAAGAGGCTAAAGAAAGAAATCATAGAAGATTAGGCACTGATATGGGTTTGTTCCTTCTAACTGATTTATCAGCAGGGAATGTATTTTGGAAAGATAAAGGTTTAACCTTATATCAAAACATTGAAAAATATATTCGCTCTGAGCAACAAAAACTTAACTATTTTGAAGTCAAAACACCTGAGCTAGTTTCAAATGAGCTTTGGATAAAGTCTGGTCATTGGGACAATTTTAAAGAAAATATGTTTACATCAGAAACTGACAATAAGACATTTGCACTAAAACCTATGAATTGTCCATGTCATATTGTTTTATTTAACTCTCAACTAATAACTTACAAAGATTTACCACTTAGATACTCGGAGTTTGGTAAGTGTCATAGATACGAACCCTCTGGAGCTCTAAATGGATTATTTAGGGTCAGAGGTTTTACTCAAGATGATGCCCACATATTTTGTTCTGCTGAACAAATATATGATGTTTGTAATGAGACAACCCTATTAATTGAGAGAGTGTATAAAAAGTTTGGATTTGAAAAAATAAAATATAATATTTCTACTCGCCCAGAAAAAAGTATTGGTACGCAAGAAAACTGGGACAATGCAGAAAATCAGTTAAAAAAAGTTTTAAAAGACAACAATAAAGAATTTAATATTTTAGAGGGTGAAGGGGCATTCTATGGCCCAAAAATAGAGTTTACGTTAGAGGACTCACTGGGTCGAGAATGGCAATGTGGAACGATACAAATTGACTTCAATCTCCCTGATAGATTGGGTGCAAAATACAAAGACAAAGATGACAAAAATCAAGTTCCAATAATGATACACCGAGCAGTTGTCGGATCTCTAGAAAGGTTTATAGCAATTATTCTTGAAAACACTAATGGCTGGCTTCCTTTATTTGTTACGCCCATACAACTTGCAATTCTCCCTGTGTCCGAAAAATTTGTTGATCATAGTAACCGAATTAAAGGGGAACTTCAAAAACTGGGTGTAAGAGTAATTGTTGATGGATCTGATAACAAACTGGGTTATAAAATAAGAAATTCTGTTTCTAAAAAGATACCCTATTCTCTAGTAATGGGTGAGAAAGAGATTGAGTCAGACTCATTTACTCTAAGAAGTAATGAGGGTAAGAATACTTCTTTTGATGATATTAAAACTCTCTCAGATTTCTTTATCAGTAATTAACTATTAAAAAGTTAATTTATAAAATAAGTTAATTTCTTAAAATGAGCGACCACATCAAGGCAGTAATCATAGTAGTTTTAAGTGGATTAATATGGAGTTTTGGACCGCTGGTGGTCAAAAATATGATAGACCCTCAAATATCATATCCTTATATCTTATTGTTAATGAACAAAAAAACTTTTTTATGAATGTAATTAAAATAGATAAAGTTTCTGTAATTGGTGGTCTTAGTTTAACAACAGCCATGGTTGGTTTTATTTATTCAATAAGCAATACAACTGCCGCAGTTACTCTATTTATGTTGGCGTTAATGCCTTTTTTAGCATCATTAATTGCCCTAGTGTTTATTAATGAGAAAATCTCAAAACAAAATTTTATAACCATGATTATTGCGTTTTTTGGTGCTTTAATAATGATATATGCCAGTGCCTTTAGTGGGTCGTTGTATGGATTAATTATGGGCTTTATATCAAGTCTTGGCTTTGCAGCATTCACCGTTGCTTTGAGAAGCAAAAGTAACTTTAAAAAATTTTATATTTTAATTTATGCAGGAATTTTTTGCGCAGCTATTTCCGCCTTTTTAATGATTTTTAATGATCAAGAAATCTATTTACCCTTCAGAAATATTTTGTTGAGTATGACTCACGGTTTCATCGTTGCAACTGGGCTTATCCTGTTTAGCATTGGTTCAAAACAATTACTTTCGGGAGAGCTAACAATGCTGTCTTTATTAGAAGTAGTTGGAGGAATTTTTTGGGCGTGGCTACCGATTTTGGGTATCAATGAAACTCCAGAAACTAGTCTAGCCAATAAAACTGTTACAAGACCAAAACCTGAAGAAATGACTACTGCAATACTAACTTTGTCAAAAGCATATGCAGAGACCAAACAAAAATAACCAGTAGTTTCTAATATTCCTTGAAAAAATAAAATAGGAACTGCTTTTTTTGTCAGTGTTATTTTAGACTTCATAAAAAATAATAAGGAAGCAATACCCAATAAGCTAAAAAATCTTACATATATAACAGCCTCAATTGGATCTAAAGAGTTAGAGGCCTCTTGAGAAAAAATAAGGCCCAAAGCCAACATGCCACTAGCCATAAATGACACAATTAGAGACTCTTTTATCTGTTTTTTTGACAAACCTAGGCTTTCTTTAAAACTATCAGCGCTTATGGATACAAATATTGCGCCGGATATTACAACAAGGGTGGCAATCCATTGAGTAAGTGTGGGTTCACTTCCTAAAAAAAATCTTATAACAAAAACAAAAAAAGGATTAGTCGCTGTTATCGAGGCTACAATTGACACCGGTCCCATTTGAAGACCTCTGTACAAACAAAGAAGTCCAAACATTATTAAAATTCCTGATAGGAAACTATTACTCAAACCAATCGTGTTTGGTGAAAGACCACTTCCAAAAAAATAAAATAAAATTAAATAAAATATTGAGCCAACAACCAGCATCCAAAAAAGTGAATTTTTAAATCCAACTTCCTTTGATGAAAATCTAGCTAAAAAATCTCCAACACCAAAACTAAAAGCTGAGAGAATACCCAATAAGATTGCCATAAATATAACTAAAATCTAAACGTGAAAACTCTCACCACAGCCGCATTCACTAGTCTGATTAGGATTTTTAAAAATAAACCTTTCTCCAAATTCTTCTTTAATAAAGTCCATTTCTGTGCCTATTACATACATAACTGCTTTGTCCTCAATATAAAGAGGAAACTTGTAATCATTGACTAGCTCACAACCTTGTATGTTATCATTGCTCACATACTCCATTGTATAACTCAATCCCGCACAACCTTTAGTGCTTAAGCCAATCTTTAAACCAATAGCGTTACTATTATTAACTAATAATTTAGAAATTTGTTCTTCAGCAGTTTTGGATAATGAAAATAAAGGACTGGTCATACTAAAAACCTAAAGCTAACTTTGCATTTTCACTCATCATATCTTTATTCCATGGTGGTTGAAAGGTTAGTTTTATACTGACTTGTCCTACATCATTTAGTTCATGAACTTTTTTAGCGACCTCTAATGGAAAACTATCAGCAACTGGACAGTTAACTGTTGTCAGTGTCATGATAATTTTAATATTGTTAAAATTATCTATTGATATGTCGTAAATTAAACCAAGATCATAAATATTCATATCCATTTCAGGATCTTTTATATCTGTGAGAACTTTGATTATATGATCATTTGTTAATGTCACTGACTGTGATGACGATTTTTCTCCGTAAGTAATCTCACCTTCAGAACTTACTTTTGGCATAAAGTCAGAGAGTGTTTTATTATCCATAGCTTATTGAAGAAGTTTTAGAGTTTTTTTCAAAGAGTCTATAAAATGATCAATATCATTAAGATCGTTATAAATACCAAAAGAGACTCTGCAAGAACCAGGGATACCTAACTTTTTCATAAATGGTTGGCAACAATGGTGACCTCCTCTAATCATAATTCCATACTGGTCAAGAAAAGTGGCAATATCATTAAAATTTTGGTTTTTAATATTAAAAGAAACAATGGATGTAGCATTTCCATCTTCATTAGAGCCATATATATCTACTTCTTTGAATTCACGTAAAGCTTTAATTAATGTAGATCTGAGTTTTTTTTCATTCAGAAAATAGTCTTGGTAATTATTATTATTCAAATATTCCATAGCTGTTTTGAAGCCAATTGCTGCCTCAATTGAAGGCGTACCCGGTTCAAATTTATTAGGTAACATAGCATAAGAAAAATCATTAGATGAAACTTCATTGATCATCCCTCCTCCAAGTGTTGGAGGATTTAATTTATTTAAAATATCTTCTTTACCATACATAATTCCAATACCAGATGGACCATAAAGTTTATGAGATGAAAAAGAGTAAAAATCACAATCCAAATCTTTTACGTCAATTTTTAAGTGTGCTATTGATTGACAACCGTCAACGGCAAAATAAGTATCTTTATTAATTGATTTTTTAATCTTTTTAATATCAAGTATTTGGCCAGTTACATTTGACATGTGTGTTAAAGAGAGAACCTTTGTGGAGTCATCACAATTATTAATGATATCGTCTTCAGATAAAATGCCATCTTTCGAAATAGGAATTATTTTTAATTCTAAACCTAATTTTTTACATAAGTTCATCCAAGGCAAATAATTTGAGTGATGTTCTAATTCAGTTACAACAATCTTATCGCCCTCTTTAAGATGTTCAGCTAATGAATTAGCAATAATATTTATAGAGTCAGTAGCCCCTCTTGTAAAAATTATCTCATTTGTAGAATTAGAATTAATAAAATTTTTTGCTACATCTCTAGATTTTTCATATAAATCTGTAGCATCTATACTAAGTGAATTCATTCCTCTATGAACATTTTCATAAGAATTTTCTAAAAATTCAGAAATAGAGTTAATTACTTGTTTGGGTTTCTGAGTGCTTGCTGCAGAGTCAAGATAAGTAATAGCTTTATCTCTGATCTTTTTATCTAAAATTGGAAAATCTAATTTAATATTATTCATGATAATAAACTTTCAATTAACTCATTTGAATAATTCTTTAACATATCGTCTTTAATTGACTCAATAATCTCAACAATAAATGCTTTTTTTAATATTTTTTTAGCTATTTCGCTATCAATTCCTCTGGACTTAAAATAATAAATTTGCTCGTCATCTAATTTGGAAACAGTAGACCCGTGACTACATTTTACATCATCTGCATAAATTTCAAGTTCTGGTTTATTGTTGGCTTTCGATATGTCATCTAAAAGCAATGATCTACTCATTTGATATCCATCAGTTTTCTGAGCAATAGAGTCAACATATATCTTTCCTTGAAAGTTTGTAATAGCGCCCTTCTCAACAATAGATTTAAAAACTTCTCTACTTGATGAAGAGGGCTTTAAATGTTGTATAAAAGAATAATTGTCATTTACACCATAATTGTTGATATTAAGACCATATAAATCAAAGTTACACTCTTGATTTAATGAAGCATAAAACTCGTTTCTTGTATGAATATTATCTGATTGAAAAGAAACAAAATTTAAATA
>LUMS01000776.1_pt1 | contig 10840 bp, 9 predicted proteins | sample 729711 | NCBI WGS metagenome assembly LUMS01 (sample SAMN03860298, study PRJNA289734) | marine metagenome | biome: seawater column; feature: ocean; material: water; isolation source: Red Sea water column Station 192 - depth 25m | place: Saudi Arabia: Red Sea | collected 2011-10-15 | depth 25 m | reverse complement strand
GGCGTCGCGAGCCGCGCACGTGGCCGGTGCGACGAGGATGACCGGGAGCAGCAGCACCGCGGGGGAGCGCGGGACGGTGCAGGCGTCGGGCGACCTGCGCAGCGGCGCCTGGGAGGCGACCGTCCGGGCACCGCGGACCCGGCTCGAGGTGCGCAGCCGCTACAACACCACGTGGGTGCACGCCGACCGCACGTTCTGGTTGCGCAGCGGGTACACGCCGGCGTCCGCTCGCGCCGGCGCCCGTGGCTGGGTGCTGATGGAGCGGTCGGCCGGGGACCGGCTCCGCGACCAGCTCGACCCGGGCCGGGTCCTCGGCCGCGCCGCCGCACTGCGCCCCGCCGACGTCGCCGCCTACGCCGACCTCGACACGATGGCGACGCGCTTCGCGTCGCTGTACACGCAGGCCTACACCGACCGCCGGGTCGTGCAGGTGCAGTACCGCGTGGCCCGCCGGACCGTCCCGCCGCACGCCGACCGCGACGCCCAGCGGGTGTCGTCGGTGCCGTTCGAGTGGTTCGACGCCGGATGGCGTGCCGCCGTGCGGGGCTCGGCGGAGGCACAGTCCGCGTTCGACGGATACCTGGGGGTCGACCGATGAGCACGCTGTGGCGTCTGAGGGACGCGCTGGCACGCACCCGCCGCTCCGCCGAGCGGTGGCTGACGGCGGAGCGGCACGCCCTCCACGCGGTCGCGCTCGCGCGCATCCTCGTGGGTCTGTCCGTGCTCGGCCTGCTCGTCACCAACTACTCGACCCGTCAGGTGTGGGTCGGAGACGCCTCGGCGTGGGCCGAGCCGGCGCGGGCCGTCAGCCGCTTCCCCGAGGTGTCGCTGCTCGACGGGGTCAGCGGCGACCTCCTCACCGTCGTGTACGTGGTCGTCATGCTCGCGGCCGTGGGCCTCGTCCTCGGCTGGCGGGCCAAGGCCATGACCATCGTCGTGCTGCTCGGCTTCATCGCGGTGACGGCGCAGAACCCGGTGCTCGGGTCGATCGGCGACAACCTCGTGCGGCTCACGCTGCTGTGGATGCTGCTCATGCGCACCGCCGACGTCTGGTCGCTCGACGCCAACCGGCTCGAGCCGCGCGAGAGCGACGACGTCGCACCGGACTGGCTGCGCACGGGGCTGCACAACGTCGGTCTCGTCGGCCTCGGTGCGCAGACGGTGCTGGCCTACCTGGCGGGCGGTCTCGACAAGGCCTCCCAGCCGGTGTGGCAGCAGGGCACCGCCCTGTACACGACGCTGCAGCTGCCCGAGTTCCGTCCGTTCCCGTGGCTCTCGGACCTGCTCTCGAACGCGACCGTGCTGCTCGCGCTGCTCACCTGGACGGTGCTGGCGGTGCAGCTGTTCTTCGCCCCGATGCTGCTGCGTCGCGAGACGCGCAACCTCGTCGCCGGGGTCGCGATCGGCGTGAACGTCCTCTTCGCCGTCGTCCTCGCGACCCCATGGTCGTCGCTGGCCGTCATCGCCGTGACCGGCCTGTTCGTCAGCGACGACCGCTGGGCGGCGCTCGGCGAGCGGGTGGCCGACCTCGCGTGGCCCGTGCTCGACCGCACCGCCGACGTGCGCTACGCGGTGGCCGACCGCGTCGCGGACTGGTGGTACGACCGCGTGCTGGGCCTGTGGGACCGCGTCCGGTTCAGCGTGTTCCGACGCTGACCTGCGTCGCCGCACGGCGACCGGCCACGACCAGCAGCACCACGGGCACGACGAGGGTGCCGGCGACGGCGTTCAGCGTCCCGAACCCCTGCCACGCGACGAGGACGCCGGCGAGCAGGCCACCGGCCGCCCCCGACAGGTTCATCGTCAGGTCGCCCAGCCCCTGGACCAGCGGACGCACGTCGGGCGGCGTCGAGGCGGTGAGCAGCGCGGCACCGGCGATCACGGCGGCCGACCAGCCGAGGCCGAGCAGCACCAGTCCGACGGTGATCTGCACCTGCGAGTCGCCCGACGTGCCCGAGACGACCACGGCGAGCAGCAGGACGAGCTGACCGGCGAGGATCGTGCGGGCCGGTCCCCAGCGGTCGGCGAGCCAGCCCATCACCGGCGACAGCGCGTACATGCCCGCGATGTGCAGGCTGATGGTCAGGCCGATCACCTCGACCGCGGCGCCGTGGTCCTGCATGTGCACGGGCGTCAGTGCCATGACGGAGACCATCACGGCGTGCGCGAGCGCGATCGTGACGACGGCCGTGCGGGTCTCGCCGCGGACGTGGGGGAGCGCGGACCGCACCCGCGGCACTGCGACCTCCATGCCGTCGCGTCGGGTGGGCGGCAGCGGGTCGGGCCGCAGGAGCAGGAGGTTCATCAGGCCGGCCAGGAGGAACGCCACGCAGGCGAAGACCATGGTCCCGGCCAGGTCGGGAACGCCGAGCGCACGGGCGGTCGACGTGCCCGGGCCGGTGAGGTTCGGGCCGAGCACGGCGCCGACCGTCGTCGCCCAGGTGACGAGCGAGAGCGAGCGGCCGACCTGGTGGCTGGCCGCGAGGTCGGTGGCCGCGAAGCGCGACTGCAGCGTCGCCGCGGTGCTGACGCCGCACAGCAGCAGGCCGACCAGCACGAGCACGAGGCTGTCGGCGGTGGCCCCCAGCACCACGATCGCCGCGCCGGCCGCGCCGAGGGGTCGCGAGCGGCACGGTCGCGAGCGCCGCACCGAGCGTCAGCATGACGGTGGCCATGCCGGCCCAGCCCGACGACCCCGACACCTCGCGCAGCAGCAGCACGCCGACCGCGAGGCCGGCGCCGCTGCCGATGCCGCCGACCACCTGCACGACCACCAGCACCCGCAGGACGCGGCGCTGCGCGACCTCCGCGGCGCTCACGAGGCCCAGATGGTGACGCGGTCCTCCGGGTCGAGCCACAGGGCGTCGGCCGAGGTGGTACCGAACGCCTCGTGGAAGGCGTCGATGTTGCGCACCACCTGGTTGCACCGGAACTCCGGCGGGGAGTGCGGGTCGACGGTGAGCCGGCGGACCGTCTCGGCCGGGCGGACCTTCGACTGCCAGGCCTGCGCCCAGGAGATGAAGAAGCGCTGGTCGCCGGTGAGGCCGTCGATCGTCGGCGCCTCGCCGCCCGTGGCGATCCGGTACGCCTGGTAGGCGATGCCGAGTCCGCCGAGGTCGCCGATGTTCTCGCCGATCGTCAGCTCGCCGTTGACCTTCTGGCCGTCGGCGCCGTCGGGCGACAGCGCGCCGTACTGCTCCACGAGCGCCGCGGTGAGGCTCTCGAACGCGGCACGGTCCTCGTCGCTCCACCAGTTCCGCAGGGCGCCCGTGCCGTCGTAGTGGCTGCCCTGGTCGTCGAAGCCGTGACCGATCTCGTGACCGATCACCGCGCCGATCGCCCCGTAGTTGACGGCGTCGTCAGCGTCGGGGTGGAAGAACGGGGGCTGCAGGATGGCGGCGGGGAACACGATCTCGTTCATCGTGGGGTTGTAGTAGGCGTTGACCGTCTGCGGCGTCATGTACCACTCGTCGCGGTCGATGGGCCGGCCGATCTTCGCCAGCTCGCGGTCCATCGAGACCGTGAGCGACCGACGGGCGTTGCCCAGGAGGTCGGTCGGGTCGGTCTCGAGCGCGGTGTAGTCCTTGAAGCGTTCCGGGTGGCCCACCTTGGGGGTGAACGCGTCGAGCTTGGCCAGCGCCTCGGTCTGCGTCGCCTCGCTCATCCAGGGCAGGGCGGAGATGCTGCGACGGTAGGCCTCGACGAGGTGCGCGATGAGGTCGTCCATCCGCTCCTTCGCGGTCGGCGGGTACTCGGTGCGCACGTAGATGCGGCCGATCGCCTCGCCCATCGCGGACTCCACGAAGCCCACGCCACGCTTCCAGCGCGGGCGCAGCTCGTCGGTGCCGCTCAACGTGCGGCCGTAGAAGGCGAAGTTCTCCTCCACGAACGCGGCCGGCAGGTAGGGCGCGGCGGCGTGCAGCACCTGCCAGCGCAGCCAGTCGCGCCACGCGGGGAGGTGCTCGACCGTCAGCAGCCCGGCGAGGCCCTCGAGGTACGACGGCTGCGACACGACAGCCTCCTCGAGCACCGACGCCGGGATGTCGGCGGCCGTGCTCCACGTGGTCAGGTCGAGCGGACCGAGCAGGGCCTGCAGGCCGTCGCGGTCGAGGAGGTTGTAGGTGCGCTGCGCGTCGCGGCACGCGACCCGGTCCCAGTGGTGCGCGGCGACCTGGGTCTCGAGGTCGAGGACGCGCGCCGCGCGGTCGGCGGGCGACTCGAAGCCGCCGAGGGTGAACATCCGCTCGAGGTGGTCGCGGTAGGCGGCCCGGACCTCGGCGGTCTCGTCGGTGCGGTAGTACGACTCGTCGGGCAGGCCCAGGCCGCTCTGCACGACGTGGGTCACGTACCGCTCGGGGTTGCCGCGGTCGGGCGCGATGTACAGGCCGACGACGCTCGCCACGCCGGAGCGCTCCAGGTGGCCCAGCACCTCGACGAAGGTGGGCACGTCGGCGACGCCGTCGATGCGGTGCAGGTCGTCCTGCAGCGGCTCGGTGCCGAGCGCGTCGATGCGGTCGGTGTCCATGAAGCTGGCGTAGAGCTCGCCGATCTTGCGCTCGTCGGCGTCGAGGTCGGCGGCCGGGTCGTCGAGTGCGTCGCGGCAGGACTCGACGATGCCGCGCACGACCCGCTCGGCCTCGTCGACCAGCGTCACGAACGCGCCGGCCGTGGCGCGGTCGGGCTGGATGGGCGCGTCGCGCAGCCAGGGTCCGTTCACGTGCCGGAAGAGGTCGTCCTGAGGGCGGGTCGCGGGATCGAACGCAGAGGTGTCGATGGCCGGACCAGCCGGCGCGGAGGGGGACTCGGTGGACGGGGCGCTGGCATCGGTCACCTGGATAGGCTACCTGCGTGTCCGTGTCGCACCCCGCCCATCTGACCGTGCTCGACGTGCAGGACGTGGGGCCGCACCTGCGCCGCCTCGTCCTCGGCGACGGCGACGTCGCGCGCGGCTTCGACGCGCTCGCCGCCCGGTGGTCCGGATGGGCCGACTCCTACGTCAAGCTCGTGTTCCTGGCCGACGGCGTCACCTACCCCGACCCGCTCGACCTCGACGAGGTGCGGACGAGCCTGCCGAGCGACGTCTGGCCGGTGCTGCGGACCTACACCGTCCGTCGGCTCGACCTCGAGGCCCGCGAGCTCTGGGTCGACGTGGTGCTGCACGGCGACGAGGGCGTGGCCGGCCCGTGGGCGGCGCAGGTGCGTCCCGGCGCGACCATCCACGTCCGCGGTCCCGGCGGCGCCTACGCGCCTGACCCGGCCGCCGACCACCACCTCCTCGTCGGCGACGAGTCGGCCCTGCCCGCCATCGCCGCGACCCTGGAGGCCCTGCCCGCCGGAGCCCGCGCCACCGTGTTCTGCGAGGTCGACGGCCCCGACGACGAGCTCGACGTGCACACCGTCGCCGACGTCGACCTGCGCTGGCTGCACCGCGGCGAGGCCGCAGCCGGCACGACGACGCTGCTCGACGACGCCGTCCGGGCCTGGCCGTGGCCCGAGGGACGGGTCCAGGCCTTCGTGCACGGTGAGTCGCGGCTGCTGAAGACCGTGCGCCCCTACGTCCGCGAGCGCGTCGCCCGAGGCGACCTGTCGGTGTCCGCCTACTGGCGGCTCGGCGCGACGGAGGAGGGGTTCCGGCGCTGGAAGGCGGAGCAGCGCGCCGTCGAGCCCGGCTGAGTCGTCGGTCTCACCCCAGGGGGCGGTGCTCCCGCCACCAGCGCCGGACCGGCTTCTGCACCGCGGGCGGCACCCACTCGAACCCGACGTGGACGGCGGCGCCCTTGGCCAGTCCGTGCGTGCGGGTGCGGCGCTCCCAGGCCGTCGGGGGTGCGGGTCGTCCGCCGTCGCGCTGCTCGCGGTGCAGCGCGAGGGCGCTGCGCAGGTAGGCGGAGCGCAGCGCGTCGCGCGAGGGTCGCTCGCCCGTGGCGAGCAGCTCCTCCACCCGGTCCACCACGGCCACGGCCGGCGCGACGTCGCGTCCGCCGAACCAGCTGTCGACCCAGTCGGGGTCGGGCGTGCCGAGGTCGTCGGCGTTGACCTGGTCGAAGGTGCGCAGCAGGCCGGAGTCGAGGAGCACGTGGTTGCCCAGCCGCTCGTGCACGCCGAGGTCGAGCACCAGCGCGACACGACGTCCGCGGTCCACCGCCTCGAGGCAGGCCGTCGACGACACCGTCACGAGCAGGTCGGCCTCCTCCAGCAGCTCCGGCACCGGCCGGTACGTGACGGCGAAGTTCGGCGGCAGGTCGTCGTGGGCGAGCAGGTCCTCCGGGTGGTGGTGCATCCGGTGGAAGGTGCCCTCGCCGCGGCGGTGACGCGGCTTGAGCAGGACCTGGCGGTCCGGGTGCCGGCGGGCGTGCTCGGCGAGGCGTCGGTACAGGTGCAACCGGTCGACCGGGCTGGCCGGGACCGTCGGCTGGTCGGCGAACAGCACCGTGCGCACCGGTCCGGTCTGCTGCGGTGCGGGCGAGGTGCTGAGGATGGGCAGCCCCGTGAGCAGCAGGTTGCCGGGCGCGATGTCGAGCCGTGACGCCACGTGCAGGAAGTGCTCGAGCTCGTGGCGCGCGTTGACCGCCACGACGTCGGCCGCGCACCGGTCGAGGTAGCCGGCGGTGATCTTCTCGATGATCACGCCCACCCAGCCCGCGACCACGACCGGGCGCGGTCCGTCGCCCGCGGCCTCGGCGAGGTCGAGCGTGAACCGGTGCACGGAGGGGCCGGAGAGCGCGAAGACCACCACGTCGTGCGCCTGCGCCAGCGCGACCAGGTCGTCGTCGGGGACGACGTCGACGGTGTCGACCCCCGTCGCCGAGATCTGCGCCGGCGACAGCGTGGCCATGCTGCGCGGCGCCACGACCCGGACCTGGAAGCCTCGGTCGCGCAGCTGCGTCCAGAGCGCCGCGGCCCACTTGAGCTGGGAGTCGAACGCCGCGACGACGAGCGCGGTGGGGGAGTCTGTGGTGTCGTGCACGTAGGCACGCTAGCCCCGGTGACGGCGCTGCTCCGAGGCCGAGCGGCCGCCTGCGGGCACTGTTGTCCGGGGGTTCGTCGGTGCTTCACCGGATGTCCACCGCCTCGTCCCACAACCCTCTTGACGGGGTCGGGACGCCACGCGACGTTCGCCGAACCTGCCCTGTTCGTTCACCTGCGCGTCGGGCCGGCTCCCTAACGTCTCGTCCTATGACCCTCCACCACCCCCTGCCCGTGCGCCGTCGTGCGGACCCGGGCGACGCCAGCGTGTGCGCCATCGTCCCGGCACGTGGTGGGTCCCGGGGCGTCCCGCGCAAGAACCTGCGCCCGGTCGGCGGCGAGCCGCTCGTCGTGCGGGCCGTCCGCACCCTGCGCGCGGTCGACGGCATCGACCACGTGGTCGTCACGACCGACGACGCCGAGATCGCCTACGCGTCGCGCTCGGCGGGTGCCCGCACGGTCGACCGCCCCCAGCAGATCGCCGGCGACACGGCGAGCTCGGAGTCGGCGGTGGCCCACGCGCTCGACCACCTCGAGTCGATCGGCCGGCTGCCCGACGTCGTCGTGTTCGCCCAGGCCACGAGCCCCTTCGTCGACCCGGCGCGCGTGGCGGAGGCCGTGGCCCTGGTCCGCGACGGCGACCACGACGTCGCGTTCAGCGTGGTCCGCACCCACGCGCACCTGTGGCGCCACGGCGAGCACGGCCCCGAGGGCGTCAACCACGACATGCACCGTCGGCAGCGCCGCCAGGACATGGAGCCGCAGTTCCAGGAGACCGGCGCCTTCTACGTCATGCGGACCGAGGGCTTCCGCCGGCACGGCCACCGCTTCTTCGGCCGGGTCGCGATGGTCGAGGTCGACCAGGCCGACGCGCTCGAGATCGACACCGAGCAGGCGTCGTCGTCACGGCCTTCGACGGCGTGCACACCGACGGCCGGGTGGCGCTCGACGCCCACGGTCGCGAGACGGCCCTCGTGCACCGCGCCGACGGCGAGGGCGTCGAGCGGCTGCTGCGCTCGGACCGACCCGTCGTGGTGCTGACCGACGGACCCGACGCGGTCGCGGCACGCCGCGCCCAGGCCCTCGGTGCCGTGCACCTCGAGGGCACCCCCGACAAGCTCACGGCCCTGCGCACGTGGGCGCGCGAGCACGACGTCGCGCTGCAGGACATCGCCTACCTGGGCCACGACGTCACCGACGTCGAGGTCCTGGCTGCCGTGGGCTGGCCGGTCGCACCGGCCGACGCCCACCCGGCCTGCCGGGTCGCCGCACGCCACGTGCTGCGTCGACCCGGGGGGCAGGGAGCGGTGCGCGAGCTCGCGGACCGCGTGCTCGCGGCGAAGGACTCGTCCGTCACGGACACGACACAGGAGGGACCGGATCATGGCTGAATGGGTGAAGATCGGCGACGCGATCGTCGGACGGAGGCGTCCCACGTACGTCATCGGCGAGATCGGCATCAACCACAACGGTGACGTCGAGGTGGCGAAGGAGCTCATCGACGTCGCCGCCCGCGCGGGAGCGCAGGCCGTCAAGTTCCAGAAGCGGACCCCGCACATCTCCACGCCCGAGGACATGCGTCACGTCGTGCGGCAGACGCCGTGGGGCGAGATGACCTACCTCGACTACCGCTACCGCGTGGAGTTCGAGGCCGAGCAGTACGCGCAGATCGCGGCGCACGCCGCCGACCGCGGCGTCGACTGGTTCGCGTCGCCGTGGGACGTGCCCGCCGTGGAGTTCCTGGAGGAGCTCGGCGTCTCGTGCCACAAGGTGGCCTCGGCGTCGGTGACCGACCTGGAGATGCTGGCCGCCCTGCACGAGACGGGCAAGCCGATCATCCTGTCGACCGGCATGAGCACGCTCGAGCAGATCGACCGTGCGGTCGAGGTGCTCGACACCGACCAGCTCGTCATCCTGCACGCGACGTCGACGTACCCGCTGCCGGCCGAGGAGGCCAACCTGCGGACCATCCACACGCTGCAGGAGCGCTACGGCGTCCCGGTCGGGTACTCCGGCCACGAGACCGGCCTCGAGATCTCCCTCGCGGCCGTCGCCCTCGGCGCGGTCGCGGTCGAGCGGCACATCACGCTCGACAACGCGATGTGGGGCTCGGACCAGGCGGCCAGCCTGGAGCCGCAGCCGTTCGTCGACCTCGTCCGCGACATCCGCACCGTCGAGCTCGCGCTCGGCGACGGCGTCAAGCGCGTCATGCCGGGCGAGCACAAGCCGATGGCCCGCCTGCGGCGCCACACGGACGCGGTCATCGCCGCCTCGTGAGCCAGGCCGACGTCGTCCGGGTGCTGGTCCTCTGCGACACCGACTCCTACGTCAAGTGGGGTGCGGCGCTGGGGGACCGGTTCCCGGACGACTGGCGCGTGGACCTGGTGGTCGCCCGCAGCACGGCTGCGCCGAGCGCCTCGCAGCTGGCCGACGCGCTGGCCGGGACCGCTGCCGCCGGCAGCACGCCCGACGTGGTCGGACTCGCCGACCTACGGCGACGTCTGCAGTCCGAGCGCCCTGACGTGCTCGTGCTGTCGGCGCGTGGCTGGACCGTGTGTTCGTCGTGCACAGCCGCCGTGAGCTGCGCGAGTTCCGTCACGCGAGCCGGCGCCTCGAGCTGCCCGACCGCTTCGAGCTCGGCCACCTGCCCTACCTGGGGCGCTCGACGTTGGACGAGCCCGTGCCGCCGCGCGCCGACGGGCCGGTGGTCTTCGCCGCGCAGGCTCTCGTGCCCGCCTCGGCCGCGGAGCGCACGCACCTCGTCTCCCGGCTCGCCGACGCCGCCCTCGCCCACCCCGACCGCGAGGTCGTGGTCAAGGTGCGGGCCCGCCGCGGCGAGGCGCAGACCCACCACGAGCAGGTGCCGTTGGAGGACCTCGTCGAGTCGCTCGACGACCGGCCGGCGAACCTCGTCGTCCGCACGGGTCCCATGCACGAGCACCTGGAGCGCGCCGGGGCGTTCGTCACCGTCAGCTCCACCGCGCTGCTCGAGGCCGTCGCGTGCGGGGTGCCCGCCGTGGCCCTCGACGACTTCGGCGTCGGGGGCGAGCAGATCAACCTGGCCCTGCAGGGCAGCGGGCTGCTGGGCTCGCTCGACGACGTGGTGGCGGGTCGCTTCGCCCACGCCGACCCGGCCTGGTGCGTCGACAACTACTTCCACGACCCGTCCGAGGACACCTGGGTCGAGCGGGTCCGCGGGCTCGTCGAGCAGCGACGGTCCGACGGGCTGCCGGCCTATCCCGAGCTGCCCGGGTCGTGGCGCGACGGGTTCCGGCGGATCCTCTACCGGCACTTCGCGTTCACGGACGGCACCGAGCGCACCACGCTGCTCGCGACCGTCGAGCACCGGGTCGCCGGCGCCGCGCTGTGGCTCACGCAGCGTCGCGGCCGGCTCCTGCGCCTCGTGCGCCCCGACGTGCGCGGGGGAGCTGCGCAGACGTCCGCCGCCGAGAACAGCGCCACCGCGCCGCAGGCCGAGGACGTGCGCACGCCCACGTCCTGACCGTCGGTCCCGGGGCAGGCTGCCGGCCCGGGTCAGACGTGGCCGAGCTCGCGGTAGCGGGCCTCGGTGGCCTCCTTCTGCGGCCGCCACCACGCCTCGTTCTCGCGGTACCAGTCGATCGTCGCCGCCAGCCCCTGCTCGAAGTCGGTGTACCGCGGCGTCCAGCCGAGCTCGGTGCGCAGCTTCGTGGAGTCGATCGCGTAGCGCAGGTCGTGCCCGGCGCGGTCGGTCACGTGGTCGTAGGCGTCCGACGGCAGACCCATCAGCGTGAGGATGAGCTCGACGACCTCGCGGTTGCTGCGCTCGCCGTCGGCTCCCACCAGGTAGGTCTCGCCGATCCGGCCGTGCTGCACGATCTCCAGGACCGCGCTGCTG
>LUMS01000415.1_pt1 | contig 10841 bp, 8 predicted proteins | sample 729711 | NCBI WGS metagenome assembly LUMS01 (sample SAMN03860298, study PRJNA289734) | marine metagenome | biome: seawater column; feature: ocean; material: water; isolation source: Red Sea water column Station 192 - depth 25m | place: Saudi Arabia: Red Sea | collected 2011-10-15 | depth 25 m | reverse complement strand
TTCTTCATCCGCTTGCAGTTCAGCTTCTGGCCCGCGAGGACGTTGTCGTAGATCGACATCGTCGGGAACGGGTTCGGACGCTGGAAGACCATGCCGATCTGGCGGCGCACGGCCACCGGGTCGACGTTGGCGTCGTAGAGGTCCTGGCCGTCGACGACGATCTTGCCCTCGACACGCGCACCGGGGATCACCTCGTGCATCCGGTTGAGGGAGCGCAGGAAGGTCGACTTGCCGCAGCCCGACGGGCCGATGAAGGCGGTCACGGACCGCGCCGGGATGGCGATGTTGACGCCCTCCACGGCGAGGAAGTCGCCGTAGTAGATGTTGAGGTCGGAGACGTCGATGCTCTTGGCCATCGGGGTTTACCTTTCGCCCTTGGGAGAGAAGAAGAAGGACACGAGCCGGGCGACGAGGTTCAGCAGCATGACGATGACGAGCAGCGTGAGCGCGGCGCCCCACCCTCGGTCGATGCTGAACTCCGGGGGGACGCCCGGGAAGCGGATGGAGGTGTAGGCGAACACCGGCAGGGTGGCCATGCGTCCGTCGAACAGGTTGAAGTTCGTGGAGTCCGTGGCGCCGGCGATGATCAGCAGGGGAGCGGTCTCGCCGATCACGCGCGCGATCGCGAGGGTCACACCGGTGACGATACCGGCGAGTGCCGTCGGCACCACGACCTTGGCGATCGTGCGCCACTGGGGCACACCCAGCGCGAGCGACGCCTCGCGCAGCTCGTTCGGCACAAGCTTCAGCATCTCCTCGCTCGAGCGGACGACCACCGGGATCATCAGCACCGAGAGGGCCACCGAGCCGCCGATGCCCATGCGGACGCCCTCGCCGAAGAACAGGACGAACAGGGCGTAGGCGAACAGACCGGCCACGATCGACGGGATGCCGGTCATCACGTCGACGAGGAAGCGGATGCCCTTGGAGACCCGGTTCCCGTCGCCGTACTCGACGATGTAGATCGCCGTGAACAGGCCGATCGGGACGCTGATCAGGGTCGCGGCCCCGGTGATCAGCAGGGTGCCCATGATCGCGTGGTAGATGCCGCCGCCCTCGCCGACGACGTTGCGCATCGAGAAGGTCAGGAACTCGCCCGACATCACCGACAGGCCGCGCGAGAAGACGGTCCAGATGATGCTGCCGAGGGGGATGAGCGCGAGGCCGAACGCCGAGTAGACGAGCAGCGTGACGAGCCGGTCGGTCGCCTTGCGGGAGCCCTCGACGACGCGCGACCAGATCGGCAGCGCGAACGTGAGCAGCCAGCCCAGCAGCACACCGCGGACGATGCCGAGGCTGCTCAGGGCACCCAGCACCGCGACGGTGGCGGCGATGCCCACGACGACGCGGGGCGCCCACAGGGGCAGCGTGTTGCCGCGCAGGGAGCTCAGGAGCTCCTCGGCGTCACGGTCACGCTGGGGACGGGGGTCGGTGGTGGTCATCAGTTGGCTCCCGAGAAGTCCTTGCGCCGGTCGACGATCGCGCGGGCGGCGAAGTTGACGGCGAAGGTGATGACGAACAGGACGAGGCCGGAGGCGATCAGCGCGTTGACCGTGAGTCCGCTGGCCTCGGGGAAGCTGAGCGCGATGTTGGACGCGATGGTGTTCGGGTTGGTCGAGCTGATGAGGTTCGGGGTGACGACCAGCGCGGGCGACAGCACCATGGCGACGGCCATGGTCTCGCCCAGCGCGCGGCCGAGACCCAGCATGGACGCCGAGACGATGCCCGAGCGTGCGTAGGGGAAGACGGCCATGCGGACCATCTCCCAGCGGGTCGCGCCGAGCGCGAGCGCGGCCTCCTGGTGCAGGCGCGGCGTCTGCAGGAAGATCTCGCGGCAGATGGCGGTCACGATCGGCAGGACCATGATCGCGAGCACGATGCCGGCGGTGAGGATCGTGCTGCCGGTGGCCGACGGCGGGCCCGCGAACAGCGGGATGAAGCCCAGGTTCTCGAACAGCCAGCGGTAGAACGGCACGATCGTCGGCGCGAGGAAGATGATGCCCCAGGCGCCGTAGACGACGCTGGGCACGGCCGCGAGCAGGTCGATCACGTACCCGAAGACCGCGCTGAGCCGACGCGGCGAGAAGTGGGAGATGAACAGCGCCACCCCGATCGCCACGGGGACGGCCAGCACGAGCGCGATGACGGCCGCGAGGAGCGTGCCGTAGATCAGGGGGCCGACGTACGCGGGGAACGAGAGCCCGCTCTTCACCTCGTCGGCCGAGGCGGTGACGCCGGGGATGCCCTCGGCCGTCAGGAAGATGGCGACGCCCGCGAGCGTCAGCAGGATGACGAGGGCGGCGCCGAAGGAGATGCCGAAGAACACTCGGTCGCCGGGGCGCGTCGGGGTTCGGCGGGCCTTGGCGGGCTCGGGGGCGAGCTGCGAGGTCACGACGCCCTCGAAGGGACAGGCGGCGGGGACCGGATCCGATCAGCTGGCGGCCTTGATGGCCTTGACGGCCTCGGCGACCTTGCCCGAGAACTCCGACGTCAGCGGGGCGGAGCCGGCCTTGTCGGCGGCCTCCTTCTGACCCTCCTCGCTGGTGACGTACTCGAGCCAGCCCTTGACGAGGTCGGCCTTGGCGGCGTCGTCGTAGGACTCACAACCGATCATGTACGACACGAGGACGATCGGGTAGACCCCGGACTCCTCCGTCTTGCGGTCGATGTCGAGCGCGATGTCGGTGGCGTCGCGGCCCTCGACCTGCGTGGCGGTGTCGAGCACCTTGGCGGCGGCCTCGGGGGTGACCTCGGTGTACTCGTCGCCGACCTTCACCTTGGCCTTGTCGAGGTCGCCGGCCTGCGACTCGTCGGCGTAGCCGATCGTGCCGGAGCCGTTGGTGACGGACTGGACGACGCCCGACGTGCCCTGGGCGGCCTCGCCACCCTTGATCGGCCAGGTCTCGACCTCGCCGCCGGTCCACGAGCCACCGGAGGCGGCGTCGAGGTAGGCGGTGAAGTTCTTCGTGGTGCCCGAGTCGTCCGAGCGGTGCACCGGCGTGATGTCGGTGTCCGGGAGCGTGGCGTCGGGGTTGTCGGCCTTGATGGCCGCGTCGTTCCACTTGGTGATCTTGCCCTCGAAGATGCCGCCGATGGTGGCGGGGGAGAGCTGCAGGTCGTCGACGCCGTCGAGGTTGTAGATGACCGCGATCGGGCTGACGTAGGTGGGGACCTCGACGACCGGACCGTTGCAACGCTCCTTGGCCTGCGCGAGCTCGTCGTCGTCCAGGTAGGCGTCGGAGCCGGCGAAGTCGACACCGCCGGCGATGAACTGCTCGCGGCCCGCGCCGGAGCCGGCCGGGTCGTAGTTGACGGTCACGTCGCTGTTGGCGGTCTGGAACGCGGCGGTCCAGGCGTCGACGGCGGCCTCCTGCGAGCTGGCGCCGGCGCCGTTGAGGGTGCCGGAGAGCGAGGAGTCGGAGCCGGAGCCCGAGCCGCCCTCGTTGGACGCGCCGCAGGCGGAGAGTCCGAGAGCGAGGGTGAGGGCGAGCGCCGCGGGGGCGGCGACGCGCAGCGTGGTGCGGTTCACAGGGGGTGTCCCTTCGATGATCACAGGCTTCTGTCGTCGGCGACGCTAAGGAGCAGAGGTGTATCGGGGGTCCTCCGTGGGTGAACGCAGGGTGAACGACGAGCGAAGGATGGGCTCCCGTCGCAGGTCAGCGGGGTGATGCAGGTCTCCCCAACGGTTCATCTGCGACGACCACGCCTCGACGCAGATGCAGCACCACGCCCTCGCCCGGAGCCAGCTCCGGAGCGTCCAGCCCGAGGGCCTCGAAGACCCACGGCAGGGTCGGCCGGTGTCCGCAGACGACGGCCGGCGACTTCTCCGCGAGCACGTCGGCGACCGCGCGACGCACGTCGTCCTCGGTCGTCTCCTCCGACAGCCGGGCGTCGTGCCGCAGCTCGAGACCGTGGTGCTCGGCGTAGGGCGCGACGGTGTCGACGCAGCGTCGCGCCGGGCTCGACACGACCCGGCGCACGCCATAGGCCTCGAGCAGCGGCACGAGGGCGTCGGCCCGGCCACGACCGCTCGGCGTGAGGGGACGCAGCAGGTCGTCGCGACGCCAGTGCTCACGCGCCTTCGCCTTCCCGTGACGCACCACCACGAGCGTGCGGGTCCGGTGCGCCTTCACGTCACGCAGGGCCAGGAACGCGTCGAGGAGGTCGAGGTCGTGCTCGTAGCTGAGCAGCCTGCGGGCGTCGCCCGGGCGCACCCAGCGCAGGTCGTCGATCTCGCGGTTCGGCGTGAAGGGCGTCGCGGTCTCGCCGACCACGCGGGCCGCCCAGTAGCTCACCCGCTTCGGGCCGCCGGCCACGCGGTAGCGGGTGTCGGGGAGCGGGTGGCCGAGCCGGACGAGCTGGGCGGTCTCCTCCGCCACCTCGCGCACGGCGGTGGCGACGAGGTCCTCGCCCGGGTCCGGCTTGCCCTTGGGGAAGGTCCAGTCGTCATAGCGCGGACGGTGGACGAGGAGCACCTCGACGCCCCGCTTCCCCGACGAGCCCGGACGCGGCGCGCAGCGCCTCCAGGTGACGGCTCCGGCGGCGGTCAGCGGACGTTCACGTGCCATGCCTCGTATTGTTCACGTCCTAGGTGTCCGGACGGTGACGGGCCGATGCGCGAGGAGGTGTGCGGTGCTCCGACGGGTGCGCGACCCGCTGGTCGCGGTCGTGGTGCTGGCCGTCGTGATCGCCGCGGGCTGGTGGGTCTCGGGCACCGCCCGGGCGGAGGTGCGCAGCCCGCTCGCTGCCGCCCTCGCTGCCGCCCCTGCGGGCACGACCGTGCTCGGCCTCACCGACTGGCAGCGCATCCGCGACGTCGGCTCGGACGACCCCGGCGCGCGCGACCTCACCACCCGGTCGGTGCTCGACGACCTCGGCGACGCCGTCCCGAACGCGCTCGGCTGGTCGAGCGACGACGTGGCGTGGGAGGCGTACGTGCAGGACCCGACGGCTGCGGGCGTGCTCGTCGTCGCGCCAGGTCCGGACCTGTCCTGGAGCCGGCTCGAGGCGGGCTTCCGGCGCGCCGGCTTCGCCGACGCGGGCGGCGGGCGCTGGACCGCGTCGGCGGAGGTGCTGGGGACGACCGGGTTGGGCGACCAGCTCGCCGACGTGCGGCTCCTGCGGCGCGCCGGGCTGCTGGTCGCGGGGTCGGACTCCGCCGCGGTCGAGAAGGTCGTCCGTGCCGCGACGGGTCGCGCGCCCGCACTGACGTCGGTGCGTCGCGCTGTCGACACGGCCGCGCCGCTGGCGGACGCCGACACGGTGCTGCTGCAGGCCGGCTCGCTCGGGTGCGAGGACGCGGCCGTCCCGGCCGAGTCGGCGGACCAGGCGGAGGCCGCCCAGGCGCGCGCCGGACGGCTCGCCGGCTACGTCTACAGCGGCCGGGCGCTCACCGACGGAGGCGGTTCCGGTCCGAGCGCGCAGACCGCGACCTTCGCGATGACGTTCGACGACGTCGCCCGTGCGCGTCGTCAGGCGCCGGTGCGCGAACGGCTCGCCACGGGTCCGTTCGTCGGACGCTCCGGCCAGGTCGAGGACGAGCTGCGCGACCCGGAGGTCGCGGTCGACCAGGCCACCGTGAGCCTGTCCTTCGACCGCTCCGCCGACGGCACCGTCCTCATGCTCGGCACCGGCGCCCTCCTCTTCGCCGCCTGCTGACGACCAGCAGAACCCTCCGCTGGTCGAGTAGACGACGCTGCGACGAAGGAGCTGGCGGTGGCGTATCGAGACCACTCCAAGCGTTCGCTGGGGGTCGGCTCGCGCTGGGCCGTTGCCGGGTGGTCTCGATACGCAGGGACTTCGCACGCTCGTCCCTGCTACTCGACCAGCGGAACCCTCCGCTGGTCGAGTGCCTCCACGAGCGCCAGCGAGGGGAGGTGTATCGAGACCACTCTGGGCGTTCGCTGGGAGCCGGCTCGCGCTGGGCCGTTGCCGGGTGGTCTCGATACGCGGCACGGCGCTCCTTCGTCGCGCGTGCCGCTACTCGACCAGCGGTGGGTTCCGCTGGTCGAGTAGTCGCCTCCGCCGAGGGACGAGACGTGAGGTGACGTATCGAGACCACCCCACGCAGACGCTGGGGGTCGGGTGACGCGGTGCTGTCAGGAGAGGCGGCTGCGGCGCTTCCTCGCGCGGGCGATGAGCTCGGCCTGGACGTCGCGGCCCGAGGGGTGGCGGGTCCAGGTGCCGTCGGCGCCGAGGTGCCAGGAGCTGGTCTCGTCGTCGGCCATGCGCTCGAGCAGGTCGCCGAGCACCTGCGTGTGCTCCTCGCTCGGCACCCGCACCAGCACCTCGACGCGACGGTCGAGGTTGCGGTGCATCAGGTCGGCCGACCCGATCCAGGCCTCCGGCTCGCCTCCGCCGCCGAACCAGTACACGCGGCTGTGCTCGAGGAAGCGACCGAGGACGCTGCGGACCTCGATGTTCTCGCTCAGCCCCGGCACGCCCGGACGCAGGGTGCAGATCCCGCGGATGACCAGGCGCACGGGCACGCCCGCGCGCGACGCCTCGTACAGCCCGTCGATGACGGCCTCGTCGACGAGCGAGTTCACCTTGAACGCGATCCCTGCGGGTCGGCCGGCGCGGTGATGGGCGATCTCCTGGTGGATGCGCTCGAGCAGACCCTCGCGCAGGCCCGACGGCGCCACCATGAGGCTCCGGTAGTCGCCCTGCTGCGCGAACCCGGACAGCGAGTTGAACAGCTCGAGCAGGTCGTTCGTGATGTCCGGGTCGCTCGTGAGGAGCCCGAAGTCCTCGTACAGGCGGGCCGTCTTCGGGTTGTAGTTGCCGGTGCCGAGGTGGGCGTAGCGGCGCAGGCCGTCGGGCTCCGCGCGGACGACCAGCGCCAGCTTGCAGTGCGTCTTCAGGCCGACGAGGCCGTACACGACGTGGCAGCCGGCGCGCTCGAGCTTGCGGGCCCAGCGGATGTTGGCCTGCTCGTCGAAGCGCGCCTTGATCTCGACCAGCACGAGCACCTGCTTGCCGGCGCGGGCGGCGTCGACGAGCGAGTCGATGATGGGCGAGTCGCCCGACGTGCGGTAGAGGGTCTGCTTGATCGCGAGCACGTGCGGGTCGGCGGCGGCCTGCTCGATGAACCTCTGCACGCTGGTGGCGAACGAGTCGTACGGGTGGTGCACGAGGACGTCGCGCCGACGCAGCGTGCCGAACAGGTCGGCCGGGCTGGCGGTCTCGACCTCGGCCAGGTGCTCGTGGGTGCCGGGCACGAACGGGTCGAACTTGAGCTCCGGACGGTCCAGGTCGGCGATCTCGCCGAGGCTGCGCAGGTCGAGCGGACCCTGCAGGCGGAAGACCTCGCCGTGGCGGATGCCGAGCTCGGTGACGAGCAGGTCGAGCACCTCCTCGTCGATCGACTCCTCGACCTCCAGGCGCACCGGCGGGCCGAAGCGACGGCGCAGCAGCTCCTTCTCGAGCGCCTTGAGGAGGTTCTCCGCGTCGTCCTCCTCGACCTCGAGGTCCTCGTTGCGGGTCACGCGGAAGACGTGGTGGGCGACGATCTCCATGCCCGGGAACAGCAGGTCGAGGTGCGCGGCGATGACGTCCTCGAGGGGCACGTGGCGGCCGGCGCTCGTGACCATCCAGCGGTCGATGATCGGCGGCACCTTCACCCGCGCGAAGTGCTGCTTGCCGGTCTCGGGGTTGCGCAGGACGAGGGCGAGGTTCAGCGATAGGCCCGAGATGTACGGGAACGGGTGGGCGGGGTCGACGGCCAGCGGGGTGAGCACCGGGAAGACGCGCTCGCGGTAGGTGGCGGCGACCTCCTCGCGCTCCTGCGCGTCGAGGTCGTCCCAGCGGACGAGGTGGATGCCGGCGTCGGCGAGCGCGGGCACGACGTCGTCGACGAAGGTCCGCGCCTGCTCGACCATCAGACGGTGGCTGGCCTCGAGGCTGTTGGCGAGCACGTCCTTGGGGTGGAAGCCGCTCGCGGACGGCACCGCCACGCCGGCCGCGATGCGGCGCTTGAGGCCGGCGATGCGGACCATGAAGAACTCGTCGAGGTTGCTGCCGAAGATCGACAGGAACCGCACCCGCTCGAGCAGCGGTAGGTGGGGGTCCTGGGCGAGCTCCAGCACGCGGGCGTTGAACGCGATCCACGACAGCTCCCGGTCGAGGAACCGGTCGGCCGGCAGCGCGTCGTCGACGGGCTCGTACGGCGGGTCGACGTCGAACTCGTCGGGCGACGAGGGGTTCTCGACCGCAGGCAGGTCCAGATCGGTGGTGTCCACGCGGACATTGTGGCAAGACGACGTGAACGTCGTCTGAACGACGCAGCTGTCCGTCTCGCAGGGCGTGGCAGACGGGGTCGCCGCGTTGCGTGGCGAAGCGCCCCGTCGGGGGCGGTGGCGCGCTATGTTGCGCGCATGGTGACGACGTCGGACCTGCTGGCGCTGGTGCAGGCCAAGGGTGCCCAGGCCCTCTTCTCCCTCCCGACCCCGGCCGTCCGGCGGCTCGCCGGCCGACCGGTCGAGGTCGACGGGCGCACGCTCGACCCCGAGATGCAGCTGCTGCTGCGGGTGATGGGTCTCAACGGTCCGGCGGTGGAGACGCTGTCGATCACCCGCGGCCGTCGCGTGTACACCGAGGCGTTCCGGATGCTGGGCGGTCGTCAGCCCGTCGGCGCGGTCACCGACCGCACGATCGACGGGCCGGAGGGTCCGGTCGGCCTGCGCTTCTACACGCCGCGCGGGCTCAGCGGCCGGTCGCCGGCGCTCGTCTACCTGCACGGCGGCGGCTGGGTCTACGGCGACCTGGACGCGTACGACGCCGTGTGCTCCTTCCTCGCCGAGGAGGCGCAGGTGCGGGTCGTCTCGGTCGACTACCGGCTGGCTCCCGAGGCGCAGTTCCCTGCCGGGTTCGACGACGTCTGGGCGGCGTGGCGGTGGGTCACCGAGCACGCGCCGGGCCTCGGCATCGAGCCGGGCGCGATCGCGATCGGCGGCGACAGCGCCGGAGGCAACCTGTCGGCGCTCGTCGCGCAGCACGCGGCCCGGTCCGACGACGTCGTCGCGCCCGCGTTCCAGCTGCTGATCTACCCGGCCACCGACTTCGTCGAGGAGCGGCCCAGCCGGACCCGTCTCGGCGAGGGCTTCCTGCTCACCAAGGCGTTCATGGACCTGTGCGAGGAGAACTACCTCGCGGGCGACGAGGACCGCGCCGACGACCGGCTCTCACCGCTGCGTCAGGACGCGCACGGCGTGGCGCCCGCCTACGTCGTGACCGCCGGCTTCGACCCGCTGCGCGACGAGGGCACGGCCTACGCCGAGCACCTGCGCGCGGCGGGCGTGCAGGTCGAGCACGTGGAGGAGAGCGGGCTCATCCACGGCTTCGCCAACATGGTCGGCATCGGGCGCTCGGCGCCGCGCGCCATGCGTCGCGCTGCGGCGGCCCTGCAGCGCGGGCTCAGCTAGCCGAGGGCCGCGCGTAGAGCACGTCGCGCGCCCGCTCGACGAAGCCGAGCCTGCGGTACACCGCGAGCGCGGGGCCGTTGTCGCCCTCGACGTAGAGGTCGACGACGTCCACGCCCGAATCGGCCAGGTGTCGCAGCCCGCGGGCGGTGAGCTCCGTGCCGAGCCCGCCGCCGTGGTGGTCGGGATCGACGCCGACGACGTACACCTCGCCGACCGGCGGCTCGCCCCAGGCGGGGGCCTCGACCTTCGTCCAGTGGAACCCGACCACCTGGCCCTGCTCGTCCTCGGCGACGAAGAGGCCCTCGGGGTCGAACCAGTCGCTGGCGGCGCGCCGGTCGAAGTCGGCGCGGTCCATCGCACCCTGCTCCGGGTGGTGGGCGAAGGCGCGACCGTTGACGCGGACGACGGCGTCGGCGTCGTCGGGCCGGAACGTGCGGATGGTGGTGCCGGCGGGGACCTGCTCGACGACCGGGTGCTCGGCGTAGGCCGTGCCCTCGTCGCGCAGCGGGTCCCCGGCGCCGACGGCGAGGCGGGTGGCCTCGTTGAACGGCTCCACCCCGTCGGTCTGGTGGGCGGCGTGGTTCAGGGCCAGCAGCTCGTGGTCGTCCGCGGGCTCCTCGCCGGCGGTGGCGGGTGCTGCCGGGGTGGAGGTCGTGGGCTCGGTCTCGCCGCGCTGGGACTCGGCGAGCGCGACGCCGATCGCGAGGAACGCGCCGGCCCAGACAGGGTTGCCGGTGACGAACGTGAACAGGACGCCGACGACCGTCCAGACGAGCACCATGCCGCCGTACCGACGGTCGCGAGAGTTCTTCACCCGCCCCAGCCTAGGCGTGGGTCGAGGGGAGACCGTTCGCGCCGCGGGCGTCGAGCAGCCCGCGCAGCTGGTGGCCGACCTCCGCCGCGACCGCACGCGCCAGGGCCTCGGGCGAGTCGTCCTCCGGCTCGGGCACGACGTGGTGCACGGTGCCGGTCTCCTGCAGGTCGAGGGCCGAGACGCGCTGCTGCTGCGCCATCTGCGGTGCGTGGTCGACGTCGCCGTGCACGATCGCGCTGGCCCCCTCGGGCGGCAGCGGCGACAGCCACGCGTTCTCGGTGGCGACCACGACGTCGGCGGGCAGCAGGGCGAGGGCCCCGCCTCCGCTGCCCTGGCCGAGGAGCACGGACACCGACGGCACCTCCAGCGTCGACATCGCGGCGATGCAGCGGGCGATCTCGCCGGCGATCGCTCCCTCCTCGGCGCGCTGCGAGAGCTCCGCCCCCGGGGTGTCGATCACGGTGACGAGCGGGAGTCGGAGGCTCTCGGCCAGGTGCATCGCGCGCCGTGCCTCCCGCAGGGCCCCAGGCCCCATCGGGGTGTCGGCACTCTGACGGGTGCGGTCCTGGCCCACGAGCACGCACGGCCGGCCGTCGAGGCGGGTC
>LUMS01000524.1_pt1 | contig 10863 bp, 12 predicted proteins | sample 729711 | NCBI WGS metagenome assembly LUMS01 (sample SAMN03860298, study PRJNA289734) | marine metagenome | biome: seawater column; feature: ocean; material: water; isolation source: Red Sea water column Station 192 - depth 25m | place: Saudi Arabia: Red Sea | collected 2011-10-15 | depth 25 m | reverse complement strand
GATAAGTGGATAATTAAAATGGCAAAAGAACAGGCTATGATTTCACCATTTGAAGATAAACAAATAAGGGAAGGAAAAATTTCATTTGGGGTTTCCTCATATGGGTACGATGCGAGAGTATCTAATGAGTTTAAAATATTTACCAATGTTAACTCCGAAATTGTAGATCCAAAAAATTTTAAACCAACAAATTTTGTATCAAAAGAATCTGATGAATGTATTATTCCGCCAAATTCTTTTGTTTTAGCGAGAACAGTTGAATATTTTAAAATTCCTAGCGATGTCTTAGTTATTTGTTTAGGTAAGTCTACTTATGCAAGATGTGGAATAATTGTTAACGTAACACCTTTGGAACCAGGATGGGAAGGCCATGTGACCCTTGAATTTTCAAACACAACTCCATTACCAGCCAAAATATATGCAAATGAGGGTGTGGCACAATTTATATTTTTAAAGGGGAATGAGAAACCTGAAGTCTCATATGCCGATAGAGATGGAAAATATATGGGTCAAAAAGGGGTAACGCTTCCTAAAATTTAAAATGGATAAATTTAAAATTAATGGTCCCTCTAAGATCAGAGGAGAGGTATCAATTTCTGGAAGTAAAAATGCTGCTCTACCAATACTTGCTGCAACTTTACTCTTTGATAAAAATGTAACAATTAAAAATCTTCCACGAGTTAAAGATATAGATACAATGCTTAATTTGTTGAAATCACTAGGAAGAAAAATTAGCTTTAAAAATAATAAAAAAATCGCGACAATCTCAAAAGGAAAAAAAAATAATTTTTTTGCACCTTATTCTCTAGTTAAAACAATGAGAGCAGGAATTTTAGTTCTTGGTCCTTTATTGGCGAAAAATAAAAAAGCAAAAGTAAGTAGTCCAGGTGGTTGTAGTATAGGAGTAAGACCAATAGATATACATTTAAAAGCGATATCAAAGTTGGGTGTTAAAATACAAATTAAAAAAGGATATGTTAATGCAACAGCTCAAGAGGGATTAGTTGGTTCAGAAATAAGATTTTCAAAAATATCAGTTGGAGCTACCGAAAATTCAATTCTTGCTGCTTGTCTTGCAAAAGGAGCAACAATAATTAGGTATTGTGCTATAGAGCCTGAGATCAAGGATCTGACAAATTTTCTTAAAACAGCTGGTGCCAAGATAAAATGGATTGGTAAAAGAACTTTAAAAATAGAAGGTGTTAAAACATTAAAAAGTATAAATTACTCAATCATGAACGATAGGTGGAAACTTAAAAATTAAAAATTTTGAGCCAAAAATTATCAATACAGAGATAAATTTACTTAAGAAAATTGGTGCAAAGATAAAAACCACAAAAAATACAATTCAAATTAAGGGACCAAAAAAAATTAGAAGTTTGGATTTTTTAAAAACTGGAGAATATCCAAACTTCCCAACTGATTTGCAAGCGCAAATTATGGTATTATTAACTAAAGCAAATGGGAAAAGCACAATTGAAGAAAATATATTTGAAAATAGATTTATGCATGTTCCAGAATTAAAAAGATTAGGTGCAAAAATAAATATTAAAGGTAACAAGGCAATTATTGAAGGAACTAATAATCTAGAGGGAGCTGAGTTAATGTCTAGTGATTTAAGGGCATCAGTAGCTTTAGTTTTAGCAGCTTTTATTTCAAGAGGAACATCTATTATAAATAGAGTATATCATTTAGATCGAGGTTATGAAAAAATTGAAAATAAGCTAAAAAAAATTGGAGTAAAAATAAAAAGAATATCTTAGTGAATAATTTTTTAAAGAAAGTAATCGCTCAATCTCCAGACGACTTACAAATTATATCAGCAATATGCGCAGAGTCTAAAGTCAAAATTTCTGATATAAAATATTTGCCATCTACAAAAATTTTTTTACTTTCTGTTTTAAGAATAGATAAGGAAACAGATAGTAGCAAACCTATTAATAGTGTTATAAAATTTGAATTTATTGAAAGTTCCAAGTCTAAAAACATTAACCAGTCCAATGCAGATTTAACTTTAGAATTATTTGCAATTGATATTTTTAAAAAAAAAGAAAATTTTGAAATAGTTCTGTTATTTTCCAAAAATGGAATTATAACACTGTCCACAGAAGTTATTGATGTAACGTTAGAAGACCAAAAAATTGAAAATGATAAAAGTAATTAATTGTAAGAAAAAAAATTATAAAAGAGAATTAACATCTTTTTTGGATAAAAGGAGATCTGGAAAAGCAGTAGACACTTCGATAGTTCCAAAAATTTTAAAAGACATCAAAATTAATGGAAGAAAAGCACTTTTAAAGTATGAGAAAAAATTTAGTAAAAATTCAGAGATAGTTCCTTCAAAAGATAAAGTAAACAAAGCAATTAATACATTAGAACCTAAGATTAAAAAAAGTATCGATTTAGCCTATAATAGAATTTTTAAGTTTCATTCACTACAAAAACCAAAAAATATTAAGTATGTAGATAATTTTAAAAATAAACTTGAATATAAGCATGTGCCACTACAGTCTGTAGGTATTTATGTACCAGCTAATTTACCATCCACATTATTAATGAATGCAGTGCCTGCAAAAATTTCTGGTGTAAAAAGAATAGTTTTGGCCAATCCAAAACTTAATGGAAAACTAAATCCTGCTGTTCTTTATGCAGCTAAAAAAGTTGGAATTAAGGAAATTTACTCAATGGGTGGTGCCCAAGCTATAGCAAGTTTAGCGTATATTCAAAAAGTGAATAAAATTGTTGGGCCTGGAAATATTTATGTTGCAAGAAGTAAACGTGAAGTCTTTGGTGATGTTGGGACAGAAGGAATGGTCGCTGGGCCTAGTGAAATTTGTGTTTTAGCAGATGGTAAAACTGATCTAAATCAAGTTATAACATCTATGATTGGACAAGCAGAACATGATGTAAATTCTCAGTGTATTTTAATTACGAAAGATAAAAAATTAGCAAATAAATTTAATATAGAAATAAAAGAAAGTATCAAAAAAGTTCAAAGGAAAAGTGTTGTTTTAAAAAGTTTAAAAAATAATGGATTAATTGTGTTAGCCCAAAGTGATAAGCAAATAATAGAAGCAATTAATGAAGTTGCTCCAGAGCACTTAGAAATTAATGTGTCTAATTATAAAAAGTATTTAAATCAAATTCATAATGCAGGAAGTATTATGATTGGAAAGTATTCTCCAATGGCTGTCTCAGATTATAATGTTGGTTCAAACCATGTATTACCAACTTTAGGATCTGCAAAATTTTCATCTGGACTAAATCTTAGTGAATTTTATAAAAAAATTAGCCATATAACTCTTACAAAAAAAGGTATTGAGAAATTAGGAGAATCCGCTACACATCTCGCTGAGTATGAAGAACTAGATAATCATGCTCAAAGTATTAAATCTAGAATGAGGAGATAATAATTTGAGTAAACAGGATACGTTGGAGTTTGAAGGTGTGGTAACAGATCTTCTTCCTAATGCTATGTTTAGAGTTAAACTAGACAATGGTCATAATGTTACGGCTCACACGGCAGGAAAACTTAGAAAAAATCGTATTCGTGTTTTACAAGGAGATAGAGTGAAATTGGAAGTATCTCCATACGATTTATCAAAGGGTCGTATAATTTTTAGATCTTAATATGGCTTCGTAGCTCAGTTGGTAGAGCAGAGCCCTGAAAAGGCTTGTGTCGCTGGTTCGAGTCCCGCCGAAGCCACCACTCCCATGTGGTATTAATATCCATCATTATGCTTGCATTCAAAATTAAAATCTAATACCTATCCATCAGCTATTTATAGCTAATTATATAATAACAAAGAAAGAGTAACTAAAGTATGAGTACATTAAAAGGCAAAGTAAAGTGGTTCAACGGTAAGAAGGGCTACGGTTTTATTGAAAGAGAAGACGGAGAAAAAGATTGTTTCGTTCATGCGAGTGCAGTTAGAGAAGCTGGGCTAAGATTTTTGAATGAAAACGATGCTATAGAATTCGAAATTCAAGATGGCGAAAAAGGTCCAAGCGCTGTAAATTTGAAAAAATTAGGTTAATAAAATTTAATTCATCAAAAATATTTGTATAGGAATAGGATATGTTAAAAAACATAGCTATTCCTGTGCAAAACCTTTTCTGGTAGCTCAGTTGGTTAGAGCAGCGGTTTGTGGAACCGAAGGTCGACAGTTCGAATCTGTCCCCGTGTACCAAAAAATGAATAAAGAAAAAAAATTGTCTGCAAATACCCCTTCGGGTTTTGTTGATAGATACGGAAAAGAATTAGCGTTAAAAGAAAATTTAATTGCTAAGATTGAGGAAAATTTTTTAAAATTTGGTTTTTCTAAGCTAGAAACCCCAAGTTTTGAAATATCAGAAAACATAGGAAAATTTTTACCAGATGAAGATAGGCCAAGCTCTGGTGTATTTGGTTTTCAAGAGGAAAATAATAGCTGGATATCATTACGTTATGATTTAACTGCGCCATTAGCAAGATACGTATCTCAAAATTATTTAAATATCTCAAATCCTTTTAAAAGATATCAGATTGGTAATGTATGGCGAAATGAGAAACCCGGTCCTGGTAGATTTAGAGAGTTTACACAAGCTGATTGTGATATTGTTGGATCTAGTAATCCTTTAGCAGATGCTGAGATGTGCAATCTTTTAGCTGACACATTATATTTCTGTGGCTTAGAAAAAAATCAATATCAAATCAAATTAAGTAATAGAAAATTAATTCAAGGACTTATTGAAAATTTAAAAATTTCAGAAAGCAAACAACAACTTACTGTTTTGAGAGCTATAGATAAACTTGATAGAGTTGGAACTGATGGTGTTAAACAATTGCTTACAACAGGACGTGAAGACAAATCCGGTGATAAAACTATTGGAGCAAACCTCTCTGATAATCAAGCTGAAGCTATTGTTAGTTTTATAAATATCAAATCTTTAGATGAAATTAGGTCAGCTATACCAAACAAATTAGTTGAAGATGGTGTTGATGAATTAAATAAAGTATTAGATGGAATAAGTTATTCATCTAATTTTGATCAAATAATTTTTTCTCCTGAAGTTATTAGAGGACTTGAATATTATGATGGCCCAATATTTGAGGCAAATTTAACATTTAAAGTTAAAAATCAAAAAAACCAAGAGGTGGAGTTTGGATCAGTTGGTGGAGGTGGAAGATATAATTCTTTAGTTTCACGGTTTAAAAAAGTAGACCTATCCGCAACAGGTGTATCTATAGGTCTTGATCGTTTGTTATACGCTTTAGTTCAGTTAAACAAAATTGAGGTAAAAAATAATTCACCAATAATAATATGTGTTTTAGATAAAAAGTATCTCTCGAATTATTATGAATTGTTATCACAACTTAGAAATCAAAATATAAGATCTGAAGTTTATCTGGGAGACTCAGGTTTGAAATCTCAATTAAAATATGCTGATAAAAGAAGTTCGCCAGCTGTAATTCTTTGTGGAGATGATGAATTTAAAAATAATAAAATTACTATAAAAAAATTAGTCCCAAATTTAGAAGAAACATCAAGAAATTTATCTAGAGAAGAATGGAAAAAATCTGAAAATACTCAAATTACATTTGATAAGGAGAACCTGATTGATGAAATCAAAAAACTTATCTGAAAATATTTTAAAAGTAATTAAGTCAAATGGATATAAATATATTGATCTTGATACAGTTATTGACACCAATTTAATATTGGAAAGATCAGGAGAAAATTTCAAAAGATTTATATTTTCTTTCAATGATCAATTAGGAAATGAACTTTGTTTAAGACCTGATTTAACAATTGCATCTTGCGTTAGATATTTAAATCATAATAAGAAAACTAGTGAAAAAATTTTCTATAGTGGTCAAGCATTTAGAAAAGGATTAAATAAAAAAGATTCTGTTATCAGGAGTCAAATTGGTTTTGAAATATTGGGATCTTTTACTGAAAAAAAAGATGATAAAAAAATAATAGAAACTTCACTTAAAGCATTATCAAAAATTAAATATAAAAGCGGAAATTTAGTAATAGGTAACATAGAAATTTTTAGGCTTTTGTTAGATAAATTGGATTGTCCAGCAAGATGGAAACTAAGATTGCAACGTCATTTTTGGAGAGAAAAATATTTTAATGATTTATTAAAAAGATTGGAGACGAACTCTGATATCGATCCAACAATTGTAGAAATAGATAAAAAAAAATATTCTAAAATGATTAATGGAAATCAAAAAAAAGAAGTTGCTGGAAGATCAATAGAAGAAATATTATTAAGATTTGACACTAAAATTAAAGATCCAAGAAGAACAAAAAAAGGTAGTAATGTTGTAAAAATTTTAAAAGAGTACTTAAAAATTGAATGTCCTATTAATCAAGCATCTAAAAAGTTAAATTTATTTTTTAAAAAAAATAAAATTAATCTTAGAGTTCAGGATGATTATTTTCCAATAACTAAAAATAAAATTAATAAATTAAATGTTAGATTTAATTCTTCTTTTGGAAGACATCTCGAATATTACACTGGTTTGGTATTTAAGATTGATATTAAATCAAAGTCTGAGAAATTAAATATTAGAGGTGGTAGATACGATTCTTTAATTAAAGATCTTGGCTTTAAAAAAAATATACCAGCTGTTGGAGCTGCTATTAACTTAGAAAAAATATGATAATTTGGTTAGCTTCATATCCTAAAAGTGGAAATACTTGGTTGAGATCTTTAATAGCAAATTACTATTTTTCAGAAACAGGTGATTTTAATTTTGAACTTTTAGAAAAAATAGACTCTTTTCCAAGCAACAAATATTTTAGAAAGTATTTAGATAAATTTAACCAGCCTCACGATACTTCAAAGTATTGGATAAAGGAGCAAGAAAAAATTAATCAATCCAAAGGTTTGAAATTTTTTAAAACCCATAATGCACTTTGTAAAATAGATGGTAATCAATTTACTAATAAAGAAAATACGTTAGGCGTTATTTATATAATAAGAGACCCAAGAAATGTAATCTCTTCATTATCAAACCATTATCAAATTTCTGTCGATGAAGCTTTTCAATTTATGACAGATGAAAAAAGAGGAATTGTCTCTAAAGAACAAGAGAGATTTTTAGGATTTCAATCACTTTTTTCATGGAAGTTAAATCAGAAATCATGGGTAGATAATAAATTATATCCAGTTTTAACTGTAAGGTATGAAGATCTACAAAGTGATGCACTAAATACTTTTAAACATGTTATTAACTTCGTTCATAAAATTTCTAAATCAGATGAAAAATTTAATAAAGAAAAAGCATTAAAATGTATAAGAAATTGCAATTTTAATAATTTGAAAAAACTAGAGGACGAAAAAGGTTTTGCAGAAGCAATTACAAAAAAAGGTTCTGACGAAAAAATAAAATTTTTTAATTTAGGAAAAGATAATGATTATAGGAAATTACTTAATGAGAATTTAATAAACAAAATGAACAATTTATTTCAAGAAGAATTAGTAAAATATAAATATGAGTAACAACATCATTAAAATTGGAATTCCAAGTAAAGGTCGTTTACGGGCTGGAGTATTAAATATTTTTAAAAAAAAGAAATTAAAAATTCTCTCTGAAAGAGGTGAGAGAGACTTGTTTGGATTTATCAAAGGAAAAAAAAATATAGTTATTAATTATCTTCATGCTAGAGAGATAATAGAACGTCTTGCAGATGGATCTTTAGATATTGGTTTTTCTGGATATGATTTATTAATGGAAAGTGAAATTAATATTCAAAAAAAGGTGATTGTAAAAAAAAAGTACAATTTTGGAGAGGCTACATTGGTAGTTGCAATTCCAGATGATTGGATAGATGTACAGACAATGCCTGATCTTGAAGAAATAGCTTTTGAATTTAAAGATAAAAAAAGAAATAGATTACGTATAGCTACAAAATATCCTAATCTAACTAGAGAATTCATGTTCTCAAGAGGAGTTACACAATTTAAATTGGTAAAGAGTCTCGGCGCAACAGAGATATATCCATTTACTGGATCATCAGAAATTATAACTGATATAACTTCAACAGGAGCAACCTTAAAAGCTAATAAATTAAGGATATTAAAAGACGGAATAATTCTTAAATCCCAAGCGTGTTTAATGACTCCAAAAAAAAATAAAGAGGCAGAAATCTTAAAAGTGTTTTAAATAAACTTTAAATATTATTAAGTAAGTGTAACATACGAATCATGGATATAATTTTAATAATTATTTTAGCTTCAATATTAATAGCGACTTTATCTATCCTTTATTTAAATATTAAATCAAATATAAAAAAAGAGGATGAAAACAAAGCTGATGAGATAGCTAATCTAAATGCTGAAATAATTAAATTAAAAGATAGTTTAAATACTACTATAAATACATCTTTAAGTTCGATGTCTTCATCTTTTAACAATCTTTCAACTGGTGTTACGAAAGATATGACAGCAGCTCTGACAAAAGTTGATGAGAAAGTTGCAGCTTTTAATTCCCAAGTTGAAAATTTAAACGAAAGTCAGAAAGGCATTAATAAAATTTTAGCTGGAGTTAAAAAGTATGGAACTTTAGCTGAGTTCAGCCTGGGCTCACTTATTAAGGATTTACTACCTTCTTCACAGTACCTTTCAAATGTTAAAATGAAGGAGGAAACTAGCGAAAATGTTGAATTTGCTATTAAACTTCAAGAGGGTGTATTGGTTCCGGTTGATAGCCATTTTCCTGTTGAGAGATTTAAAGCTATTCAAGATGCTCATCAAGAAGACGATAAAAAAGCTATTGCGGATGCAAGAACTAAACTTGCAAAAGCTTTCAAAGAAAAAGCCAAGAGTATAAATGAAAAATATATTGTCCCACCTAAAACCACTGATTTTGCAATTGTGTATGCGCCAACAGAGAGTTTGTTTTTAGAGTTAGCTAATTATCAAGATCCAAATACTAAAGAATTATTGAGCCAAGAATTAATGAAAAAATATAAAGTAACTGTTATGGGGCCAAATAATTTATCTGGGTATCTACAATCATTACACATGGGTTTTCAAACATTAAAAGTTCAAAAACACGCAACAGAAATATATGATCATTTAAAAACAATAAGTACTAGATTTACAAAACACTTTGATGGAATTGTTAATCTCAGAAAAAAATTAGAAGAGGCAATGACAGCTGTTGATAAATTTGGAACAGATGCAAGATCTATTAAAAGAACATTAGAAAATATAAAAGATCCCGAGCAAATTGAAAAAGCTATTGAAACAGAAAATGTCGAGAAATTTGAGGATATTCCAAGACAAGCAAAAAATTAAATTAATTTTAACACATAAAATTCAATGAAGTGGAATAATAAATTTAATTATCCCAAGTCTTCAAGGTCAATTGAAGATGGATACAGAAAATATTTATTAGGAGAGAACAAACTACCAAGTGTTACTACTATTTTAAGCACTACAAAGTCTGAAGAAGAGAAGGCAGCTCTTGCAAATTGGAAAGAGAGAGTAGGTGTTAAGGAAGCAAATAGAATTAAAACAGAGGCGTCATCGAGGGGTACTTCTATGCACTCTTATATTGAGGACTATTTAAGAGGAAGAATTAATGAGAGTTTTTTTGAGAGTAATGAACAATATAAAAACATGGCTAAAGAAATAATTCAAAAAGGAATTACTGGAAGACTTAACGAAGTATATGGAATGGAAGAAACTTTATATTATCCAGATCAATATGCTGGCACAGCTGACATGATAGCATTGTTTGAAGGTAAAGATGTTATAGTAGATTTTAAACAGTCTAATAAACCAAAAAAAGCAGACTACATTCAAGATTATTTTTTACAATTAGGAGCCTATACCTTAGCTCACGATGTTGTTCATGGAACTAAGATGAAAGCAGGAATAATACTATTATGTACTAAAGATATTTTGTTCCAAGAATTTAAAATTGAGGGATCTGAATTAGAAATGTATCAAAATTTATTTTTAGGAAGGGTTAAAAAGTTTTACGAATTGAATAATATATCTTGACTTTAACTAACCAATCCATAAAAGAGTTATTAATACCTGAGCTAATCGTTTATACGCTAATGGTAAAGTCTTTAAAAAACTTTCCAAAAACCTTTAAATCATTAGCTAATTTGAGTGTAAAATTATGAATTTAGCAATTTGGGACATAGAATCATCAAGTGCAAGTACGGACTTTGGGAGCATTATTGAAATTGGTGGAGTTTTAGTTGATGAGAATTTTAAAGAGAAAGACAGATTTAATTTAAGATGTAGCTTACCTGAAGGAGAAATCTTTCAGGCCATGGCACTTATTGTTAATAAGACATCAATAAAGCAATTAACTCAAACTAATCTTTCTCATTATCAAATGTTAGCAGAAGTTGAAAAAATATTTAAAAAGTGGAGTCCCGCAGTATTTCTTGGTTGGTCTAATATTGGATTTGATGATGAAATGATAAGAAAAGAGTTTTTTAAAGGGATTAGATATCCATATCTTACAAATGCTGCTCCCAATAAAAGACATGATGGTATTAATATTGCTCGTGCAGCTTATGCAATTGATCCTTCAATTTTAGAAGTAGAATTTAATGAAAAAAATAATGCAGTATTCAAATTAGAGTCCTTAGCTAGAATGCAAGGTATTGATTCAACTGACGCCCATAGTGCTTTAAGTGATAGTATAATGACAGCTAAAGTTTTAAATATAGTCAAAAAAAAACAGCCAGAGACTTGGGAATCTTTTTTTAAAACTGCAAATAAATCTGATACTGAAACTATTATTAAAAAAGGGGAAATTATTACCTTAAATGAATATTATTATGGTAAATCTAGACTTCATCTAGTTGCACCTCTTCATCAAAAATATTGTATGCATCC
>LUMS01001051.1_pt1 | contig 10868 bp, 15 predicted proteins | sample 729711 | NCBI WGS metagenome assembly LUMS01 (sample SAMN03860298, study PRJNA289734) | marine metagenome | biome: seawater column; feature: ocean; material: water; isolation source: Red Sea water column Station 192 - depth 25m | place: Saudi Arabia: Red Sea | collected 2011-10-15 | depth 25 m | reverse complement strand
GCTATTAATGGTGTAGATCAAACTTTTTATTATCACGCTGGAACAAATAGTATAAAAAGTAATATAGTTTTTGGTGGTATAACATATGCAGCAGCACCTGTAGAAGTTAAAGGTTTTGATAAGGTTACAAAAGGTACGCTACCAAGACCTACTTTTACTGTTGCGAATGCTGATAATGCAATTACAAATTTAATGCTTTTGTATAATCCATTAAATGCAGAATTAAAAAGAATACAAACACATAAAAAATTTATTGATGCTGTTAATTTTAATCCGCCTACAAATGAAAGTGCAGATCCAACTGCAATAGCACAAACAGATGATATTTGGTATATAGACAGGGTTGCAGCCGAAACACCTGAGTCAGTAACCTTTGAGCTTACTGGTAAAATAAATATGCAAAATCTTAGATTACCTAAACGACAAATTGTTGAGCATTGCCCTTGGCTATATAAAGGTACGCAGTGTGGTTATAAAGGAACAAAATATTTTGATACAAATGACAATCCAGTTAGTACGGCAAGTGAAGATCAATGTGGTCATAAATATTCAAGCTGTATAAAAAGATTTCCAGGAAAAAAAACAAAAGTACCTTTTGGTGGCTTCTTAAATGCACGATTACAGATGTGATAATGTTTAAAGAAAAAGCAAAACAACACGCAATAAAACAAGCTCCAAATGAATCTTGTGGAATTGTTGTAAATAATATTTATTTCCCTTGTTGTAATATTTCAGATACACCAAAAATTAATTTTGCAATACATCCTAAAGACTTTTTAAGAGCAAGATCAAAGGGTAAACTACAGTATATAGTCCATAGTCACCCAGAAGGAGGTAATGCAAGCGAGGCGGATAAAAAAGCTTGTACTGCAACAAAAATACCTTGGTACGTTTATCTTTTACCAGAGGATACATGGCAAATTATAAATCCTTAATTGGTAGACAATGGCAATATGGAGTTTTTGATTGTTATTCTATTGTGCGTGACTATTATGCTTTGTTAGGAATAAACTTGCCAGATTATGAACGACCAGAATGTTTTGAAACTTGTAAAAGTATTTTTCTTAGTGATGCTAGTAAACTAAATTTTTATAAAGTTAATATAAACGAAAGAAAACCTAATGATGTTTTGATAATGAAGATATGGACAAAAGAACCAATGCATGGTGCTGTTCTTTTAAAAAATGATATGATACTGCATCAAAAATACGAGTCTGTAAGTTGTTCAGAGTACTTTAACCATTATTATAGAAGAAGAACTGTGGGGTGTTTTAGATATGCAGCATAAAATTCTGCTGCTAGATGAATTAGGCGATAAATGGGGTAAAACTCATACTTATCATAATTTAAGATCGCCTAAAGATGCATTAAAATTACTTTATATAAATCATCCTGATCTTTGTAAATATTTTGCCACTGCACACGAAAATGGTATAGGTTTTACAGTCGTTCAAGCTGGTCAGTTTTTAGATTATAGCGATTTAGCATTACCATTAGGAAAAAATGATTTAGTTATAACACCTGTTATTACAGGTAGTGGAAGTGTAGGTAAGGCTTTGGTTGGTGTTGCATTAATTGTAGCTACTGGAGGTATTGGTACTGCATTAGGAGTAACTGGTGCTGGTGCATCAGGTTTGTTTGGTGTAACAACTGGTGTTGCAGGTGTTATTGGTGGTGTACTTGGCAAGATTGGTGTTGCTCTTGTGTTATCAGGTGTTTCTGATATGCTTTCACCACAACCACAACTTCCTAATTTCGAATTTGATTTTAATGCACCTTTGTCAGGCTTTACTGGTGGGGCTGGAAGTATTACAAGGGGTTCTGACGGATCGCAAAGTTATGCTTATACAGGTGCAGCAAACACTGTTGGAGTTGGTAAAACGATTCCAGTTGTATATGGTCAAGCACTAATTGGTGGTCATATTTTAAGTACAGATATTGACATTGCAAACGAATCTGATCCATTAATGAAATTTATAAGACCTCCAAGTTTAGATTCTGTGCGTTTAAATGGTGAGCAATTGACAGGTAAATATGAAACAGTAGGTGGATTAGAAGCAAGAATTTTTAATGGCTCAAAACATACAATAAAAGGTACTACAAACCTTTCATTTAATACTTTCACAGTAAATTTACAAACAGATGGAGAGCAAAGATTTTTAGCAAATCTAGATGCAAATAATGATGGTGGTAATAATGATGTTGATGATTTTCAATTACTGTTTCGCGTTCAAGGGCTAGTTGATTTTGTTGGAAATAACAAAACCACAAGAATTGATGGATTTATTACTTATAGAATAATTGTAAAAGAAAAAGAATCTGGTAATATAGTTCTTAATAATCAGGCAACAATACAAGGATTAACTGTAAAAACACAGAGTTATAACTACTTAACAAAACTACCATTCCAATTCATAACTGGAAAAAATATATATCACGTTTTTGTTCAAATTATAGATACTGGTGTTGATTTCAATAATGCTTCATTTAAAATACTGCAAGCAGGTTTTAATTTAAAAAATTAAATATGGCATTAAATTCTACTTCTACTATTAAAATAATTGATCTTTTATGTGAGGGTGAAATAGAAGGTATTGTTAAGGGTAAAAAAGGTATATTTTTAGATGAAACTCCTGTTAGATCATTTGATAATAAACAAAATGTTAGTGATGAACATTTTACTTATGAATTAAGAACAGGTACGAAAAATCAAGCGCAATTATCAGATTATTCAAAAGGTGGTGCATCAAATTTAATAAACATTTCTGAAGAAATAGGTACTAACTACAGTGAAACAAAAAATAATAAAAACAAAGTTACTGCTAGAAATTATGGCACTGGTTCAATTATAAAACAAATTACTGATGACGATACAACTTCAGTTGTTTTTCTTTTTACAATACCTGCACTGTTTTGCACTGCTATGGAGGGGCTTGCAAGAGGTCAGTTGTTTAATGCAAAAACAAGAGTAATAATTCAATTAAAATCTAGAGGAACAGGGTTTAATAAAATTTACGATAGATCTTTTACTGGTATAAGCACTTCTGAATATCAGTTTAAAACACCTAAATTAGAATTAACTGGTTCTGCTCCATTTATTTTTAAAATTAGTAAAATAACAGACAAAGAAAAAGATTATGAAGTTAAAAAAACTGATTTTGAAGATATAGATGAAGATACACCCTTAGAAGGTACAAGGTCAAATCGTGTTTTATTAACTTCAATGATTGAGCGGCAAGATTTCAAAAGCCGTTATCCTTTCACAGCATGTGTTGGTGTTTCTATCTCAACTGAAGCTTTTTCTTCTTTACCTACTAGAGCATATTTAGTAAGAGGTTTGAAAGTCAAAATTCCACATAATGCAACTGTTAGGAACGATGGTAGTCTAAGTTTTAATGGGTCATTTAATGGAAGTTTAAAAACTGGTAAATATTGGACAACCTGCCCTGTATGTATTTATTTCGATATGCTCACCAGTGATAAACATGGGGCAGGTGATTTTGTGACTGCATCAAACATTAGCTGGGTTGATTTGTACCCATTAGCACAGTATGCAAATCAATTAGTTACAACTCCTGATGGTAATGAGCCAAGGTTTGCTATAAATACTGTCATTGCCGCACAAAATGAAGCTTATAAAGTCTTACAAAATCTTGCTAGTACATTTAGGGGTATGACCTATTGGAGTTCTAATACAGTTAATGTAGGCGCAGATCATGGCAATTTGGATGGGTCGAATGTCGACCCTGTACATATTTATAACAATTCAAATGTCATTAGTGGTGTCTTCAGTTATTCTGGTACGTCTTTGAAAACAAGGTCAACTTCAATAAGAGTTAGATATAATGATCCAGATAATTTATATAAGCCTAATGTAGTAGTTGTTGAAGATTATAATTTAATTACAAAATATGGATACCGGAGTACAAAGGGCTGGAAGAATTGCTTCTGGTGCAACTACAACTACAATTGTTCTTGATAAGAATTTATCTTCAGTTTTAAGCAGCAATCCATCTTCTTTTATTTTAAATGTTACTTTGCCTAATGGCACAGTTGAATCAAGCAGAATACAAAGTGTAAATCGTGCAACTGTTACAACAAAAAGGGCATTTTCATCAGCACCGCAATCACAATCTGTTTACACGATAACTTCAGATACTTTACAACATCAAAAATTTAGATGTATAGACGTTATGGATAATAATGATGGTACTTATACTATAGAAGGTGTGCAATTTAACGATTCTATTTATGCTGCTGCTGATACAAATTCAGAATTAGCTTATACAGATATTACTGCTTTTGATGAAAAACCAGAGGCACCTACTAATTTACAGCATTCTGTGATTGTTGTTAATACAATTTAATTATGGCTAATAGTAAAGCGGTTTTTAGTTGGTCTAGAGGTTCAAATGGTGCTGCTATTGTTTTTGGTGTTAGATATAAAATTGGTAATGGATCATATAAATTTGCAACTACGTCAAATACTATTTTTGAAATCGACAATTTAAAACCATTATCAGTAGTAACATTTCAAGTAAGGGCTGAGGGTGTTGCGCCCAATAACAAAACTTCAAAGTATGTCTCAACTGTAGTTACAATTCCAAAACAATCTGTACCTACTACAGCCTCCCCTGTAGCACAACCTATTTTACTACCACCTGACCCAATAAGTGTAACTGTTGAGGCTTCAACAAAAAATGAAGCAATTTTAAAATTCAGTATTGATCCAACATACGCTGGTAATAAAGAAGAATTAGTTGCAGTTATAAGACATTCTTCCAAGACAGATGGTACTGGTGTTTGGCAAGGTTCTACTTTTTTAAGAACAGTATCTGCTACAACAGACTATGTTATGCTGCCATTACTTAATGGTGAATATCTTGTAAAATTTAGAGATCTTGAAAATAATAAATCAACTAATGCTGTAAGTGCTGTAATAAATTTACCTGATGAATTACCAAAATTATTAGTACAAGAAATACGTGAGGATCAAGATTCACCTCCATTTCAAGGGCAGCGCAATAACTGTTTTTACTCTGATGAATATGATGCACTTGTTTTAGAATCAACTGATCTTATAGATGATGTATCTGATTTTGAACAAGGATACTTACAAAACATAGATTTTGGTAACACTTTAAAAGAATCAGGTGAATATTTTTTTGAAAACACAGTTGATTTGGGTGGTATTTTTTCAGTTCAATTTAATAGAATTTTGCAAATAAGAGGTTTGATTCCAAACGATCTTATTGATTTACGTACTACAAAAATTGATCAGTTGTCAGATTTTGATGGCGATATACCTGATGAAACTAATGCTATTTTAAAGTTTAGAAAAAGTAATGATGCATTTAGTGATGATGAAATACAGGATGAAAATAGTGAATTTTTATTATTAGAAGATGGCAATAAATTCGATCAAGAAGATTCATCAACTTATAGTGAATTTGTGCCGATGGAAAATGGTAGATACACAGGGAGATTATTTCAATTTAAAGTAGATTTGGTTTCTGAATTTAATGATCAAACACCATTAGTGGATGAATTAGGTTATCAACTTTTATTCGATAACAGAACAGAAAGTGCTTCAATGTCTAGCGGTGCAGGTGCAAAAGCGGTAACTTTTAGTAAAGCCTTTTACCAAACACCTAAATTAGGCATTACTGCTAGTAATATGGCTACAGGGGACTATTATGTAATTAGTAATGAAAGTCGAACAGGCTTTAGCATTACTTTTTTCAATAGTTCAAACGCAGCTATTGACCGCACATTTTCATATCAAGCTAATGGCTTTGGTGCGGAAGGTGCCTAAACTCTCAAATCCATTGCAATAACTTACTTATGGCAACACATGATTACAATCTAGCTAACCAATCTGGTGCCAGCTTTAGATCAGATCTTAATAATGTTTTAGCTGCGATCCTTTCTAATAATAGTAACGCTTCAGATCCTTCAACTACTGTTGCGTTTATGACGTTTGCTGATACTAACGCTAGTAAATTAAAAATTAGAAACAGTGCTAATGATGCATTCATAGACTTGATAAATTTAGATGGCAGTATTGCAAGAGATTTACAATTAACTGGTGCTGGTGCAAATATATTGTTTGATCAATCAGATAATGCCCTTGAGTTTAATGATAATGCAAAAGCAACTTTCGGAACTGGTGCAGATCTTACCATCTCGCATGACGGCAGCAATTCCATAATTAATGATTCTGGTACTGGTGAGTTGCAATTACAAAGAGGTGGTAATACAATTCTTTCCTTAGATAGTAGTGGTATTGCAATCACTGATCCAAATGGTAGTGCAAAAATAAGTATTACAGGTTTTGAAGGTGGAAATGCAAATATAAATTTAGTATCTGATCAAGGCGATGACAATGGTGATACATGGATTATATCATCAACAGCTAGTAATAATAATTACATTCTATACAATGATGAAAGTGGTGGTAATGTTGCAAAATGGCAATTAACTAAACTTGGTGTTGTTGTAATGTCAAATGATTTACAATTACCTGATAAAATTATTCATATAGGAGATACAGATACATCTATGAGATTTCCTTCGGCTGATACTATTTCTTTTGAAACTGGTGGTTCCGAAAGAGCTAGATTTGACAGTCTTGGTAATTTTTTAGTTGGGAATACCACTGCTGTCCCTTCAACAATTGCTACTTTTAGCGGTGGATTAGGTTTAAATAGTACAACTACAGGATCGGGATCTTCTGGAAAATTGTATTTTTTAAGTAAAGTTATTAATTTGTCAACAACTGCTACTGACTGCCTTATTTTTAATAATTGGGGTTCTGCTGCTTTTCATATTACTGTTTTAAGAAAAGATACTGTTAATCCAGCAGGGGGATCAGTTCATGAAGTCTATCTTGGTTTTAAAGGAAGTGGAATAAATATAACTCAAGCAGCTATAGCTCAAGAAGATAAAGTATCAATAAGTGGTATTCATAATATAACTTTTTCAATTTCAGAAAATAATGATACAGCAACACTAAAAGTAACAAGTGATAGTAATGCTGGAGAAGCACAAACTTTAAATTTTCACATATTAGGAACTGGTAATTCTGCTGGTACAGTAGCTGTTGCTTAATATTGCATAAATATTTATTTATAAGTAATATTAAGTAAAATTATAATTAGATTATGGCTGTAGTTTGGGGTGTTACTTCTCTAAATGCGACAACAACTGTAGGTTTTTTATCAGATGTAGTTACTGATGTCCATTGGTACGCAAGAGATCAAGAAATTATTGATCAAAAACCTCATATTGGTCATACTTATGGTGTAGTAGCTCTTGCAGAACCTGATAGTAAATCTTTTACAGAAATTGGATTAATAACTGAAGAAATTGCTATTGGATGGGCAAAAGCTGCTTTAGGTACAGATGAAGTAACTGCTATTGAAAATAAAGTTACAGCACAGATTACAGAATCAAAAACACCTACTGTATATTCTAAAGTTCTTGGGTATTATTAAAAAAAACATTATTATTATGACTGATCCTATTGAATTAATTAAAGAAGACATTAAAGAAGTTAGAAATCAACTTGATATTGAAATTGGTAAAGTGCAGTTATTGCAGCAAGAAATAAAAGAAATAAAAGAAGTTGCTGAAAAAGAAATAACAGAAAAACAAAAAGAAGTTAACAGACTCACACAACCAATTATTGAAAATCAAGGTTATTTAAAAAAACAAACTGCAATGTTAGAAAAATTAGAGGGTAAGATAGAAGTAATTACTGATAAATAAATGGCTGACAGAAAAATAACTGCCTTAACAGAACTTACTGCACCTGTTGCGGCTGATGTTTTTCCTGTTATTGATGTAAGTGAAAGTGCTAATGCTAACAAAAACAAAAAAATACAACTTACAACAATTTTACAAAATATTCCTAATGGCACAGTATCTAGTCCTAGCGTAGGTTTTACAGGTGACAGTGGCCTTAGTGGTTTTTTTAGAGTTGCTAGTAATGAAATAGGAATATCAGCAAACCAATCATTAATTGGATCGTTTACAACAACAGGATTTCAATTAGGATCTGGAACCCCTGCTGCACAGTTGCATTTGTTTAGTACAGACACGACTGATCAAATTATTTTTGAAAACAGTTCTGGTGATGCCGATTCAGCGCCCGACCTTGTTTTATTTAGGAACTCAGCTTCACCAGCAGCGGATGATTTGCTAGGAAATCTTGTTTATAGAGGAGAAGATTCTGCTGGTAACACTCACGACTATGCAAGTATTGTTGCTTCCATAGAAGATACAACAAACACATCAGAAGATGGCATATTAGATATCATGACAAGTTCTGCTGGTACACTAGCTTCAAGAATAAGACTTAAAAATAATAAAGTTGGTATTGGTGAAAATGATCCGATATATCCAATGCATTTGACAGAAGAGGATCAAGTGGTGCTGGACAAGATAATGATGTTATATCAACAATTTTTTATAGAGGTAAAAATGATGGTGCAAACGAAACAGGAACTGTTCCAGAGGAGATTGACTATGCAGCTATTGAATCTGTAATTATCGATGCAAGTGATGATACAGAAGATGGACAACTTAATTTAAAAGTAATGGATGCTGGTACATTAACAACCCAAGTTTCTGTTGATGCTAATGCTGTAACTTTTGGAGATCAAGTGCATCTTATATTTAACACTTCTACAGGAACAAAGATAGGAAGTGCTGCAACACAAAAACTAGCATTTTTTGGTGCAACACCTGTTGTTCAGCAAAGTGCTATTGCAAATATTACAACAACAGCAAGTTCTGGTACGCTTCCAACTGCAAATGGATCAGTCACTATTGCTAATGCTGCTAGTGCGACTACAACTGAATTATTAGAATTTTGTGTTGAGATAGAATCAAAACTTGAAAGTGCTTTAGCAGTATTAAGAACTTTAGGATTGATAGCCACCTAAAATTTATTTATAATGTTTAATATATTTTAAATTATTATGGCAACTACTACTTGGGCATTAGCTAATGTTGAATATGATGTAAGTGATGGATTTTGTCATACAGCACATTGGACAGTAACTAGAGTTGATGGAAATTATAGTTCCTATCGTTATGGATCTGTTTTTCTTACAAGGCCAAGTTCATTGACAGCTAGAACAGATTTAAAGTCAGCCGATATTATTGCAGACGTAAAAGCAGTAATAGGCACTGATGAAGTAACAGCTATTGAAACTGCCCTAATATCTGATATAACCGATCAAAAAACACCAACTCAAGGTTCTTTTGTACCAGCTAGTTAGTTTTTTCTTGCATCTGCCTAGTCATCAAGCCCATAGTGACGTAAAGAGGAGAGAGGGCTACAATAAGCAGTAACACAAGCAAACTTGTAAAAGATAGTGCTTTGAGTATCGCAAATTTAACCATGCTAAATAAAATTTCATCTATTTTGTCCATCCTATCATTTGTTATTTCATTAACAACTATTGGGGCAGGTTACGCAACTTACAAATGGGTAAGTAGTCCACAGTTTGAAGCAATGATGTTAGAAAAAATAATGGGGTCTGTAGATAAAATATTACCTAACCAGATAGAAAAGAAAATGCCAAAAGTAACTGGGCCTATGTTGCCATTATGATATTTGGTTTTTTTAAAAAACTAATTCAATATTACATAGACAAGTTAGTTAATTGGATGCGTATGCAGAAGTTTAACTTACAGCTTGATAATGAGATAAAAAAGTGTCACGATAGTTTTGAAAAGAAAGAAAAACCTAAAATAAGAGAAGTTGGAAAGTTTGGTGAAGATGGCTGGTCTATTTCTATTGGAGATATAGATGACGAAGATACAAAAAATTGAAATAAAAGAGGTTTACGTACCAAAAATAAGGTTATGGGAAGTACAGCGACCAATATTAGATATTATTTATAAGCCAGTTGTTGATATACCAGCTTGTGTTGATGCTCATAGAAATAATCTTACAGGACTTATAAATGAAGATGAATTAGGCACATATCAAGCTTGTGGTACGTTTAATATTCCTAGTTTTGAACCACTTGAATACAACCCAGCTAATTTTAAATATACTGCACCAGCAGAGCAACAAGAGCAAAAACAAGGACAACCTCCACAGCAACAGGCAAAGATTCCAGAAAAGAAAAAAGAAGAAGAAATAAAAATCCCACCCTGCCCTGACAAAAAGGCTTTAAGAATAGGATCATTTGTTAACGATAAAAAATTAGAACGGATTTCTGGTTATGAGCGTGGTAAAAATGGAATAGATTGCATCACCTTGTATGAATCGGTCCCTTTCGTCTCGCAGTACATTCCAAGTTTTAAGCAGTTTACTGGGGTTTTTAGTCTTGCTCTGGTCGGCTGTTCTGCTCCGATCATTCTTAATTTAGTAAAACCAGTAGTAAAAAATGTAATAAAGAAACTGACAAACAAGAAAGATAACGTATAATTAAAAGGCCCTCCTTGGCGAAGATAGCGTGTCTGATCGCAAGCTATCTTGTTTAGACAAGTAATTACCCGTAGCTTGTCTACTCTAATTTATGAGTGTGCGGTAATACTTGATTCTTAACTGGACTTACAACCACATCTTTACATAGATCAAAGTAAGGACTATCTGTAGCAAACGATATTCCCTTAATTTTTAACTCTCCGCAATTTTTCAAACGTGCAAGCTCGTAGTTGAGTCTTTCTTTAGACAGTATTTGCTGCTGTATTTTTTCTTGAGTTGTAGCAGATTTTAAACAAGCATCTTGAAATCTATTATCTAGTGGAAAAGTAAAGGTTAATGCTGCACCGAAATTGAGTCCTAGACTATCCTTATTACCGCTATAATTTTCTCTATAAAATAATATTTCACCTGGATTTGTTAG
>LUMS01000484.1_pt1 | contig 10900 bp, 12 predicted proteins | sample 729711 | NCBI WGS metagenome assembly LUMS01 (sample SAMN03860298, study PRJNA289734) | marine metagenome | biome: seawater column; feature: ocean; material: water; isolation source: Red Sea water column Station 192 - depth 25m | place: Saudi Arabia: Red Sea | collected 2011-10-15 | depth 25 m | reverse complement strand
CTATTAAGTTATAACTTAACAAAACCATAACCATTATGAGAGCTTTGAAAAGACTAAAAATTGTACATATAAAGTACTTATTTACTTACTTTTTTAAGGTATAATTGACTCACCTCACATAAATTATGGGAAAATACAAATTAACCTGGAAAGATCTCACGCTAAGAGATTTCAAAATATATTTATTCGCTATGTTCAAAGCGTTTATTCCAAAGAAAAAAATCAAAAATTTAGACCACTTAGAAGAGTTTATTCAAACAAAATCTGCATGGGTAACCCAAGTAACTTTGTATAACTATTTAAAAACTAGAATGGGAACGAGATACGTGCTTCATTTTGAAAATGATGTTTTTATGGGATCAGTAAATCTTGCAAAATGGAATATTTATTCGGCATCTTTGCAGGATTTAACTTTTTTTACGTTCTCATATTTAAATGTAAATTTTAATTTTCAAGAAATAAGTAAAGCGAAAGAAATTTTCAATAAGATTTTAGATGATGAAATTTCAAATAAGATGCCATTGGATATTATTGAAACCGCTAGAAAAAGTTTTGATGAGAGGTTAGAAAAAATTAATTGGAATGAATATTATCAAGATTTGCCATTCAATCCTAGTGCTTTGTCATTATATAAATGGGCCCCAATAGCAGAAGAGTTGAAAACTTTAGATCGACAGATTGTACTCAATTCAATGATTTTAAAATGGGATATTATAAAAAAAGAATTCGTAAGTTTAATTCAATTTTAAATATTTTTTCTATTTTCAACTAAACTGTTTACAACACTAGGATCTGCCAAAGTGGTAGTATCACCTAATTGCTCGTGTTCATTAGCAGCAATTTTTCTTAAAATTCTTCTCATTATTTTACCAGATCTTGTTTTTGGAAGACCTGGAGTAAAATGAATAAGGTCTGGAGTTGCTAGAGGTCCAATTTGTTTTCTTACCCAAAGTTTTAAATCTCTTTCAAGTTCTCCTGTTTCTGTTTCTCCAGCATTTAGAGTTACATAACAGTAGAGACCATTTCCTTTAATATCATGTGGATACCCAACTACTGCCGCCTCTGCTACTTTTGGATGAGCGACAAATGCACTTTCTATTTCTGCAGTTCCCAAGTTATGTCCTGATACTATAATTACATCATCCACTCTACCTGTTATCCAATAGTAACCATCCTTATCTCTTCTACATCCATCTCCTGTAAAATATTTCCCATTGAACTGAGAGAAATAAGTATCAATAAACCTTTGATGATCCCCATAGACTGTTCTCATTTGACCAGGCCATGATTGAGCAATACAAAGTCTTCCTTCTCCAGCACCTTTAATTTCATCACCGTTTTTATCAACTAAGACTGGTTTAATTCCATAGAACGGTTTTGTTGCTGAACCTGGCTTAAGTGGAATAGCACCAGTTTGAGGAGCAATCATAATTCCACCTGTTTCTGTTTGCCACCATGTATCTACAATTGGGCATTTAGAATTTCCTACAGTTTTATAATACCACATCCATGCTTCAGGATTAATTGGTTCTCCAACTGTACCTAAAAGTTTTAATGATTTACGTGATGTTTTTTTAACAGGTTTATCGCCTTCTCGCATAAGAGCTCTGATTGCAGTTGGAGCAGTGTAAAATGTATTTACTTTAAATTTATCAACTATTTGCCACCATCTTGAACTGTCAGGGTAATTTGGAATTCCCTCAAACATAATTGTAGTTGCTCCATTAGAAAGTGGCCCATAAATTATATAGCTATGACCTGTAACCCAACCAATGTCAGCCGTGCACCAGTAAATATCTTTTGGCTTATAATTAAAAATATATTGATGTGTCATTGAGGCATAAACCATGTATCCACCAGTCGTGTGAAGTACACCCTTCGGTTTACCTGTTGAACCTGATGTATATAAAATGAATAAAGGATCTTCTGCATTCATTTCTTCCGGTTCACATTGATTTGAAACATCTTTAATTAAATCATGGTACCAAACATCTCTTTCCTTATCCCAATTGATATAATTGCCCGTACGTTTTACTACAATGCATTTTTTTACATTTGGACAATTTAATAGCGCTTCATCAGTCGTATATTTAAGAGGAATAGTTTTTCCTCCTCTAACTCCTTCATCTGCAGTAATAATGTATTCTGACTCACAATCGTTAACTCTTCCAGAAATAGACTCAGCAGAAAAACCACCAAAAATTATTGAATGAACTGCACCAATTCTAACACAAGCAAGCATTAAAATTGCAAGCTCAGGTATCATCGTTAAGTAAATAGTAACTCTATCACCTTTTTTAATTCCTAATTTTTTTAAACCATTTGCTGCTCTAGATACTTTTTGATGGAGTTGTTTATAAGTTATTTTTTGACTATCTTTTGGATCATCTCCAACCCAAATGATTGCAGTTTTGTCTTTTTTATCTTTTAAATGTCTATCAATACAGTTTGCAGATGCATTTAAAGTTCCATCTTCAAACCATTTAATTCTTACATCTTTAGTACTGTATTTTACATCTTTGATTTTTAAATTTTACTCATGTTATTTATAATTTTCCAGCTTTTATAATCAACCGGCATCACCGAAAGTCTGCTTTGTTTGATCAAGGCTAAATGGCTTAAATGCTTATTTTTTTTAATATTTTCAAGAGTAACAGGAGCTTGTAGTTTGCTTTTAAATCTAACTTTAACTGCAACAAACTTCTTTTTTTTATCTGTTGGGTCTATAAAGGCAGTTTTGATTACCTCGACTATACCGACAATTTCTTTACCGATATTAGAATGGTAAAAAAAACAGAGATCACCCCTCTTCATACTTTTTAGATTATTTGCTGCTTGATAGTTTCTAACTCCATCCCAATTTGCACCTTTTGATCCAGCCTTGATTTGTTGATCAACAGACCAGACGTCTGGTTCTGACTTAAGTAACCAGTATCTCATTATAATTCTACTCCTGCTCCTTTTAGGAATTTAGCATTTTCATCTAGAGGAAGTCTTGGATCTGCGGGTAAATCTAAATTATCAAATTGTTTATTTTTAAATTTTTCTAATCCTACCATTGCTATCATTGCAGCATTGTCACCACACAAATGTAAATCAGGAAAAATAGGTTTGAAATTATGTTGCATACTTACTTCAATTAATTTTTTTCTTATACCTTTATTTGCAGCTACTCCTCCAGCTACTACAAATGAACCTTTGTTTGTTGAATTTAATTTTTTAAACTCATCTAATGCAACTTTTGTCTTTGTAAACAATATTTCTTCTATTGTTTTCTGAAATGATGCTGCAAGATCAAATTTTTCCTGATCACTTTTAATATTTTTTACAATTCTTAAAATTGCAGTCTTTAGACCTGCAAAAGATAGATTGCATCCACCTTTATTAATTATTGGTTTTGGTAAATCATATTTTTCTGGATTTCCTTTTTTAGCAAACTCTTCAATTTTAGGCCCTCCAGGAAAATCTATACCTAACAAATTTGCGGTTTTATCAAAAGCCTCTCCCAATGCATCATCTATTGTAGTACCAAGTCTTTTATAATCTCCCAAACCATTTACGGATAGATACTGACTGTGGCCTCCAGAAATCAATAGTAGAAGATAAGGATAATCAATTTTATCGTGGAGTTTTGGACTTAAAGCGTGTCCTTCTAAATGATTTATCCCTATAAAGGGAATGCCCAAAGTTGATGCTAATCCTTTACCAAAACTTAGTCCAACTGAGAGACAAACTATTAAACCAGGACCATAAGTCGCCGCTATCGCAGAAACTTTATTTAATTCAATTCCACTATCGCTAATTGCTTTTTTCGCTATAAGGTCGATTTTTTCAACATGTGATCTAGCAGCTAATTCAGGAACTACACCACCAAACTCTTTATGAATATCAAATTGACTTGAGATTATGTTTGATAGAATTTTTGGTGTTCCATTTTGATTATCTTGAATTAATGAAACTGCTGTTTCATCACAACTAGTCTCTATACCTAATATTATTGGTTTTTCTGACATAAAATTTTTTTTTTAATTAATACAATTAAATTATAAGAATGTAATAGAAATTAATTTTATGAAAAGAGATAACATCATAATTGGATCAAGAGGAAGTAAGCTTGCTATAATTTATGCAGAAAAAGTAAAGAGTGAGATATCAAAATTCTATTCTGGAAAAATTGAGATAAGAAAAATTATAACTACCGGTGATCAAAATCAAAATGAAAGACTTTCAAGTATGGGTGGAAAAGGAATGTTTTCGACAGATATTGAAAAAGAACTATTAGAAAATAAAATTGATATAGCCGTTCATGCTCTCAAAGATATGCCATCTGCCGATACTATCGGACTAACAACAAATTGCTTTTTGAAAAGAAATTCACCAAATGAAATACTAATCAGTAAAAATTTAAAATTTAATGATCTTAAGCAGGGATCAGTTATTGGTACGTCCTCATTTAGAAGAGAATATCAGTTAAGAAATGTTAGAGCTGATTTGGTATATAAATTGATAAGAGGAAATGTTGATACAAGAATTAAAAAATTAGAAAATAATGAGTACGATGCAATCATTTTATCAAAAGCAGGAATAGACTCTTTAAATTTACAAAATAAAATTACAGATGAATTTGATGTTGCAAAACTAGTTCCATGTGCAGGACAAGGTATTATAGCAATACAGTGCAATGAAAATAATCAAGACATACTTAGATTAATAGAAAAAATAAATGACAAACAAACTAGAATTATTGCAAATACAGAAAGAGAAGTTCTTAAAATATTAGAGGGAGATTGTGATACAGCTATAGGCGTTTTTGCAATAATAAAGCACAATAAAATTGAACTCACAGCAGAATTATTCTCTGTTGATGGAAAAAGCAGATTTTTTATCAAGGAAGATGATGACATAGAAAATCACATGATTTTAGCAAAAAAGATTGCAGGAGACTTGAAGATTAAATCTAAAGGATCATATAAAGGTTAAAATGCACATACTATTAACAAGACCTCTAGAAGATTCCAAAGATTTGATTATGAGGTTTAAAGAACTAGGTCATCAAGTTTCACATTTGCCAGTAATAACAATTGAAAAAAAAGATTATGAGGACCCAAATTATAATGAATTCAAAGGAATAATTTTTACAAGTTCTAACGCAATTAAAAATTTAGACATTTCAAAAATAAATAAATATATATTTTGTTTTTGTGTAGGAAATGCAACAGAGAAAATTGCAAAAGAAAAAGGTTTTCAAAATATTTTTACTGCTGAAGGAAATGTTTCAAATTTGAAAGAAATAATTATACAAAACTTCGATCCTAAAAATGGGAATTTAATTTATGTAAGTGGAGAGTTAGTTTCTTATGACTTGGACAAAGAGTTAAAATTAGAAGGTTACTATGTGAAAAGAATTGTTAATTATTCTGTAAGTTCCAATGAAAAATTATCTGATGAATTTGTAGGGCAATTAAAAAATTCGATACCAGAGATAGTTTTTATTTATTCTGAAAATAGTGCTCGTAGTTATCTAAACTTACTTAAAAAATATAATTTAATTGATAATTGGATGGATACAAATTTAATGTGTTTAGGTGAAAAATCATCAGCTGTTCTTAACGAAATAAAGTGGAAAAAAATATTTTTATTTAATCCTGGTGAAGAAGAGTATTTACTATATAAAATTTAAATTATGGAAGTCTTAAACAATTTTAAAAGCTTATTCTTATCAGTATGGGAAAAAGGTATCCTTGGGATAGATTTTTTTCAGATCCTGGTTGGTTTGGGAATTTTTCTTCTTTTTCTTATTTTTAGGGGCTTAATAAGCAGATTAATTATTAAAAAACTTGAAATAATTTCCAAACGTACAACTAATAAACTTGACGATACATTTGTTAAATCAATGATGGGGCCAGCAAGGTTTCTTCCAATTGTGTTAGGAGTTTTTTTCGCAAGTTATTACATGTCATTTTCTGACGACATGAGAGATTTTGTAGACAATCTAAACAGGACACTAATAACCATTTTAATATTTTGGATTATTCATCAAATAATAGAGCCAATTTCTTATATTTTAAGTGGATTAGATAAAATTTTAACAAGAGAACTAATAGGATGGATTATCAAATCTTTAAAAATTCTAATTTTTATTTTAGGTGCTGCTGCGGTTCTTGAGTTATGGGGAATTAAAATTGGACCAATTATTGCTGGTTTAGGTTTATTTGGAGTTGCTGTTGCATTAGGTGCGCAGGACTTATTTAAAAATTTAATTTCAGGAATTTTAGTTCTAGTTGAAAAAAGATTTAGGATGGGTGATTGGATCAGAGTAGACGGAATAATAGAGGGTGTTGTTGAAAAAATTGGATTTAGATCTACAGTGATAAGAAAATTTGACAAATCACTTGCAATAATTCCAAATTTTCAATTTGCTGAAAACGCAGTAATAAATGTTAGTCAAACTACGAACTGGTTAATTAGTTGGATAATTACACTTCAATATGACACCACAGTTGACCAACTTAAAACTATAAGGAATCAAATAGAAGAACATATAAATAAAAGTGAGGATTTTGATCAATCAATTGGAGTTGCTGTGAGAGTGGACAAATTTGCGGACAGTTCCATAGATATGTATGTAAGATGTTTCAGTAAAACAAATAGTTGGAACGAATGGTTAAAAGTAAAAGAGAATTTGGCGCTTTCTATAAAGCAAATAGTTGAGATAAATAAAGCTTCTTTTGCATTCCCAAGTCAATCAATATATGTAGAAAAAAAATGATAGCTATTTATTACTTAGCTCTTCAAGTTTTGAAATTGTATTCTTATGTGGTAATTGGCTATGTAATATTAAGCTGGTTGGTTGGTTTTAATATTATAAATACTTCAAATAGATTTGTTTATTCTATATTACAGTTTGGTTATAGGTTTACAGAACCAGCCCTATCAAGAATTCGAAGATTTCTTCCTAATTTAGGTGCTTTTGACATTTCCCCTATCATTCTTCTTTTGTTGATATGGTTTGTAGAAATGTGTATGAAGCTCTACTTAGCACCAATTATATTTAATTAATTTATGATTTTAATCGATGGAAAAAAAGCTGCGGCTGAACTTAGACAGGAACTAAAAGAGGAAGTTTCTGAATTAAAAAAAAAATATAATCAAGTCCCTGGTTTAACAGTAATACTAATAGGAGATTTAACTCCTAGTCAAATTTATGTGAGAAATAAGGAGAAATCAGCAATTGAGGTCGGCTTAAAATCTGATGTAATAAGGTATCCAGACTCAGTCGAAGAAAAAACTGTTTTAGAAAAAATAGAAGAGCTAAATAAAGATAATAGTGTTTCAGGAATTTTAGTACAGCTTCCACTGCCAAAACATATTGATAAACAGAAAGTTATTGAGGCTATTGATCCAGCAAAAGATGTTGATGGATTTCATCCTATGAATGTTGGTAATTTATCTTCCGGATATGAAAGCTCAATTCCATGTACACCTCTTGGATGTTATCTACTTATTAAAAAAATTGAACCTAACTTAAACGGAAAAAAGGCAGTTGTAGTTGGTAGATCAAATTTAAACGGAAAGCCCATGACACAATTATTATTAAAGGAAAATTGTACCGTAACTATCACTCATTCAAAAACAAAAGATTTAAAAGCAGAGTGTTTAGAGGGAGATATTATAGTGGCAGCAGTTGGTATCCCTGAATTATTAAAAGGCGACTGGGTTAAAAAAGATGCAATTGTTATAGATGTTGGAATTAATAAAACGGAAAAAGGTATAGTTGGAGATGTAGCATTTGATGAAGTTTCAAAAGTTGCAAAAGCATTAACACCCGTTCCTGGAGGTGTTGGCCCAATGACTATCGCGTGTTTACTAAAAAACACAATAGATTGTTTCAAAAGATCACAAAAAAATTAAATTATTACTGTGAAAAAATTAGCAATTTTTATTGTTATTTTTTTAACTTATAACTCATTCACAATAAGTATGGAAAATAAACCTTATCATCCCTTACCAGATGGGACATTTAGAAATCCAGAGGGATCCCCTGAGAGAAATAAAAATTTTAATTGGTCATTTAAAAAGTTTAGACAAGAAAAAAAAAATTTGGATATGACTGTTCCAAGTGATCATGTTGTAGAAAAAAGTAATGTAATTAAAGAATTTAATACCCTAAAAAATGATGATTATATTGGTTGGATTGGGCATGCTACTTTTTTGATTAAATTAGGAGAGACCACGATTATTACAGATCCTGTTTTTTCTAAAAACGCTGGACCACTTATATTTGGGCCCAAAAGATTTACAGAACCAGCTTTAAATTTAGATGAACTACCAGAAATTAATTTATTTTTACTAACTCATAACCATTATGATCATCAAGATATGAGTACAATAAGAAAATTTCCATATAAGCAAGCAAAGGTAATGCTTCCTCTAAAATTAGGAAAATATTTTAAACGGTATAAAGACGTTAATGAAATGGATTGGTACGACGAGATCACAGTGAATAATGATTTAAAAGTAACTTTTTTACCTGCAGTTCATTGGTCTAAAAGAAGCTTGACGGATACTAATAAAACTTTGTGGGGAAATTTTTTGATTAATTACAAGGGCAAAAAAATACTTTTTGCTTGTGATACAGGTGTTGGAAATATTTACAAAGATCTTGGTGAGAAATATGGACCAATAGATTTAACAATTTTAAATATAGGTGCTTATAACTTTTACCCAATGGCACCCTATAAAGATAAATCAACTTATCACACAAATCCAGAGGAAGCATTGAGCATAGCCAGAAATCTCAAAAGTAAAAAGGTTTTAGGAATGCACTGGGGAACTTTTGTACTTTCCTTAGAACCAATTATGGAGCCAAGGCAAAGATTTAAAGATAATGCACAAAATTACGGATATAAAAGTGATGAAGCTTTAATTTTTAAAATTGGAGAGTTTCAATCACTTAAAAAACTTCTTAATTATAATTAACTTTTTTTCATTAACCAGAGCCCATTTTCATTTAGAAAATAAATTTTCCCAGATACAGGGTGAACTTGAATATCTCTAATTCTTCCAATTTTTCCTTTAAAAATAATTTCTTCCTCTACTTTATTTAAGTCATCAAATTTCAATTTCCTTAAAGATTGATCTTTAAGAGATGTAATTAACGCATGACCATTCCATTCATTAAATTCCTCGCCCTTATAAATAGTAATTGCACTTGTTGCTATTGAAGGGACCCAATATTTTATTGCTTTTGTAAATCCTGGTTTCCATTTAGGACCTATAGGTAAACCCGAGTAATTCTTTCCTCCCCAACCAAGAATTTTCCAACCATAATTTTCACCTTTTTTTGCTTCACCAAACCAATCTCCACCTTTAGCACCGTGATTACTCATATAAAACCTGGATGTTTTGATGCATCTTGTGCAATCATTCCTTTGCCTCTTTCACCAGCTGACGCATAAAGATATTTATCTTTGATAGCTAACCTTGAGCCAAAATGATAGCCTGAATTTATTGGTGGATTAGCTTGGAATATATTTTTAAAAACTAAATTTTTTTTATCTAAATTTGCTAAAGCTATTGAAGTACTAGTTTTCCCATTTCCTCTATTTTCTGTATATGAAATCCAAACTTTATTCTCTTGATACAGAATATCAAGCAGTCCTCCTTGTCCATCTTCCAAAAAATTAAGATTGTGCTCAACATCGTTAACTTGATTATTAATAATATTTACAATTTTAATGAGACCACTTTTTTCAGTTATTATCATTTCATCATTATTTAAAAAAGAAGAGCCCCAAGGATTATTTAAATTAGCAATCTTTATAAATTTAAAGTTTTCTGAATTAGCTTTTGAAAATGAAAGTATAAAAATAAATAGAAAAAAAAATTTTTTCACTCTAGGATAGCTTTGATCTTCCGCCATCAACTGCAATTATTTGACCTGTAACCCAAGAACTTTCCTCAGTAATCAAAAATTTTGCTAGCGAAGCTGAGTCTTTTCCTTCTCCAATTCTTTTAAGAGGATGTGCTTTAGCAATTCCCTCTGCTAAAACTTTATTCTTTAACATTGGTTCAGCTATTTTTGAATTTGTTAAACTTGGTGCAATACAATTGACTCTGATATTTGGAGCAAATTCAGCAGCTAATGACACAGTAAGTCCCTCAACAGCTGCTTTTGTAGACGCAATTATTGAATGATTAGTAAAACCTCTTTGAGCTGCAACAGTTGAAAATAATACTACTGACCCCTTGTTTTTTTTTAATGACTCTTGATATCCTTTTATTAAATCTATTGCAGAGTAAAGATTAAGCTTCATACATTTATTTAAATCAGCTTCAGTTATCATCCTGAATGGCTTTAGATCTATTGAACCCACACAGTATGCTATACCTTTAACATCCTCTATGTCTGACTTTAATTTTTCTACAAAACCATCATTTAATACGTTGACTATAGAGTAATCACAGTTAAATTTTTCAGATAAAGATTTGGTCTGATCTTCATCTCTACCCACTAGGTGGATTTCTTTACCTGCTGAGCATAGCTGTTCTGCTAAATTAGATCCTATTGCTCCTGTTGCTCCAACTACTAAATATTTATCTGACATATTTTTTTTGAAGAGTTATATATAGGTTATGAAATTATTTTTTCTACTAGGAAACCAACTATTTGACGAAAAATACTTAGAAAAGTTTAAAAAAGATCATATTTTTTATATGGCTGAGGATTTTCAACTTTGCACTTATGAAAAACACCATAAAAACAAAATTTTACTGTTTCTTTCGTCCATGCGGTCGCATGCCGATAGATTAAAAAAAAGTAAATTTAAAATTGAATATTCAACAATAGAGGAAAAGACATTTAAACTAGACTACACAGAAAAATTAAAAAAAACTATAA
>LUMS01001489.1_pt1 | contig 10938 bp, 9 predicted proteins | sample 729711 | NCBI WGS metagenome assembly LUMS01 (sample SAMN03860298, study PRJNA289734) | marine metagenome | biome: seawater column; feature: ocean; material: water; isolation source: Red Sea water column Station 192 - depth 25m | place: Saudi Arabia: Red Sea | collected 2011-10-15 | depth 25 m | reverse complement strand
GCTGCAGACCCTCCACGAGCAGCTCGACACCGACTTCGTCGTCCGGTTCGCGCCGGAGATGAACGGCACGTGGACCGCGTGGGGGCAGCAGCCCGAGGCGTACAAGGCAGCGTTCCGCGAGGCTGCCCGAGGGATCGCGTCGCGGACCGACGCCGTCGAGATGGCCTGGGTCCCGGTGTACGGCGCCGGCTACCCCTTCGGTCGGGCCTATGGCTCCATCCCCGGCTCCGCGCCGCGGCCCGTGGGGCAGCTCGACACCGACGACGACGGTCGGGTCACCGAGGCCGACGACCCGTACGGTCCGTACTGGCCCGGCGCCGACGTCGTCGACCGGGTCGGGCTGGTCATGTTCCGGTTCGGCCGGGCCCAGCCGTTCGGCACCGACTCCGTCCCCGCCCCCGACGAGCTCGTCGCCCGTCTGCAGGAGCGCTACGGCTACGACGACGACACCCGACGTCGTCCGTTCTACGACCGCTTCGCCCGCGACGGACGCTCGATGTCGCTGGAGACCGCAGCGGCCTGGTACGACCGCGGCGACGTCGACGAGCTCGCCCTGAAGTCGGCCTGGTGGGACCAGGTCTTCTCCCCCGCCGTCCGGTCCGCCTACCCCCGCCTCGACCTCGTCACCTGGCTCGAGCAACGTCGGCGCGAGGACGAGGCCGACGGTCGCGAGACCGACTGGCGGGTGACGTCGCGACCCGAGCTCGCCCGACCGTTCGAGGCGGTACTGCGCACCGGCGGTGGTCGTCGTCCACACCGAGCTGGCCGGCCCGTACTCGTTCCTCAGCCGCAACGCGATCGGGGCCATCACCGGGGCCGAGATGTTCGTGCTGCTGTCCGGACTCGTGCTCGGGATGGTCTACCCGCGGGCCGTCGAGCGCGTCGGCGAGCGGGCCGCGTCGGCGGCAGCCTGGGCCCGTGTGCGCAAGCAGTACCTGACGGCCCTGGGCGTCGTCGTGCTCGTCTACCTCATCGGACTGGTGCCGGGCATCAGCGCCACGGTCGTCACCACGTTCACCGACCGCGGCACGGGCACGGGCGGCGGGGCCGCGGCGGGCCAGGTGTACGACCTCTACGCGAACTTCCCGCAGCTGCTCGCCTACCCGCCTCCCTGGTACGCCGTGCGAGGGCTGCTGCTCCTGGAGATGGGCCCCTGGGTCTTCAACATCATGGGGCTGTTCGTCGTGCTCTCGGCCCTGGTGCCGGCCCTCATGTGGCTGCTGCGTCGACGACTGTGGTGGCTCGTCCTGGTCATCTCCTGGACCCTCTACGGGATCGAGGCCGTCACCAAGGCGTCCGTCCTGCCCTCGCAGTTCGACGCCGTGTTCCCGCTGCTCAGCTGGCAGCTGCCCTTCCTGCACGGACTCGTGATCGGCTACTACCGCCGCCCGATCACCCGGGCGCTGACGAGCCGGCGCGGCGTCGCGGTCGTCACGACTCTCGTCGTGGGGTACGCGGTGGTGCTCACGACGTTGTGGGCGACGCAGGGCGCGCCGTTCCTCGGGATCGTGCGCTACGACTGGCTGTACGAGAACCTCTACCAGCGCATCTACCTGCAGCCGGGGCGGCTCATCGACCTGCTGCTCGTGCTGGTCGTCGCCTACGCGCTGCTCACGGCCGCGTGGAAGCCGCTGAACCGCGTGTTCGGCTGGTTCTACGTGCCGATCGGCGCGGCCAGCCTCTACGTGTTCATCGTGCACGTCTTCTTCGTCGTGGCCGTCGCCAACATCCCCGGCCTCGACCGCACCAGCCCGTGGCAGGGCGCCGTCGTGCACACCGTCGAGCTCGGGCTGATCTGGCTGATGGTGCGCCGGCGCTTCCTGTTCAAGGTGATCCCGACCTGACGAGACGACGGGTGTCCTGACGGTGGGGTCCTGGGCTGGCGGCCAGGACCCCGTCGTCAGGGCAGCGTCACTGGGTGACGCGGTAGACGTCGAAGACGCCCTCGATGTGCCGCACGGCCGCGAGCACGTGGTCGAGGTGCTTCGGGTCGCCCATCTCGAAGCTGAACTTGCTCTTCGCGACTCGGTCGCGCCCGGTGGTCAGCGCCGCCGACAGGATGTTGACGTGCTGGTCGGAGATGATCCGGGTGATGTCGCTGAGCAGGCGCGGCCGGTCGAGCGCCTCGACCTGGATGGCGACGAGATCGTCCGCCTCGTGGCCGATCGTGCGCCGTCGCGCGGCCAGTTCCTGGAGCGGGCCATCGGCGAGGTCCTCCTCCGCACCGTCGCGGCCGCCGGACAGGGCGATGACCCGCTCGACGACGTTCTGCGCACCGACGTTGTTCTCCCCCACGGCGGCGTACAGCGCCGAGACGTCGGGAAGGTTGAGGTCCTTGGCGATCGCGTCGAGCGTGTCGTGCTTGAAGATGCGGTGCAGCGGCAGGTTCTCCTTGCGCATCTGCTTCGCGATGAGGTCGCGGCCGTGCTCGATCGCCTCCTCGCGCCGCTCCTTGGTGAACCACTGACGGATCTTGTTGCGCGCGCGCGGGCTCTTGACGAACTCCAGCCAGTCGCGGCTGGGCCCGGCGTCAGGCGACTTGGACGTGAAGACCTCGACGACGTCGCCCGTCTTCAGCTCCGACTCCAGCGAGACGAGCCGTCCGTTCACGCGGGCGCCGATGCACGCGTGGCCCACCTCGGTGTGCACGGCGTAGGCGAAGTCGACCGGGGTGGCCTGGGCGGGCAGCTGGATGACGTCGCCGCGCGGGGTGTAGGCGTACACGCCCGCGCTGTTCATCTCGAAGCGCAGGTTGTCGAGGAAGTCGACGGAGTCCTCGGTCTCGGACTGCCACTGGACCAGCTCGCGCAGCCAGGCCATGTCGTCGCTGCCCGGCGAGGCGTTCTTGCCGGTGGCCGGACGCGCGCTGCCGTTCTCCTTGTACTTCCAGTGCGCCGCGACACCGTACTCGGCGCGACGGTGCATGGCGTGCGTGCGGATCTGCAGCTCGACCGGCTTGCCCTGCGGGCCGATCACGGTCGTGTGCAGCGACTGGTACATGTTGAACTTCGGGACCGAGATGTAGTCCTTGAACCGACCGGGGATCGGGTTCCACCGCGCGTGGAGCACACCCAGCACGCCGTAGCAGTCGGCAACGGAGTCGACCAGGATCCGCACGCCGACGAGGTCGAAGATGTCGGTGAACTCGCGCTCGCGCACCAGCATCTTCTGGTAGATCGAGTAGTAGTGCTTGGGCCGGCCGCTGACCGTCGCCTTGATCTTCGCGTGCCGCAGGTCGGACTCGACCTCGCCGATGACCCGCTCCAGGAACTGGCCGCGCGACGGCGCACGATCGGCCACGAGGCGGACGATCTCGTCGTAGACCTTCGGGTGCAGCGTGGAGAAGGCGAGGTCCTCGAGCTCCCACTTGATCGTGTTCATGCCGAGCCGGTGCGCGAGCGGCGCGAAGATCTCGACCGTCTCGCGGGCGATGCGCTCCTGCTTGTCCTGGCGCAGGTAGCGCAGCGTGCGCATGGTCTCCGACTGCGCCGAGTCGCCGTACTTGACCTTGTCGAGCTTGGTGACGCCGTCGACGAGCAGCGCCACCTCCTCGCCGAAGTCGGTGCTCACCGCGTCGAGCGTGTACGGCGTGTCCTCGACCGTGTCGTGCAGGAGCGCTGCGCACAGCGTCGGACCGGTCATGCCCAGCTCGGCCAGGATCGTCGCGACCGCGAGCGGGTGGGTGATGTAGGGGTCGCCGCTCTTGCGCTTCTGGCCCTCGTGCATGCGCTCGGCGATCTCGTACGCCTTGCGGATGACGTCGACGTCGGCCTTCGGATGGTTCTCGCGGTACACGGCGAGCCGGGTCAGCTCCTGCAGGGCCTCCAGCACCTCACCACCGCGTCCGACCAGGTGGTCCAGGCCGCCGCCGACGACGGAGACCGACGCACGGTCGTTCTCCACGTCCATGTCGATGTCGCCGTCGAGGTCGGCGATGTCGAGCAGCTCCTCGAGGAAGTCCGCGGCGATGTCGCCCTCGGCCTCCAGCTTCGCAGCGTCGGTCATAACCGGATCACTTCCTCTTCTTCTTGTTCGGGCTCGGCTTGGACCCGGAGGTCCGCTGGTTGCGCGTCTGCTTCTTCGGCTGGTTGCGCTGCAGACCGGGGTGCGGCTTCTCGATCTCCTTCAGCGGGTCCTCCGGCACGTTCTTGCCGTGCTTGGCGTCGCGCTCCTGCTTCGCCTTGAACGCCGGCGTGCCCGGCGCGGGGTTGTTGCGGATGACGTAGAACTGCTGGCCCATGGTCCAGAAGTTCGAGGTGGTCCAGTAGATGAGGACGCCCACGGGGAAGGCGATGCCGCCGACGGCGAAGACGACCGGCAGCACGTAGAGCAGCAGCTTCTGCTGCTGGGCGTACGGACCCGACAGCGCGTCCGGCGGCATGTTCTTGCTCATCAGCTGGCGCTGCGTGATGAACTGCGTGGCGCACATCGTCAGCACCATGATCACGGCGATGATGCGCGTCTCGACGTGCGTCGCGCTGACGAGCGTGTCGGCGATCCGGCCGCCGAGGAACACCGCGTCCTGCAGCTCCTCGGCCAGCTTGGCCGTCATGAACCCGCGGGCACCGTCGGCGCCGTTCTTCGCGGCCTGGTCGATCACGCGGAACAGCGCGAAGAAGACCGGCATCTGCAGCAGCAGCGGCAGGCACGACGCGAACGGGTTGGTGTTGTGCTCCTTCCAGAGCTTCATCTGCTCCTGAGCCAGGCGCTCCCGGTCGTGCCCGTACTTCTTCTGCAGCTCCTTGATGTGGGGCTGTAGCAGCTGCATGTTGCGGCTGCTCTTGATCTGCTTGACGAACAGCGGGATGAGCAGCGCGCGGATCGTCACCGTCAGGCCGACGATCGCCAGCGCCCACGACCAGCCGCCCGACGGGTCGAGGCCGAGCCGCGTGAAGATCTCGTGCCAGACGAGCAGCACGCCGGACACCGCGTAGTACAGCGGCGTCATGATGGCCGAGCCGATCGAACCTAGGAAGTCGAACATGGTTCTCCAGGGGTGGGGGTGACCGTCGCCGAGGCGACGGGAGGTTCAGAGGGGTGCTGCTCGTCCTCGGGCGTGCCCTGGGCACCGCGACGTGGCGGCACCGGATCGACGCCACCGGCAGCCCAAGGATGACACCGGCACACACGTCGCGCGGCGAGCCGGCGGAGCAGGTCGGGTAGTAGCGGCAGACCTGGCCGTACAACGGGCTGATCGCGAACCGGTAGGCCCGGAGCAGCCACACGAGCACGGTCCTCACCGGTGCACCCCGCCCCGACGCTCCGCCTTCTCGACCGCCGTCGTCAGCACGGACTCGAGGTCGGCCGACAACGTCGGGCCGTCGACGGACGCCGCACGGGGCAGCGCCCGCACCACGAGCCGCGACCCCGCCGGCACCGAGGCCAACGCCCCGTGCTCGAGGTGGTCGCGCACGCGGTGCCGCAGCCGACGCTTGACGCGGTTCCGCACGACGGCCGGCCCCACGGCCTTGGACACGACGAAACCGACGGAGGTGTCTCCGTCGGTTCCGATCGAGAGATGCGCGACGAGGGTCGGCGACGACGCCTTCACCCCGCGGCGGACCGCGACCTTGAAGTCGCCGGCCTCACGCATGCGGTGGGGCCGCCCGAGCACGGCTCAGGCGGAGAGGTTCGCGCGGCCCTTGCGGCGACGGTTGGCCAGGATGGCGCGGCCCGCACGCGTGCGCATGCGCAGGCGGAAGCCGTGCTTCTTGGCGCGACGACGGTTGTTCGGCTGGTACGTACGCTTGCTCACGAGTTTGGTCCTTCGACGATTCGGGCCGGGATCGACGGCCACCGCTCGCCCACGGCGAAGATCTCGGTCGTGGGCATGCGGCAACGGTCGTGTTGCACGACTGCTCCACGGTACGGGGCGGTCGGAGCGTGGTCAAACCCGCCCCATAGGCTACCTGCGACCAACCGGTCCACGCGACACGCCGAGAGCATCACGGCAATCTTCCCAACCCGCTTGAAACGACCTCGCGACCGCTGCTAGCGTCGCCGCTCTGCGCCTTTTTCCACAGCGCAGGACCAGCGGGTAGCTGGATGCACACCGTGTGGACAACTCTGTGGACCACGCGACCCCTCGGGAGACCTGCATGACCGACGCCTCAGGGCAGACCTCGGACGACGTCGAGCTCTCCACGGCGTGGGACCACGCCGTCTCGACCCTGTCGAACGGCGCCCGCGTCTGGGTCTACAGCGCCGAGCCGATCAGCCGGCACCCGGGGATCTTCATCGTCGGCGTGCCCGACGACCTGAGCCGTGCGCAGCTGGAGTCGCGAGTCCGCCCTGCCCTGGAGCACGCGCTGTCGTCGCACCTCGGCGAGCAGGTCCGCCTCGTCGTCACCATCGAGCCGTCGCTCGCCGACCGCTCGCGGGACCGCCCGTCGTCCGCGACGCCGCAGGCCGACGACCGCCCGCACCCTGCAGGACCGCAGAACACGGCACCGCAGGGGCCCGGACCCCAGAATGACGACAAGTCGACACATCCACTTTCGGTGGTGCCCCCGGCGCCCGAGGAAGAGGGTGACGACATCGACGTCGACGAGTTCGTCCCGAGCTGGGCCCAGGAGCCCGACCCCGTGCAGCGTCGGACCAGCGCCCACGAAGCCAGGCTCAACGCGCGGTACCTGTTCGAGAACTTCGTCATCGGCTCGTCGAACCGCTTCGCCCACGCCGCCGCGGTCGCGGCCGCCGAGGCGCCCGGCAAGGCGTACAACCCACTGGTCATCCACGGCGACTCCGGACTCGGCAAGACGCACCTGCTGCACGCCATCGGCCACTACGTCCTGAACCTCTACCCCTCCTCGCGCGTGCGCTACGTCAACAGCGAGGAGTTCACGAACGACGTCATCAACGCCATCCGTGAGAACCGCACCGCCGCGCTGCGACAGAAGTACCGCGAGATCGACGTGCTGCTTGTCGACGACATCCAGTTCCTCGAGAACAAGGAGTCGACGCAGACGGAGTTCTTCCACACGTTCAACGCGCTGCACAACGCCAACAAGCAGATCGTCATGACGTCGGACCGGCCCCCGAAGAACCTGCGCACGCTTGAGGAGCGGCTGCGCAACCGGTTCGAGTGGGGCCTGCAGACCGAGATGCTGCCGCCGGACCTCGAGACCCGCATCGCCATCCTGCGCAAGAAGGCCGCGATCGAGAAGCTCACCGCACCGGCCGACGTGCTCGAGTTCATCGCGAGCAAGGTGCAGACCAACATCCGTGAGCTCGAGGGTGCGCTCATCCGCGCCACGGCGTTCGCGAACCTGCAGGGCGCGACCGTTGACCTCCAGCTGGCGCAGATCGTGCTGAAGGACCTCGTCGCCGAGGGCGAGGAGCCGGAGATCACGGCCGGCGTCATCCTGGCGCAGACCGCCGCCTACTCCGAGTTCACCATCGAGGAGCTGTGCGGCACGAACCGCAGCCGCGACCTCGTCCTCGCCCGCCAGATCGCGATGTACCTGTGCCGCGAGCTGACCGACATGTCGCTGCCCAAGATCGGCGCCGACTTCGGCGGACGCGACCACACCACGGTCATGCACGCCGACCGCAAGATCCGCAAGCTCATGGCCGAGAAGCACGCCGTCTACAACCAGGTCACGGAGCTGACGAACCGCATCAAGCAGCAGGCCCGTCAGAACTGACCCCCGCGCGGCACCTGCCGCCGCCACCAGGCCGACGTCCGAGGGACGTCGGCCTCGTCGCGTGGTGCCCGCGGGCTTCATGCACACCTGGGGACGACACTGTGGGAAAGTCTCGACCTCAGGTGGACAGACGCGACCGACGTGTGAACGAGGTGTGAACGACGCACGGACGTGCACAGCCGCCTGGGGTGCGTCCACGGCACGCCCACACCGTCGTCCACGGACCGACACGCCGCCTGACCTGGGCCGACGCCGGTTGTCCACGGGATCCACACCGCCTACGACGACGACGAGGGAGTTACATGTCCGGATCCCCCGCAAGAGTGACGGGACGGCCTGGGTGTGGACGAGCAGGACGACGTCCTCAGGACGCCTCGCCCGACCTACGCTTCACACCGTGTCCGTGGCAGGATGCAGTCCTAGTCTTCTCATGCCCGAAAGGCCTCGATTCGTGAGATTCCGCATCGATCGCGACACGTTCGCCGACGCCGTGGCGTGGACCGCACGCAGCCTGCCCACCCGGCCGAGCGTGCCCGTCCTCGCCGGGCTCCTCATCGAGACCGCCGGCGACGGCCTGACGCTGTCCGGGTTCGACTACGAGACCTCCACCCGCGCGACGCTGCCGGCCGAGGTCGCCGACGACGGCCGAGCCCTCGTGTCGGGCCGCCTGCTGTCGGAGATCGTCAAGTCGCTGCCGTCGAAGCCGATCGACGTCAGCCTCGACGGCACCAAGGTCCAGGTCTCGTGCGGGAGCGCGCGGTTCAGCCTGTCCACGATGCCCGTGGAGGAGTACCCGCAGCTGCCGCAGATGCCGACGTCGTCGGGCACGATCAAGGCCGACGAGTTCGCCACGGCCGTCGCGCAGGCGAGCGCCGCCGCCGGCCGCGACGAGATGCTGCCGCTGCTCACCGGCGTCCGGCTCGAGATCGACGGCTCGACGCCCGCCGCACCACGACCCGCCTGCTCGAGGGCGACTTCCCGCGGGTTCGCCAGCTCTTCCAGGCGCAGTCCGAGACCGTCGCGCACGTGCGCACGTCCGACCTGGTCGACGCCGTCAAGCGCGTCTCGCTCGTCGCCGAGCGCAACACGCCCGTCCGGCTCACGTTCTCCGACGGCCAGGTGCTGCTCGAGGCCGGCAGCGGCGACGACGCGCAGGCGTCGGAGTCGATCGAGGCCACGATCGACGGGGCCGACATCTCGATCGGCTTCAACCCCGGCTACCTGCTCGAGGGTCTCGGCGTCATGTCCGACCCCGTCGTGCACCTCGCATTCACCCAGCACACCAAGCCGGCCGCCATCTCCGGCGTCCGCGAGATCGGTGACGCGCCCGACGGCGCGTTCCGCTACCTGATCATGCCGGTGCGGCTCCAGGGCTGACCCGCCCGCCGCACCGCACCAACGTCGTCACCTGGAGGGACCTCCATGCACCTCGGACTCGTCGGACTCGGCAAGATGGGCGGCAACATGCGCACCCGTCTGCGCAACGGCGGCATCACCGTCACCGGCTACGACCGCAACCCCGACGTCACCGACGTCGACTCGCTGCAGGCCCTCGTCGAGGAGCTGCCCTCGCCCAAGGTCGTGTGGGTGATGGTGCCCGCGGGCGACATCACCCGTGCCACGGTCGAGGACCTCCTCGAGCTGCTCGGCGAGGGCGACGTGATCGTCGACGGCGGCAACTCCCGCTGGACCGACGACGAGAAGCACGCGGCCCTGGCCGCCGAGAAGGGCATCGGCTTCGTCGACTGCGGCGTGAGTGGTGGCGTCTGGGGCCTGGAGAACGGCTACGCGCTGATGGCCGGTGGCGACGCCCACGACATCGCGAAGGTCCAGCCGGTCTTCGACGTCCTCAAGCCCGAGGGCGAGTCGGGGTTCGTGCACGCCGGTCGGGTGGGCGCGGGCCACTTCTCCAAGATGGTCCACAACGGCATCGAGTACGCGATGATGCAGGCCTACGCCGAGGGCTTCGAGCTGCTCGAGAAGGCCGAGCTCGTCGAGAACGTCACCGACGTCTTCGACTCCTGGCGGGTCGGCACCGTCGTCCGCTCGTGGCTGCTCGACCTGCTCGTCAAGGCGCTCCAGGACGATCCCGGTCTCTCGAAGATCCGCGGCTACGCCGAGGACTCCGGCGAAGGTCGCTGGACGGTCGAGGCCGCGATCGACCACGCCGTCCCGGCGCCGACGATCGCAGCGTCGCTGTTCGCGCGGTTCGTCTCGCGCCAGGACGAGTCGCCCGCCATGCAGGCGGTCGCGGCGATGCGTCAGCAGTTCGGCGGGCACGCCGTGCAGGCGGCCGAGGAGACCGGGCACTCGCCGGCCGACCTCGACGCCGACCCCTCCTGACGGATGCGCGTCGCCCGTCTCTCGCTGCACGACTTCCGGTCCTACCCCGAGGTCGAGATCGTGCTGGAGCCCGGGCCGTCCGCGTTCGTCGGGGCGAACGGCCAGGGCAAGACGAACCTGGTCGAGGCCATCGACTACCTGTCCCGGCTCGACTCGCACCGCGTCTCCTCCGACACCCCGCTCGTGCGGGCGGGTGCGGAGCGCGCGGTCGTGCGGGCCGAGGTCGTGCGGGGTGATCGCACGGCGCTGCTCGAGCTCGAGATCACGCCGGGCCGGGCCAACCGCGCCCGGGTGAACCGGGCCGCGCTGCCGCGCACCCGCGACCTGGTCGGGGTGCTGCGCACGGTGACCTTCTCGCCCGAGGACCTCGCGCTTGTCAAGGGCGACCCGTCGGACCGTCGGCGCTTCCTCGACGGTCTGCTCGTGTTGCGGACACCGCGGCTCGCGGGCGTTAAGGCCGACTACGAGCGCGTGCTGCGACAGCGCAACACGCTGCTGAAGTCGGCGCGCTCCGGTAGGTATACAAACCGACAAGTAGATTTGTCGACTTTCGACATCTGGGACGACAAGCTCGCCACGTTGGGCGGGGAGATCGTCGCCGCCCGCATCGCGCTGCTGCACGACCTCGCCCCGTTCCTCGCCGAGTCCTACCGGACGGTCGCCACGCGCGCCGCCCCGGACCGTCGCGACGTGACCGCCACCTACCGGGGCTCGGTCGTCAGCGACGACGAGAGCCCGGCCGGGGTGCGGGAGGCCCTGCTCGACGGGATCGAGGAGCGGCGGCGCGACGAGCTCGACCGGGCGGTCACGCTGGTCGGGCCGCACCGCGACGAGGTGGAGCTGGTCATCGGCGACCTTCCCGCGAAGGGGTACGCCAGCCACGGCGAGTCGTGGTCGCTGGCCCTCGCGCTGCGTCTCGCGTCGTTCACCCTCCTGCGCGACGACGACG
>LUMS01000517.1_pt1 | contig 10943 bp, 7 predicted proteins | sample 729711 | NCBI WGS metagenome assembly LUMS01 (sample SAMN03860298, study PRJNA289734) | marine metagenome | biome: seawater column; feature: ocean; material: water; isolation source: Red Sea water column Station 192 - depth 25m | place: Saudi Arabia: Red Sea | collected 2011-10-15 | depth 25 m | reverse complement strand
GCTGCTAAGAAAATTGTTGAGGCGATAAAATAAAATGTCGGTTTTGGTAAATAAAAATACTAAAGTAATTTGTCAGGGATTTACTGGCTCACATGGAACATTTCATTCAGAGCAGGCTATAAAATATGGAACCAATCTTGTTGGTGGAGTTACGCCAAAGAAAGGTGGACAAAAACATTTAGACAGACCAGTTTTTAATAGCGTTTTAGAGGCAAAAAATGAAGTAGGAGCAGATGCAACTATGATTTATGTACCTGCTAAATTTGCAGCAGCAGCAATCATTGAAGCTATTGATGCATCAGTTGAACTTATTGTTTGTATAACAGAGGGAATTCCAATTCAGGATATGCTTAAGGTCAGACAAAAATTAAGTGGATCTAGTAGCAGATTAATTGGACCTAATTGTCCAGGAATAATCACACCAGATGAATGTAAAATTGGGATTATGCCGGGAAGTATTCACAAAAGAGGAAGTGTTGGAATTGTATCAAGGTCAGGAACATTGACATATGAAGCAGTAGCCCAAACAACTGAAAATGGACTTGGTCAATCAACTTGTATTGGTATTGGTGGTGATCCTATTAATGGAACAAATTTTATAGATTGTTTAGATTTATTTTTAAATGACTCTGAAACAGAATCTATTTTAATGATAGGTGAAATTGGTGGAACAGCTGAAGAAGAAGCGGCTGACTTTATAAAAAATCATAAGATTAAAAAACCAATAGTTGGATTTATTGCTGGAATTACCGCTCCTCCAGGAAGGAGAATGGGGCATGCTGGTGCCATTATATCAGGTGGCAAGGGTGGAGCTGAAGATAAAATAAAAAAAATGGAAGAATGTGGTATTACAGTTGCCAAATCACCATCAATTATTGGAAAAACTTTATTTGATAAACTGTCTAATTGAAAAAAAATATTAGAGGGATATATTAAATAAAAAAGATGTCTTCATCAAAAAATCTTGATTTCGAAAAAACTTCATTTTTAAACAAATCTAATAGTGCATTTATAGAAGAAATGTATTTAAAGTTTGTAAATAAAGATGCTGATCTTCCAGAAAGTTGGGCAAATTATTTTGAGGGAATTGGTGAAGAATTAAATGTTATAGCAAAAGAAATTAATGGTCCATCATGGGGACCTACTAAAAAAAAGATTGATATTGATGAATTACAAAAAAAAATAGAAGAACAAGATAAAAATGATTTTGATAATGTCAAATTAGACACTTCAGAAAAATTTAATTTTCAATTACTTGCTGACTCAAATAAAGATTCTATTAGTGCTGTAGCATTAATTAGAGCATATAGACTAAGAGGACATTTATTAGCAGATCTTGATCCTTTAGAAATGAGAGAGTCAGAATATCTAGATGAGCTTCATCCAGATTTTTACGGTTTTAAAAAAGAAAATTACGATAAGAAAATTTTTCTAAACGGGGTAATCAATCGTAAATATGCAAATATAAGAGAAATACTTAAGTTTATGAAGAAAACCTACTGTGGAAAAATAGGTTATGAGTTCATGCATATTTCAAACCCAGATGAAAGAAAGTGGTTTAGGGACAGGATAGAGCAAGATAAAAATGCACTTCAATTTACAAAAAATGGTAAAGAGGCAATTTTAAATAAATTGGTACAGGCAGAAGGATTTGAAAAATTTTTAGCTACAAAGTATGTGGGAACAAAAAGATTTGGTTTAGATGGTGGCGAAAGTTTAATACCTGCTCTTGAACAAATAATAAAAATTGGTGGTCAAAATAATATAAAAGAAGTTAAAATAGGTATGTCTCATAGAGGTAGGCTTAACGTTTTAGCAAACGTTTTACAAAAATCTTACAAAAAAATTTTTAATGAGTTTGCTGGTGAGTTTAGTACTGATTCTGAAGATAGTGCTGGAGATGTAAAATATCATCTTGGAGCGTCGTCTGATAGAGAATTTGATGGAAATTCAGTACATGTCAGTTTAACAGATAATCCTTCTCATTTAGAAGCTGTTAACCCAGTTGTTTTAGGTCAAACAAGAGCCAAACAATTTTTTCATAAAGACCGTGAAAGAAATAAAGTTATACCTATTCTCATTCATGGGGATGCAGCCTTTGCTGGTCAAGGAGTTGTAGCAGAATGTTTTGCAATGTCTGGACTACCAGGACATAACACTGGAGGAACAATTCATATTATTGTTAATAACCAGATAGGATTTACTACTAGTCCAAGATTTGCGAGGTCTTCACCTTATCCATCTGATGTTGCAAAAATGGTAGAGGCTCCAATTCTTCATGTTAATGGTGATGATCCAGAAGCAGTTGTTTATGCAACTAGAATAGCAACTGAATTTCGATTAAAATTTAATAGAGACGTTGTAGTAGATTTAATTTGTTATAGAAGATTTGGACATAATGAGGGAGATGAGCCTTCATTTACTCAACCTTTAATGTATAAAAAAATTAGATCTCATCCCAGTGTTTACAAAATTTATGGAAATAAATTAGTAAACGAAAAATCTATAACTGAAGAATTATTAAATCAAAATGTTAAATCATTTAAAGATTTACTTGATGAACAATACAAAAGTGCAAAAGATTATAAACCTAAAATAGAATGGTTTGAGGGAACATGGTCAAGATATAAACCTGAAAGAGGTAAAGATAAGAGGGGTATAACAGGTTTTGATGAAAATAAATTAAAAATAATCTCAGGTAAAATAAATAGCATTCCTGAGGAAAAAAATATTCACAAGACTATCTCTAAAATATTTAATGCCAGAAAAGAAAGTATCGAAAAAGGTACTGGAATTGATTGGTCTTCAGCTGAATCTTTAGCTTTTGGATCTTTGCTTGAAGAGGGATATCCAGTTAGACTTGTAGGACAAGACTCTGGAAGAGGAACATTCAGTCAACGACATTCTGTTTTAAGAAATCAAATAGATAATTCTAGGTACATTCCTCTTAATAATATTTCTAAAAATCAAAAGCAATTTGAAGTAGTAGATAGTTTTTTATCTGAACTTGCGGTTTTAGGTTTTGAATATGGTTATAGTCTAGTAGAGCCAAACACACTTACTCTTTGGGAAGCACAATTCGGTGACTTTGCTAATGGAGCTCAAGTAGTAATTGATCAATTTATTGCATCTGGTGAGAGAAAATGGAATAGAGCATCTGGTATAGTAATGTTGTTACCTCACGGATATGAAGGACAAGGACCAGAACATTCTTCAGCAAGATTAGAAAGATTTTTACAACTATGCTCAAACGATAATATGCAAGTAATGAACTGCACAACCCCAGCAAATTATTTTCATGCTTTAAGAAGACAAATGCATAGGAGTTTCAGAAAGCCACTAATCATAATGACACCAAAATCATTATTAAGAAATAAGTATTGTGTTTCAAATTTAGAAGATTTTAACAAAAAAAATACTTTCCATAGAGTATTGTGGGATCATGCTATAGATCCTAAGTCTAAAGGATTTATTAAACTAAAAGAAAGTTCTAAAATAAGAAAAGTAATTCTTTGTTCTGGAAAAGTATATTTTGATTTGTTAGACGCCAGAGAAAAGCTTAAAAGAGATGATGTAGTGATGTATAGAATTGAACAATTGTATCCATTTCCAGCAAAAGCTTTGGTTAAGGAGTTAAAACCATACTCTAAAAATGCTGAATTCTTTTGGTGTCAAGAAGAACCAAAAAATATGGGTGCTTGGTTTTCAGTTAGAGATTATATCCAATGGACATTAGACACTTTAAAGGCTAATAATAATAAAATTTCTTATATAGGAAGAAGCCCAGACGCAACTCCTGCAACAGGATATGCCAAAAGGCATAATTCTCAACAACAAGAAATAATTAACAAGGTATTTGATTAATTTTAATGAGTGAAAAAATAGTAGTCCCAGTTCTTGGTGAAAGTATAACAGAAGCGACTGTTGCAAAATGGTTAAAAAACGCAGGTGATACAGTCGAAGCAGATGAGCCAATTGTAGAACTTGAGACAGACAAAGTAAACTTAGAAGTGCCATCTCCAATTTCTGGTGTGTTAACAGAGATAAATTCACAAGATGGATCAGTCGTTGAAGTAGGAGCATTATTAGGTTCTGTATCAGCAGAAGGTGGAGCGGTTAAATCTGCGCCAAAAACCCAAAAAGAAATCAAGCAAGAGGAAATAGTTCCTGCAGAGAGCAATGTAATAAAATTAGATGCAAATAAAAAAGAACCAAAAGTATTTGAAGAAAAAGATATAGAAAAACCCAAAGAGAAACCATTGGTTTTAACTGAGGAAGTTAAACCAGATGTTGCTCCTAAAAGAAATGTTAATCCAACCTTGTCTCCAGCAGTGAGAAAAATAGTAACTGAAAATAATATCGATATTAATTCAATTCAAGGTTCAGGAAAAGATGGGAGAGTTTTAAAAGGAGATTTAATAAGTTTGATGGGTGCAAATCCAAAACCATCTGAAAGAAAAATTCAATATGGTGAAGAAGAACGAATTAAGATGACTAGGTTGAGACAAACTATTGCAAAAAGATTAAAGCAAGCTCAAGAGAATGCCGCTCTTTTAACAACATTTAACGAGGTTGATATGAGCAGTGTGATGGAAATGAGGAAAGAAAATCAAGAGGATTTCCAATCTCGTTATGGGATAAAATTAGGATTTATGTCTTTCTTTGTAAAAGCATGTGTAGTTGCTTTAAAAAATTTCCCTGCGGTGAATGCTGAAATAGACGGAGATGAGATTATCTATAAAAACTATTACAATATTAGCTTTGCTGTCGGAACAGATAAGGGTTTGGTTGTTCCAGTTTTGAGAAATGCAGATGAATTATCCTTTGCTGATATTGAAAAAAATATTAAAGAAATTTCAGAAAAAGCGCGAGATGGAAAGCTAACGATTGAAGATCTTCAGGGAGGAACATTTACAATAAGTAATGGAGGTGTGTATGGGTCTATGCTTTCAACCCCAATACTAAATTTACCTCAATCTGGAGTGTTGGGCATGCATAATATAGTGGAAAGACCTGTTGTTGTAGACGGTGAAATCAAAATAAGACCAATTATGTATTTAGCATTATCATATGATCACAGAATTATTGATGGAAAAGAATCTGTATCTTTCCTTAAAATGATTAAAGAAAACTTAGAAGACCCTAGAAGGTTGTTTTTAGATATTTAAATGTCAGAAAAATTTCAAGCTGTAGTTATTGGAGGTGGACCGGGTGGTTATGTGTGCGCAATCAGACTTGCTCAATTAGGATTAAAAACTGCATGTATAGAGTCTAGAGGGTCTTTGGGAGGTACTTGTTTAAATGTTGGTTGCATCCCATCAAAAAGCCTACTTAATCTGTCTGAAGAATTTCATAAAGTAAAAAGTTTAGCAAACAAAGGTATTGAAGTTGGTGAAGTAAAATTAAATTTAGACAAAATGATGAAAAGCAAAGATAAAGCTGTAACCGTTCTTACAAAAGGTGTTGAGTTTCTTTTGAAAAAAAACAAAGTTACTTATTTTAAAGGACACGGAAGTTTTAAATCTAAAAATGAAATTTTAATAAAGGATGATAAAAATAAAGAAACCATCATCCAAACAGAAAAAACAGTTATTGCAACAGGATCAGTTCCAGTTTCATTACCAGGAATAGAAATAGATGAGAAAACAATTGTCTCATCAACAGGTGCTTTAAAGTTAGAAAAGGTACCTAAGAAAATGGTTGTAGTAGGAGGAGGCTATATAGGATTGGAGATGGGATCTGTATGGTCAAGACTTGGAGCAGAGGTGCAAGTTGTTGAATTTTTAGATCATATTACACCTGGAATGGATAAAGAAATCTCTTCAGAATTTATGAAAATTTTAAAAAAACAGGGAATGAAATTTAATATGCAAAATAAAGTTGAAACAATTAAAAAAAATGCAGCTGGTGCAGTGGTTTCAACAGTAGATAAAGATGGTAATAAAAATAATTTTGAGTGTGATGTTGTTTTAATCTCTGTTGGCAGAAAACCCAATACAGATGGTTTAAATTTAGAGTCTGTAGGAGTAGATCTTGATGAAAGAAATAGAATTAAAACTGATAAAATTTTTAAGACTAACGTTGAAAATATTTATGCAATAGGCGATGTAATTGTTGGTCCAATGCTTGCACATAAAGCGGAGGACGAAGGTATAGCAGTTGCAGAAAACATAGTTGGTCAATCTGGACATGTAAATTACGATACAATCCCAGGAGTAGTTTATACAACACCAGAAGTAGCATCAATCGGTAAAACTGAGGAACAATTAAAAGAATTAAATAAAAAATATAAAGTAGGGAAATTTTCGTTTATGGCTAATTCAAGAGCTAAGGCCATAGATGATGCAGAAGGTTTTGTTAAAATTTTAGCTGATGAGCAAACAGATAAAGTATTAGGTGCACATATAATTGGACCTCATGCAGGAGAATTAATTGCAGAGATCGGTGTTGCAATGGAATTTGGTGCAAGTGCAGAAGATATTGCCCGAACTTGTCATGCTCATCCAACGTTTTCTGAAGCAGTTAAAGAAGCTGCTTTATCAGTAGATAAAAGAGCAATACACTCTTAATTTTTTTTCATATTATAAAAATATGAAATATCCGATTCTTGTACCAAATATTTTTAATCATCCATTCACTTATGAAAGTAGTTTAAAACTTAAAGTATTAGACGTTACTCCGTTAAAAAAAAATACAATAAATTTTTTAAATTGGTTTGCAGAATATAATCTTATCCCAAAGGGTATGGCTTTAAAGTTAGTACTCTTAACTAGTAATGCGGTAGAGAACAAAGAAACTCAACTTTATCAAATATTTGATAGCAAAATTAAACAAAACTTAATCAAGCTATCTAGTGATCAAAATAAATCTCTAAAAAAAATGAATGTTTCAAATAAAAAATTTAGAGTTCATGTTTTACAAGGCACAACTGGATCAGGAAAAACTTTAGTTTATTTTGAAGCGTTAAAACCACTGATAGAGAAGGGTTTTCAAGGATTAATTTTATTACCAGAAATAGGTCTAACTAGTCAGTTTGAACAAAAATTTTTAGAATATTTTGGTTTTAAACCTGCAGTTTGGCATTCTGGCATTTCAAAAAAAAAGAAAGAATTAATTTGGAGTGGTGTTTCTAACGGTAAAATAAAAATAATTATTGGTGCAAGGTCTTCATTATTTTTACCATTTAAAAAATTAGGAATGATAATTGTTGATGAGGAACATGATCAATCATTTAAACAAGATGAAGGCATAACCTACAATGCTCGTGATATGGCAATTTCTAGAGCATCTTTTGAAAATATTCCAATCAATTTGATTACTGCTGTTCCTTCTATAGAAACTTTTGAAAATATTAAAAAAGGTAAATACGAGGTTTCTAGATTAAATGAAAGATATCAAAACGCAGCATTACCTAATTATGAAATTATTAATTTAAATAATACCAAACTTGAAAAACAATCATGGCTATCAAATAAAATTATTGAAAAAGTTAATTTACATTTGGAAAAAAAAGATCAAGTTTTGTTTTTTTTAAACAGAAGAGGTTTTTCTCCAAATGCTTTATGTAATAAGTGTTTTACAAGTTTTACATGTCCAAATTGTAGTATCAATTTAGTTTATCATAAAAATAAAAATAACTTATTATGTCATTATTGTGGATACAAATCCGATCTTAAAAGGGACTGTACAAAAGAAGGCAATTGTGAATTTATTTTTAGCGGCCCTGGTGTTGAGAGAATTTCAGAAGAGGTAAAAAGAAAATTCCCTGGAAAAAAAATAGAGATTTTTTCAAGTGACACAATGAATAAAAAAGATTCTAAAGAAAAAATAGATAAAATTATTAATAATGAAACGCATATTTTAGTTGGAACTCAATTAATTTCAAAAGGTTTTCATTTTCCAAGCTTAAATTGCATTGTAGTTGTTGATATCGATCTTTCATCTCAAGGACATGATTTAAGAGGTGCAGAAAAAAATTTGCAGCTCTATCATCAACTTTCAGGACGTGCAGGAAGAACAGGAAAGCCAGCAACGGTATATTTTCAAACTTATGAAAATAATACTAAGATGATTGGAGATAATGAAATTAAATTAGAAAAAGAAGCTATTAATTTTAAAAATTTCATTGAAAATAAAATTGAAGGAAAAATATTAGGGCCTGTGAATGCCCCATTATTTAGACTAAAGAGAAAATTTAGAATTAGATTTTTAATCAGAGGCTTAAAATCCATGAAACTACAAAGCTCTCTTGCAAAAATTATTCCAAAATATAAATTTTCTTCTGGAATAAAACTTTCAGTTGATGTTGACCCAATTAACTTCAATTAACCGCAAAAAAGAGGCCTTTTTTACGAATCCGCTACTTGAAGACATAAGGGTCATATGCTATTTAGGGCGTGATTTTTAAATAATCTTCAACATTATAGAGGAACCAAGTTGAGTAAAGACACCGGATTTTCAATAACTTCAGCTGAAAGGTACTCTCTTGCGCTTTTTGAACTTTCAGAGGAAAACAATCTTTTAAGTCAGATCGAAGATCAGTCTTCATCTATTCTTAATTTAATTGAGCAAAGTGAAGATTTTTCTAATTTGATTAAAGATCCAACTACAAGCCAAGAAGATTTACTAAAAGCAATTAATACAATCTCTGAAAATAATAAATTTGAGTCTTTATTTAAAAATTTTTTAAGTTTCTTAATTCAAAAAAGACGTTTCTTTTTTATTGAGCGTATCCTTAAAAGTTTTATTGAAATTTGTTCAAGAAAAAGAGGTGAACTTAAGGCAGAATTAAAATCAGCAAAAGAATTATCTAATGAAGAAATTGCAAAAATTACAGAGGAGTTAACAAAAAATTTTAGCTCAAAAATAAAATTAAACTACAAACATGACGAAAGTTTAATAGGAGGTTTGGTAGTACAAGTAGGAAGTACTATGGTCGATACCTCAATTAAAAATAAATTACAACAAATCGAAAATAGAATGATAGAGGCATAAATGGAAATAAATCCTTCAGAAGTTACAAAAATATTAAAAGAACAAATTAAAAATTTTGGTGATAAAGCAGAAGTCACAGAAGTTGGTCAAGTTTTATCAGTTGGAGACGGTATTGCTAGGATTTATGGTTTGGATAATGTTCAAGCTGGTGAAATGGTAGAGTTTGCAGATGGTTCAAAAGGTATGGCTCTAAACTTAGAAAGTGAAAACGTTGGTGTCGTAATTTTTGGTGATGACAGAAATGTTAAAGAAGGGGATGTAGTAAAAAGAACTGGTAATATTGTTGATACTCCAGTTGGAAAAGAATTATTAGGAAGAGTAGTGGATGGTTTAGGAAATCCTATTGATGGAAAAGGACCATTAGATAAAGGAATTAAAAAAAGCAGGGTTGAAGTAAAAGCTCCTGGTATTATTCCACGACAATCAGTAAGTGAACCAATGCAAACTGGTCTTAAATCAATTGATAGTCTAGTTCCGATTGGAAGAGGGCAAAGGGAATTAATTATCGGTGATAGACAAACTGGTAAAACAGCAGTTGCAGTAGATGCAATTATTAATCAAAAAAAAATCAATGAATCTGGTGATGAAAAACAAAAACTGTATTGTATATACGTTGCAGTTGGACAAAAAAGATCAACAGTAAGACAAATTCAAAAAACATTAGAAGAAGCTGGAGCTATGGAGTACACAACAATCGTTGCTGCTACTGCATCTGACTCTGCTCCTTTACAATTCTTAGCACCATACACAGGTTGTGCTATGGGTGAGTATTTTAGAGATAATGGAATGCATGCGTTAATAATTTATGATGATTTGTCTAAACAAGCAGTTGCTTATAGACAAATGTCATTGCTATTAAGAAGACCCCCAGGACGTGAGGCTTATCCTGGAGATGTATTTTATCTTCATAGTAGATTACTTGAAAGAGCAGCTAAATTAAGTGACGAACATGGAGGTGGATCACTTACTGCACTGCCAATTATTGAAACACAAGGTGGAGACGTATCCGCGTTCATTCCAACTAACGTTATTTCAATTACAGACGGACAAATTTTCCTTGAAACAGAACTATTTAACCAAGGTATAAGACCTGCAATTAACGTAGGTTTATCAGTATCTAGGGTTGGTTCATCAGCTCAAACAAAAGCGATGAAAAAAGTTTCTGGTTCAATGAAACTAGAGTTAGCACAATACAGAGAAATGGCAGCTTTTGCTCAATTCGGATCTGATTTAGATGCATCTACTCAGCAGCTTTTGAATAGAGGCTCTAGGAAAACTTGAGGAAGATAAAGAAAAATTACTTGTTGAGGTAATCACTCAATTAAAAGGAAATTTTAAATCTTAATAATTTATGGCAAGTTTAGACGACCTAAAAAAAAGAATAGCTAGTGTAAAGTCTACACAAAAAATTACTAAAGCTATGAAAATGGTTGCAGCAGCTAAATTAAGAAGAGCTCAAGAAAGCGCTGAGAAGGGAAGACCTTATTCTGAAAAAATGAATAATGTTATTTTAAATTTATCAAATGGTATATCTGATAAAGAAAATGCACCAAAGTTATTGTCAGGTACTGGTCAGGAAAAAACTCATCTTTGTGTGGTGATGACTTCTGATAGAGGTTTATGTGGTGGATTTAATTCTAATATTATTAAAAAAGCTAAAAGTTATTTTGCAAAAATTTTAGATGAAGGTAAAGAACTTAAAATTATTACAGTAGGCTCAAAAGGAAACGACCAATTAAAAAGAGTTTATGGTGATAAAATAATTGAAAATATTTCTTTCAAAGAGTCTAAAAATGCAAATTATTTTGATGCTGACAAAGTTGGGAAAATGGTAATTGAAAAATTTGAGACAGGTGAATTTGATGTTTGTACAATTTTTTATAACCAATTTAAAAATGTAATTACTCAAATTCCTCAAGCACAGCAAATTATCCCTTTAAATAATGAGG
>LUMS01001393.1_pt1 | contig 10946 bp, 10 predicted proteins | sample 729711 | NCBI WGS metagenome assembly LUMS01 (sample SAMN03860298, study PRJNA289734) | marine metagenome | biome: seawater column; feature: ocean; material: water; isolation source: Red Sea water column Station 192 - depth 25m | place: Saudi Arabia: Red Sea | collected 2011-10-15 | depth 25 m | reverse complement strand
GTCCTGCGTAGCGTCGTCGACGTCCTCGAAGGCCTCGGCCGGCGCTGACGACTCGGCGACCTCCGCCTCGTCCTCGGTCCACTCGCCCTCGGACCCCTCGTCCCCGGACCGCTCGCCCCCAGCCCGGGGGGCGTCGTGGTCGGCGAGCGACCAGCTCTGGGTCGGGGCGTCGTCGAGGTCGAGCTCGTCGGACTCGACCACCGGCTCGACGTCGGCGTCGGAGACGGTCTCGTCGAGGTGTCCCTCGTCGGTACCCTCCACGTCGGGCGACTCCGGTCGCTCGTCGTTCATGCCTGGCTCCCTCGGGTGGTCGGCTCTGCGGCGACGATCGCGCGATCGTGCCCCGTGCGACCGGTAGTACAACAGAGGATCGACCCCTGCGTCACGCCCGTCGGCGCTGGTCGCATTCCTCCCATGATGACGGAGCGACCCCGGCGGCCCCGCACCGCGCTCACCTGGCGAGGCGAGGCGCGACCACGACCGCGGCTGCGCAGAGCCCCAGTCCGCCGATCGTGAAGGTCCACCCCAGGGTGTCCGAGGCCACCAGGTAGGAGCCCGTCGACTGCACCTGCTGGAGCAGCAGGACGAGGGTCCAGCCGAAGCCGAACCACGCCGCACCGACCCGCACCAGGCCGTCGCACGCGACGGCCGTGGCCAGCGTGGCCACGAGCGCGAGCACGAGCCCCCACGGGACGTCGAGGCCGCCCACGTCCACCGTCATGCGGTGCACGACGGCACCGAGCGCACCGACCCACGCGCCCAGCAGCAGCACGCCGGCGCGGGCGAGGACCGCCCGCACGCTCACACGCCCGTGCCGGCGAAGAGGTCGTCCTCGAACGACGTGCCGGGCACGGGTGCCGCGACACCCTTGACCAGGCGGTAGTGCTCGGTGCCCCACGCGCGGAACGCCACGTCGTTGGAGAGGGCGAAGAACGGCCCGTCGACCGAGATCTGCGTGGCGTGGGCACGCATGGCGTCGAGCTTCGCGTCGACCCACGGGCTGCCGTCGATCTCGGCGTCGAGGTCGTCGTCGTCGATGGCGAAGGGTGGCAGGTGGTCGGGGTCGAGCCCCTCCATGAACTGCAGGTCGCCGGCCTCGCGGATCTCCTTGATGCCCTCGCGCATCGCCCGGGCCGACATCGCCGTCCAGTAGACCTTGGCGACGTCCCACGCGTCGCCGAGGTCGTGGCGGTAGGAGCGGGCCGCGGCGAGCGCGACGGCGTAGTGCGCGACGCGGTGCGCCTGCACGTGGTCGGGGTGGCCGTAGTTGCCGAAGTCGTCGTAGGTCACCAGCACCTGGGGACGGACCTCGCGGATCACGGCGACCAGCTCGTTCGTCGCCTCGAGCAGGTCGGCGTGCCAGAAGGCGTTCTCGTGGATGTCGTCGGCGGCCGTGGCGTTGCCGTCGTCGCCCCACTTCATGCCGGAGTCGCGGAACCGGCCGTCGCCGCCGAGCCGCCGGAAGTCCGTGACGCCCAGCAGCCGCATCGCCTCGGTCAGCTCGGTGAGCCGGTGCTCGCCGAGCGCGTCGTCGCGGTCGGCGGCCAGGTGCTCGAGCTCGGGCACGAGGATCTCGCCCATCTCGCCCAGCGTGCAGGTGACCAGCGTGACGTGCGCGCCCTCGCTCACGTACTTCGCCATCGTGGCGCCGTTGTTGATGGTCTCGTCGTCGGGATGGGCGTGGACGAGCAGGAGACGACGGTCGGGCAGGGCCATGGGGCCAGCGTATCGGCGGGCCGGGCACCCGACGGTCGGGCGAGGCGAGCGGGTGATGCCGGCCCCCGACGGTCCGGATGATGGGATGGGCGCATGAGCGTCTCCTACCCTCGCCTCGCCGCCCGCACCGCCCGGTTCACCCTCGGCATCCCGCGCGACCTCACCGTCTCGCCGGACGGTTCGACCGTGTGGTTCGTGCGCGCGAGCAGGGTGCGGGCGTCGTCGGGTACGCGACCGACACGGCGGGACGCTGGGCGTCGTTCGCGCTCTCGGGTCGCGCCTGGGCGGTCGAGCTGGCGTCCGGCGAGGTGCACGAGCTGCCGACTGTCGACGGCGTGATCGACCCGCGGGTCGACCCGACCGGTCGACGCGTGGCCTACGCGGCCGACGGAGCACTGCGCGTCGTCGACCTGCCGGGAGGCGCGTCGAGCACCGAGCCGGCCGACACGGCCCTGGCCACGCCGGACACCCCGACGCAGGTGTGGGGGCAGGCCGAGTTCATCGCCGCCGAGGAGATGGGCCGCTTCCGCGGGTTCTGGTGGGCGCCGGACGGCGAGTCGCTGCTCGTCGAGCGGTACGACGACGCCCCGGTCGCGACCTGGCACGTGGCCGACCCCGAGCACCCCGACCGCGCGCCGGTCGAGCAGCGCTACCCGGCCGCCGGCACCGCCAACAGCGACGTCACCCTCTGGCACGTCACGCTCGACGGTCAGCGCACGGAGGTCGGATGGGACCACGAGCGGTTCGAGTACCTGGCCTCGGTCACCTGGACCGAGCACGGCGCACCCGTGCTGCAGGTCCTCACCCGCGACCAGCGCACCGCGGGGGTGCTCGCGGTCGACATCGCCGACGGCTCGACGCGCACCCTCCGCACCCTCACCGACGAGGCGTGGGTCGAGGTGCTGAGCGCGCCGCGGTACGCGGCCGGTGGCCGGCTGGTCTCCGTCGAGGACGTGACAGGGGCGGCGGGGGAGGAGGCGCGCCAGGTCGTCGTCGACGGGACCCCGGTCGGCCCGCGGGGCTGGCAGGTGCGCGGCATCGTCAGCACCCACCCCGACGCCGTCGTCGTGACCGCGTCGCAGGAGCCCACCGAGGTGCAGGTCGTGCGCGTCGGCCTCGACGGCTCCGTCGAGCCGCTGACGTCGGGCCAGGCCGTGCACGGGGCCGCGGTCGGCGGTGGCACCACGGTGGTGAGCCGGTCGGCGCTCGACACGGTGGGCACGACGTTCACGGTGCACCGCGACGGCTCCGACGCCGTGTCGCAGCTGCGCGTCGTGGCCGAGCCCGCTCCCTTCGACCCCGCGGTGACGATGGTGTCGGTCGGCGCCCGGCAGCTGCGCGCCGCCGTCCTGTTCCCGCGCGACCACGTGCCGGGGTCGCGTCGCCTGCCCGTCCTCATGGACCCCTACGGCGGACCGCACGCCCAGCGCGTGCTCGCGTCGGCCCGTATGTTCCTCGAGGCCCAGTGGCTGGCCGACCAGGGCTTCTGCGTCGTCGTCGCCGACGGTCGCGGCACGCCCGGGCGCGGCAAGGCGTGGGAGCGCGAGGTGCTCGACTCCTTCGCCACGGTGACGCTCGACGACCAGGTCGACGCCCTCGCCGGCGTCGCCGAGCGCTGGCCCGACGACGTCGACACCTCGCGCGTGGGCATCACGGGCTGGTCGTACGGCGGCTACCTGTCGGCGCTCGCGGTGCTCGCCCGGCCCGACGTGTTCCACGCGGCCGTCGCCGGCGCGCCCGTGACCGAGTGGCGGCTCTACGACACCTGCTACACCGAGCGCTACCTGGGCCACCCCGACGAGCAGCCCGACGTCTACGACCGCAACTCGCTGCTGCCCCTCGCCGAGCGGCTCGAGCGACCGCTCATGCTCATCCACGGGCTGGCCGACGACAACGTGGTCGCCGCGCACACCCTGCGGCTCTCCTCGGCGCTGCTGGCCGCAGGCCGGGCGCACACGGTGCTGCCGCTGTCGGGCGTCACCCACATGACCCCGCAGGAGGTCGTCGCGGAGAACCTCAAGCTGCTCCAGGTCGACTTCCTGCGCACCCACCTCGACGCCTGACGCGTCCTGCGGACCTGATGACGGTCCTCGCCGCGGTGATCGTCAGAAGGTCCACAGAACGCAAGGGCCGGTCCTACTGCTCGCGCTTGAGGCGCTTGGGAGCGGTGGGGAGGTCGGGGACCGCGGGCGGGGCGGTGTCGGCGCGACGCGGGTCGCCCGGGAGCCAGCCGCCGTACACGTCGACCATGTCGACGACGCGCTTGTCGAACGGCTCCACGACGACCGCCCAGGCGCGGTCCTCGGAGTCGTCCTCGCCCGCGAAGCCCTCGGCCCGGGCGGTCACCGTGTAGCCCTCGGCCTCGAGGGCCTTCACGAGCTCCGCGGCGTCGTCGCGCTCGTCGAACCAGATCTCGTCCATGGCCCCCGATCGTAGGACGTCGGGTCAGCCCTCGTGCAGGGCGAAGTCGTCGAAGTCGAAGCCGGGCGAGACCACGCAGCTCACCAGCGCCTCCTGCTCGCCCGGAAGCGTCCGCTGCCAGACGCCCGCCGGCACGAGCAGCTGCGACACCTGCGTGGCGCCGACCCCGACCACATGCCGCTCGACGGCCTCCGGCACGGCTCCGGAGCCGCCCAGCTCCAGGGCGACCGCGCCCGTGTGGGCCAGCCACAGCTCGTCCGACGCGACCCGGTGCCAGGCGGAGGAGTCGCCGGCCGGCAGGAGGAACCAGATCAGGGTCGCGGTGGGTCTCACGCGCCCATCGGGCAGCGTCACGTCGACCGGCGAGCGCCACGTCTGGCGGTACCACCCGCCCTCCGGGTGCGGCTCCAGCGCGAGGCGGGCGGCAGTGCTGGGGACGTCGGAGGCCTTGGCGGTCATGGCTGCACGGTAGTAGCCTGGAGGTCCCCTACCCGCGAGGTGATCCGCCACCGTGAAGCTCTGAGGTCCGAGCCCAGCGCACGTCCTTCGACGTCAGCGCGTCTCGTCGACCTCCTTCACGGCAGCACCCGGTCCCTGCGAGGACCTTCCGTCGTGACCTCCTGACGACGCGCGCCCGCGCGGCTCACGCAGCCCCGCCCGCCCGCGATCTCCCCGGAGGCCCCATGTCCGCGACCCTGTCCCTGCACCACCTCACCCACACCTGGCCCGACGGCACCACCGTGCTCGCCCACGTCGACCTCGACCTCGGACCCGGCGTCCACGGCCTCGTCGGCACGAACGGAAGCGGCAAGTCGACCCTGCTCCGGCTGCTCACCGGCGACCTGACGCCCACCGAGGGGGTCGTCGCGGTCGGCGGCACCGTCGAGCTGTTGCCGCAGGACCCCGTGCCCTCGGTACGCGGACTCAGCGTGGCTCGACCGGCTCGGGCTCCCCCGGGTCGGGCTCGACCGCGACGCCGCGAGCCTCTCGGGCGGCGAGCTGGTGCTGCTGGCGCTGGCCGCTCGGCTCCTGCGCCGCCCGGACGTGCTCCTGCTCGACGAGCCGACGAACAATCTCGATCGTCGCGCCCGTGCACACCTGGCCGAGGCGCTGCACGGATTCGGTGGCGTGGCCCTCGTGGCGAGCCACGACCGCGAGTTCCTCGAGCACGTCGACAGCATCGTGGAGGTGCACGCCGGCACCGTCCGTACGGTCACCGGCGGGTTCTCCGTCTACGAGGACGTGCTCGCGGCCGAGCAGGACGCCGCTGAACGCGCGGTCCGAGACGCGCGGGTCGACGTCCGACGTCAGCAACGCGAGCTCGTGGAGGCCCGCACCAAGCTGGACCGCCGCTTGCGCACCGCCGCCAAGGCCGAGGCCGAGAAGCGGGTGCCGAAGATCATCGCGCACGGTCGACGGATGCAGGCCCAGGTCTCGGCGGGACGCCTCCGCGGCGCGCACGAGGACCACGTCGAGCAGGCGAGAGCGCGGCTCGACGCCGCGCAGGAGAGGGTCCGGGACGACCGCGAGGTGCGACTCGAGCTGCCCGCCACCGCGGTCCCCCGGAGTCGCGACGTGGTGGTCGCGGACGGCCTCGTGCTGCCGCGCGTCGGCACGGCGCTCGACCTACATCTCCGAGGTCCGGAGCGGGTGGCTCTCGTGGGCCCGAACGGCAGCGGCAAGTCGACGCTGCTGCAGGTGCTGCTCGGCGAGCTCGCCCCGAAGGCCGGCAGCGTCCGCGTCGGCGTGCCCGTGGGGCACCTCGCGCAGCGCCCGGCGCTCCCCGACGAGCAGGCCAGCGTGGTCGACAACGTCCGGCAGGCAGCACCCGACGTCCCGCCCCAGACGGTCCGCGCCCAGCTCGCTCGGCTGCTGTTCCGTGGACGCGACGCCGACCGTGTCGTCGCCACGCTGTCCGGTGGCGAACGCCTGCGGGCTGCCCTGGCGTGCGTGCTGCTGGCGGAGCCCGCGCCGCAGCTCCTGCTGCTCGACGAGCCCACCAACGACCTCGACCTGGTCAGCGTCGGGCACCTGGTCGACGCGCTGCGCGGCTACGAGGGCGCCCTGCTGGTGGTGAGCCACGACGAGCGGTTCCTCGACGACCTCGGCCTCGACCGTCGCGTGGAGCTTCCCTCACCCGGCGAGGTGGTCCCGCTGGCCTGACACTGGACCCGTGGACCCCGACGGACCTGCCCTGCACGGACCCCGGCTCATGCGACAGACGTGGGCGGACATCGCCTTCGTCCACTGGGCCGTCGACCCCGACGTCGTCGCGCCGTTCATGCCGGCAGGGGTCCGGCCCGACGTGCTCGACGGTCGGTCGTACGTGGGCCTGATCCCGTTCCGGATGCAGCACGCGGGCTTCGGGCGCGGGCCGGCGGTCCCGTGGCTGGGCACGTTCCACGAGACGAACGTGCGTCTGTACTCGGTGGACGACACCGGACGTCACGGCGTCGTGTTCCTGTCGCTGGAGTCGGCCCGGCTCGTCGTGTCGGCACTCGCCCGGCTCGTCTTCGGCACGCCGTACACCTGGGCGCGGATGCGGGTCGAGGAGCACGACGGTGTGCACCGCTACACGACGTCGCGACGCTGGCCCGGACCACGGGGCGCGGGCGGTCGGATCGAGGTGCGGCCCGGCGAACGCCTGGAGGAGCCGAGCGAGCTCGAGCACTTCGTCACGGCTCGCTTCGGGCTGCACACCCGGGTGCTCGGACGCACGTGGTGGGTGCCGAACACGCACACCGCCTGGCCGCTGCACCGCGCCGAGCTGACCTCGCTCGACGACACGCTGCTGGAGGCCGCCGGCTTCCCCGGCCTGGCAGGCACGGCGCCGGCGTCGGTGCTGTGGTCGCCCGGCACGTTCACGACGTTCGGGCTCCCGCGCCGTGGCGTGCCGGCGCGGGCAGCAGCCGCCGGGTGAGCAGCACGCCCCACAGCGCCGCGAGCGGGAACATCAGCACGCCGTAGACCGCGCCGGGCACCGAGATCGCCGTCTCGCCGAGCACCTCGACCGCGACGTAGATGGCCAGCGTCGCGTTGTGCACGCCGATCTCGAACGAGCTGGCCACCGCCTGCGCCGGGCCGAGCCCGACGAGGCGGGGCACCGCGAACCCGACCACGAGGCTCACCACGCAGAACAGCGCGGCGGGGAGCCCGACCTGGCGCAGGTAGTCGCCCGCGTCGGAGCCGGTGCTCGCGAGGATCCCGAGGACGAGCACGAGCAGGATGACGGCCGACGCGGTGCGCACCGGACGGTCGGCACGGGCCGCGAGCTCCGGCCGCCGGCGCCGCACCAGCATGCCGAGCAGCACGGGCGCCAGGACGACCACGAAGACCTCGACGACCTTCCGGAACTGCAGCGAGACCTCGTCGTCGAGGCCGTAGTGCTCGATCGCGAGGTTGGTGATGAGCGGCAGCGTGCCGATCGCGACGACGGAGTTGATCGCCGTCAGCGACACGTTGAGCGCGACGTCGCCCCGGAAGAGGTGGCTGTAGAGGTTCGCCGACGTCCCGCCGGGCGACGCCGCCAGCAGCAGCATGCCCACGGCGAGCAGGGGGTCGAGGTCGAAGGCGGTGACGAGGCCGAAGCAGAGCAGCGGCAGGAGGAGCAGCTGGCACGCCAGCGCGACCACCACCGCCTTCGGGTGGCGCCCGACCCGACGGAAGTCCTCGGGCGTGAGCGAGAGGCCGAGCCCCAGCATGATGATGCCGAGGGCGACGGGTAGGCCGACCGTGGAGAGTGCGGAGTCCATGCCTCACCCTAGAGTGATGCACGTCACTTTCCCACCCTCCGCGTCGCGTGCCGGACGGACGGCTACGGCAGGGCGTCGAGGATGGCCGGGACGCGCTCCCGGAAGGCGGCGACGCGGTCGCGGGTGCGCTGCGGCTCGCCCACCTTCTGCAGGTTCGCGATGCCCGCGTCGCCGCGGGCGATGCCGGCCGCGATCCGCTCGCTCGCCGTCGTCATGCGCTCGACGACCGCGTCCAGCAACGTCATCGGACCCCACTCGCCGTAGGCCTCCACGACGAGGTCGAGACGGCGGGCGGTCTCCTCCACGCCGATGTCGCGGTAGAGCGGGATGCCCGTCCAGGCGAGGAACGCGAGGTCGTCGATGGCCCGCCCAGGCCCGGCCATGTCCCAGTCGATCATCGCCACGAAGTGGCCGCTCTGGACGATCCAGTTGTAGGCGCCGGGGTCGTGGTGGCAGACGACCTGGTCGGGCGCGAGCGTCACCGGCTCCTCCCCCGTCCCCCGCCAGCGCAACGGCTCCTCGGGCCGGAAGCCCTCGACGACGTCGTGGTACCCGCGCAGCCAGGTGACCGCCTCGACGAGCACGGTGTCGAGCACGACCTCGTCGTCGACCGGCACGCCGCGACCCTCGACGTAGCTCCGGACCTCTCGGCCCTGGTCGTCGAGACCCTCGACCCTCGGCACGCCGCCGAGGCCCTCGTCGGCGAGGAAGGCGAGCAGGCGGTGCACGGCCGGCGTCCACGGACCCGTCGGCCTGCGGACCGTCCGGCCGAGCGTGACCCTGCTCGACGGCACCGTCACCGCGGTCAAGCCGTTCGACTGCGGGTCCGGCGGCGTGGGGCCGGACAACCAGCCCACCGTCGACGGCGACTGCGCCAAGGTGACCGCCGAGACCGACGACGGCGACGCCACGTTCACCCTCGACTCCGCGCGCTACCAGGCCGGGATCGACACGGGCGACGAGATCGAGGTGCTGCGCATCGCACCCCAGGGCCAGCCGGCGACGTTCGAGTTCTACGACTTCCAGCGCACCTTCCCGCTGCAGGCGCTGGCGATCGCGTTCGCGGTCCTCGTGGTGGCCGTCGCGCGGTGGCGCGGCCTCTTCGCGCTCGTCGGCATCGGCGTCACGCTGGTCGCGCTGATGCAGTTCATCCTGCCCGCCCTGCTCGCGGGGAAGTCGGCCCTCCCGGTGGCCATCGTCGGCTCGACGGTGATCATGACGGTCGTGCTCTACCTGGCCCATGGCGTGAGCATCCGCACGACCAGCGCGCTCTTCGGCACCTACTTCGGCATCATCGGCACCGCCCTGATGGGGGCGCTCGCGACCGACTGGGCGAGCCTCACGGGCATCGGCTCCGAGGACGACCGCACGCTCGTGGCCACCGTGCCGACCCTCTCCATGTCCGGCGTCGTGGCCGCGACCATGGTGATCGCCGGGCTCGGCGTCCTGAACGACGTGACCGTCACCCAGGCGAGCGCGGTGTGGGAGATGCGGGCCCTGCAGCCCACCGCCCGCGCCCGGGAGCTGTTCATGTCGGCCATGCGGATCGGCCGCGACCACATCGCCTCGAGCGTCTACACGCTCGTCTTCGCCTACGCCGGCTCGGCCATGACGGTGCTGCTGCTCATCTCCGCCTACTCGCGACCCCTCGGGGAGATGGCGACCACCGAGGAGCTCGGCCAGGAGATCGTCCGCACGCTCGTCGGCGCGATCATGGGCACGGTGGCCCTCGGGCTGTACTCGGCCGCCGCGGCGCTCGCGTCGCTGCCCGGGATGATGGGCACCGGCATCGCCGCCGTGCTCCTGCCGCGCATCGCCGCCGCCCAGGCCGACCCGGCCCGGGAGCGGGCGCTCGTCCGCCGGTGGGTCGCCGGCGCGACGGCCGTCCTCGGCGCCCTCACCGTCGTGCTCGTGCTCAGCGCCGACTGGATCATCGTCCTGGCGTTCGGGCGCGCGTTCGAGTCGGCCGTGCCGGTGGCGCACTGGCTCGTGGCCGCCAGCGGGCTGCTCGGCCTGCGGCGGGTGCTCGTGGCCGTGCTGCAGGGCCGCGACCGCGGGGCGGTGGCGTCGCGCATCGAGCTCGCCCTGACCCCCGTGCTGGTCGTCGCGATCGTGCTGGCCGCGCGCGCCGATGCGGTCGAGGCGGTCGGCGTGGCCATGCTCGTGACGGCGGTCGCGAGCGTCACGGCGCTCACGGTGGCCCTACGGCTGACCTCGCCGACCCGGCGCCGCGACGTCAGCCGCGCAGGTGTGGCTGCGTAGCGGCCCACTCCCCGATCCGCGCGGCGAGCAGCTCGCCCACGCGTCGGTGGAAGGCCTCGGTGTAGTGCGCCCCGTCGGGGCGCGGATCCTCGCCGCGCGCGTCCCAGGCGGCTCCCTCGTCCCACAGGTCGAGGTACAGCAGCCGAGGTGAGTCGCGCCGGGCCACCATCGCGCGGAGGGCGCGGTCGATGACCTCGGTCCGGAGCACCGAGCCGGGGAACCAGTCGGCGTAGACGCGACCGGTGGGCAGCAGACCCATCACCACGACGAGGGGGCTCGACAGCCGGTCGATGCACGAGAGGTACTGCTCCAGGTGGGCGACGGTGCGGCGGGCGCGACGTCGGGCGAGGCCGCGGGCGAGCGGACCGGGCATGGCGCCGTCGACGCGCTGCTGCAGGACAGCCAGACCCTTCCAGAGCGGGCGCACCAGGACCCTGCGGTACCGCTGGCGCACCGGGCCGGGCCGCTCCCGGTTGGCCCGCGCGTGACGCTCGATGAAGCGGGGGATCACCGCGTGCACGGTCTCCATGTGGCCGTGGTGGAGCACGACGACGTCGGGGAACTCGCTGGTCGCCTGCCGCTCCCACCGGTCCATCAGGTCGTAGACGCGTTGCGCCGACATGGCGTCGACCCTGGTGTCGACGTCGTGCCCTCGCGCGCGCAGGTGCTGCTCCACCACACGGGGGTACGGCAGCAGCCCCGGAGCCCTGCGGTCGCCGTGCGACTGCCACATGACGGTCGACGCGCCCTTGTAGAGGATGCGGACGGGCAGTGTCTCGGTGCTCACGGGAACCT